>ERZ779943.342-NODE-342-length-13279-cov-5.92839_pt1 | contig 13279 bp, 11 predicted proteins | sample MGYA00511027_ERZ779943 | MGnify/ENA primary metagenome ERZ779943 (study PRJEB29588, sample SAMEA2144588) | human gut metagenome | biome: human gut; feature: human-associated habitat; material: faeces | place: Denmark | collected 2008/2010 ...
CTTTTAGAGATTTATATGGCGAGGTAACCACATGAGCAAAAGGTGAGCCTTGAAAAGGCGATTTTGCGAATGGGGTTCTGAATAGTTTTTATAAGGAAGATGAGGAAAGCGTAGTTATGGACAGACGAGGGGCAGAGAAAAGCAGAGAAATGATGCTGGAGGAATTGCTGGGATATGACCGGATCACGATCCAGTGCCATGACAATCCGGATGCGGATGCGATAGCGTCCGGGTTTGGATTGTATTGTTTTTTCCGTGATCAGGGAAAAGATGTGAGACTGCTGTATGCCGGGAAGAATAAAGTGAGAAAGGCAAACCTGACGCTGATGGTGGAAAAGCTTGGAATTCCGCTGAAATATCTGGCGCATCCCGGCGAGGAGCCGGTGGACGGACTTCTGATCACAGTGGACTGTCAATACGGTGCCGGCAATGTGACCGTAATCCCGGCAGAGGAGATCGCAGTGATCGATCATCATCCTCTGGAAGTGATCTGTACGGAGAAAATGCGATTACAACCTAATCTTGGCAGCTGTGCGACTCTGGTATGGACCATGCTTCAGGAGATGCATTATCCGGTGGAGAAAAATAAAGATCTGGGGACCGCTTTGTATTATGGGCTGTTCATGGATACCAATCAGTTCTCGGAGCTGTCCAATCCGGTGGATATGGATATGCGCGAGAGCCTGAACTTTGACAAAAATCTGGTATCCCTGTTCCGCAATTCCAATATTTCCCTGAAGGAGCTGGAGATCGCCGGAGTGGCACTGTTACGTTGTAATTACAATGACGATTACCAGTTCGCTGTGATCCATTCCCAGCCCTGTGACCCCAATGTGCTGGGACTGATCAGTGATTTCCTGCTTCAGGTGGCGGGGGTTAACACTTGTGTAGTCTATAACGAGGACAGCGGCGGATATAAATTCTCCGTCAGAAGCTGTATCCGGGAGGTTAATGCCAGTGAATTGTCGGATTACCTCTCGGAGGGGATCGGTTCCGGCGGCGGTCATGTGGAAAAGGCCGGAGGCTACATCAGCATGAAGCTGTATGAGGAAAAATATCCAACCCTGCATTCTGAGGCTTATTTCAATAACCGGATGACGCAGTATTTTGACAATTTTGAGATCGTATATGCGAAAGAACGCAAATTCCCTGTAAAAGAGGGTAAAAAATACCGCAGGCGGAAAGAGCCGATCGCCTGCCCGAGGGCAGCGGATCTATACGTACCGAGGACGGCACGATGGATATCGACACCAGACAGGATATGTATTTCACCCTGGAGCGTACCGGGGAGCTGCATCCGGTTCCGACCGGGAGATTTCACCGGATCCTGGAACTGTGTGATCTGCCCCTGCCGGAGGAATATTGCAGTTCTATGGGATATATCCCGAGAGTCAAGGACGGCAGGGATGGCAGCAATCATCTGCTGACGGAATATGTCCGTATGGGTATGCCTGCGGATGCTTTCTGTATCTATGCCCTCGAGCTGAAGCGGGGAGTAAAGATATTCCCCATCTGGGATGAGGATACTTATATGACGGGCAGAGCCGGAGATTATCTGGTGGCCAGTGAGGATGATCTGCACAATATGTTCATAGAGCCTGCGCAGAATCTTCTGAATAATTTTGAAGAGATGACATAAGAATCGCAAAAAAAGGTTTATAAAATTTTCCTTGTGTGGTAAGATTAAGGTTACGAAAACAGTATTAAGTAAACGAAAGGCAAGGATATTACCATGAGCGAACTGGAAAAAGAAATCGTAGATTCCGCAGAAGTGAAGGAATCTAAGAATTTTATAGAGCAGATCATCGACAAGGATCTGGCGGAGGGTGTATACGATACCGTACATACCCGTTTCCCTCCCGAACCCAACGGATATCTTCACATCGGACATGCCAAGAGTATTCTGCTGAACTATGGTCTGGCTCAGAAATACAACGGCAAATTCAACCTGCGTTTTGATGATACCAACCCCACCAAGGAAAAGTCTGAATTCGTGGAGTCCATCAAGGCAGATGTAAAGTGGCTGGGCGCGGATTGGGAGGATCGCCTCTTCTTCGCATCCAACTATTTTGACCAGATGTATGAGGCAGCAGTAAAGCTGATCAAAAAAGGCAAGGCGTATGTCTCCGATTTAAGTGCAGAGCAGATCCGTGAGTACAGAGGAAGCCTGACCGAGCCCGGTAAGGAGGATCCCGGCAGCGTAAGAAGCGTAGAAGAGAATCTGGCACTGTTCGAGGATATGAAGGCCGGAAAGTACGAGGACGGCTCCAAGGTACTGCGTGCCCGCATCGATATGGCATCACCGAATATCAATATGCGTGATCCCGTTATCTACCGTGTGGCACATATGTCTCACCAGAATACCGGTGACAAATGGTGCATTTACCCGATGTACGATTTTGCACATCCTATCGAGGATGCCATTGAAGGCGTGACCCACTCTATCTGTACTTTGGAGTTCGAGGATCACAGACCCTTATATGACTGGGTGGTAAGAGAACTGGAATACCCGCATCCTCCCAAGCAGATCGAGTTCGCCAAGCTGTACCTGACCAACGTGGTGACCGGTAAGCGTTATATCAAGAAGCTGGTAGAGCAGGGGATCGTGGACGGCTGGGATGATCCCAGACTGGTATCCATCGCAGCACTGCGCAGAAGAGGCTTCACACCGGAATCTATCAAGAAGTTCGTAGAGCTGTGTGGTATCTCCAAGGCACAGTCTTCCGCAGATTATGCGATGTTAGAGTACTGTATCCGTGAGGATCTGAAGACAAAGGCGCCCCGTATGATGGCGATCCTGGATCCCGTAAAGCTGGTCATTGATAATTATCCCGAAGGACAGACCGAGATGCTGCCTGTAGTCAACAATCCGGAGAATGAAGAACTGGGAAGCCGTGAGGTTCCTTTTGGTAAGGAGTTATATATCGAGAGAGACGATTTCATGGAAGAGCCTCCCAAGAAGTATTTCCGCATGTTTCCGGGCAACGAAGTGCGCCTGATGAACGCTTATTTCGTAAAGTGCACCGGTTGTGTCAAGGATGAAAACGGTAAGGTTGTGGAAGTACATGGTACCTACGATCCGGAGAGCCGCGGCGGCAACAGCCCGGACGGTCGTAAGGTTAAGGGAACGATCCACTGGGTAAGTGCAACCGAATCTGTGAAAGCACAGGTGCGTCTGTATGAGAATATTATTGATGAGGAGAAGGGTGTATACAACGAGGACGGAAGTCTGAATCTGAACCCGAATTCTCTGACCACTCTGACAGAGTGCCGCTTAGAGCCTGCATTTGCAAAGGCACAGGCGTACGACCGCTTCCAGTTCGTGAGACAGGGCTTCTTCTGCGTGGACTGCAAAGACACCAAACCCAGAGAACTGGTATTTAACCGTATCGTATCTCTGAAGAGCTCTTATGTACTGCCTAAGTAAGTTTGGAAAAGGAGAAACATATGTCAGACAAATTGTGCGGGTTGGCCGGACTGGGCCTGGATAACCTGGAGGATATGGATATTTTTGGACAGGAGAAAAAGGAAGAACAGGTAGCGGCCGAGGCACCTAAGATAGAAGAAAAGGACCTGATCTACGACAAGAATTTCACCTGCCCGGTATGCGGAGAAGATTTTCCCGCCAAGATCATGAAGACCGGCAAGGCGAGACTTTTAGGCACGGATCAGGATCTTCGTGCAAAATACGAAGGAATCGATGCGGTAAAATATGATGTGATCCTGTGTCCCCATTGCGGATATGCGGCGTTGAACAGATATTTCAACAACATTACCAAGGTATATGCCAAACTGATCAAAGAGAATATCAGCAGCAAAGTACAGCTGCACACCTATGATGACGATATCTATACCTATGAAGAGGCGATCGAACGCTATAAGCTGTGCCTCGCAAATGCGGTGGTAAAACGTGCCCATGCCAGCGAGAAGGCTTATATCTGCTTAAAGAGCGGATGGCTCATGAGGGGATATCACGAATATCTGGAAGAATCCGGAGATACGGACATGGCCCGTCTCCGTGAAGTGAAAAACATGGAAGAGGCCTATCTGAAGAATGCTTATACCGGCTTCACGGAAGCACTTCAGACCGAAGGATTTCCCATGTGCGGTATGGATGAAATTACGGTGGAGTTCCTGATCGGAGTATTGGCCACCAGATTTCAGAAATACGATGTGGCAAGCCGTATGGTGGCTTCAATCCTCACATCTCCATCGGCCAATGCCCGTACCAAGGACAAGGCAAGAGAGTTGAAAGACCAGATCCTGGAGGAACTGAAGAGTCAGAAAAAGTAGGACAACATTATGTATGATATGACGATCCGGCTGCGTACAGACAGTGACAAATGTCTGTACCAGCAGATATATGAGCATATACGACAGGAAATCAGGGAAGGGAAGCTTCTGGCAGGAGAGAGGCTTCCCTCCACGCGTTCTTTGGCAGAATATCTGCAGGTGGCCAGAAGTACGGTGGATTATGCTTATGACCAGCTGTTAAGTGAAGGATATATCGAGGCGAGACCCTATAAGGGATACTTTGTATGCAAATTGGAGGGAATCTTCACTCTGGAGCAGGAAACTGGCAGGGTGCCGGAACCGGAGGCATGGGATCCACAGGCAGAAGACCGGGACGAGGAAAAAAGGATTGACTTTTCCCCCTATGGAATCGATATGAACGGTTTCCCTTTCGGTGTCTGGAAACGGATTACGAAAAATATCCTGAATGACAGCAACAGTGAACTGTTTGCCCAGGGAGAGGCGCAGGGGGATTATGATCTGAGACTGACGATCAGCCGTTACCTGCATTCTTCCCGAGGGGTGAACTGCCGTCCGGAGCAGATCATTGTGGGCGCGGGAAATGATTATCTGCTGTTACTGTTGGAGAAAATATTGGGGAGACATGTGGGAATTGCCATGGAGAATCCTACGTATAAACGTGCGTACCGTATCTTTCGGTCATTCGCCTATCATATTGTGACGGTGGATATGGATGATAAGGGAATGCGTGCGGACAGACTGGAACAGGAACCGGTCAGGGTGGCCTATGTCATGCCCTCCCATCAGTACCCTACCGGAGCGGTGATGACGATCGGCCGGCGGGCGGAGCTGTTGCGCTGGGCGGAGAAAAAGCCGGACCGCTATCTGATCGAAGATGATTACGACAGTGAATTCCGGTATCGCGGCAAACCGATTCCGTCCCTGCAGTCCTCGGACGATAGGGGAAAGGTGATCTACATCGGTACTTTTTCCAAGGCGATCGCACCGGCGATCCGTGTCAGCTATATGGTGTTGCCGGAGACACTGTTGGAGGTGTACCGCAGGGATTGTTCTTTCTATTCCTGTACGGTATCCAGAATCGACCAGCGAATCCTGAATGAGTTTATCCGGGACGGTTATTTCGAAAGGCATCTGAACAAGATGCGGATGCGTTATCGTGCCAAACACGACCAGCTGTTAGAGGGACTGGAGCCTTTTCAAAAAAAATTCCGGATCTCCGGGGAAGATGCTGGGCTGCATCTGCTGTTGACGGCGAAAGGAAATGTGACGGAAAAAGAGCTTCTGGATGCCGCTGCGGCGGAAAATGTGAAGGTCTATGGGATGTCAGAGAATATGGTGGCATCCGCTGCGGACAAAGCGACAGTGCTGCTGGGATTCGGAAGTATGGATGAGGCAGACATGAAAGAAGGCCTCCGCCGGTTGCAAAATGCATGGCTGTGAGACCTTCTCAGGATACTGCTATTATTCTTCGGTTACGGGAGGCTCTTCGTCCTCGGCATCCTCTTCATCGAAAAATTCTTCCACATCTTCGACGGTTTCGCCTTCTTCGCCGGACAGATCGGCTGCCTGACCGGAGAGCGGTGTGAAATCAGAGGAGGAAGAGGAAGCTTCGGTTTCAGCGGTTTCTTCCGTGGGAGCGGAAGCCGGAACGGAAGCATTCAGAGGAACGTAATTGCGGGAGAACTCCGTGCTCTCGTCCAGATCCTCGTGGAAATCATCGTAATCGTCATCTGCGTCGGTGGATTCCATCAGCAGAGAGTTTTTTTGTTGCATATAGTAGTAAGCAGCTGCGGCTGCGGTACCTACTGCTGCAGTGAACAGCAGAAATTTGCCAAATTTTTTAGCCATAGGGTTGCTCCTTCCATGTTGTAGTGTATGTAACGGTTCGGAATTTTATACATTTGTCCATACAGTTATATGATAAACCTTATTGCGTAAAATGAAAAGGGATATGTTGCGATATGAATGAGAAATTTTTTGATTTAAAAAAAGAAAAGCAGGATCGTATGATCAATGCCGCACTGAAAGTATTTGCACTGCACGGTTACCGCCATGCCTGTACGGATGATATTGTAAAGGAGGCGGCTATCAGCAAGGGTTTGTTATTCCATTATTTCGGAAGCAAACTGGGCGTATATGCATTTGTCTATGATTACAGCGTCCGTTACCTGTTGCTGGAGTTGTCTACGGCGGTGGATGCGAAGGAGACGGATCTGTTTGCTCTGCTGCAGCAGGTGGAATGTGGCAAAATGCATGCCATGTGCGGTTATCCTTATCTGCAGCCTTTTCTGAACCGGGCGCAGACGGAAAATGTCAGTGAAGCATTGCTGGCGGTAGAAGAGAGAAAACAGCAGCTGGAAGATTATCTGGAGTCTGTTTTCGCAAGAGCGGATCTGTGTAAATATGCTTCCGCAGAGGATGCCGTGAAACTTCGTAAAATGCTGGAACTGACCATTAAGGGACTGATGAACGAGAGGATTTTAGAGGATGCTTTTCAGCCGGAGATGTTGTATGAAGAGATCACAGAGTATCTGAACTTAAGCAGAAGGCTGGCGGAACGTTCCACACAGCCCTCTGACGAAGCGTTTTCAGAAAAATAGCATCCTATTTGCATCATAATTTTGAAGAAAATGATAACTATTTAGACATCTTATAGGCGGGATCTGCGGGATATCCGCCTTTTAATTTCTGCATGCCGCGCTGGATGGCATCTTTGGAGTTCTTCCAGTCGGCGTCCTTATTTCGGTAATCGAATTTTTCCACCAGCCAGGATACATCCTCAGAGATCCGCTGCATATTCGCTTCCATGACGGGCAGGAGGCAGTCGTAGAATTCCTGCTTTTCCTTATCGGAGAGTTTGCGGTCGGCGGCTTCACAGAGGTCTCCGAAGTGAGGCAGGCAGAAGCCTTTTCCGTTTATGATCTTATTCCGGAAACTTTCGTCATTTTTCCACAGATAGAAAAAGGTGTCCAGGTATCTTTCATAAGTATCCTTGTACTGGGAACAGATATAGCAGGAGTCCTCTTTTGCGCGGATCCACATACCGATGGTATTTTCACTGCCCTCGGCTTTTTTGAATTTTCCCAGAAGAGAACTTTTTCCGGGACGGAAGGAAGCAAATTCCTGCTGTATTTCCCGGATCATACGCTGGTAGTGCGTTTTCAGGATCCAGGCGTTGCCGAGAGTATTGCCGTAGTCGAACATCTTCTGAAAATGATAGCGGCAGAATCCGGCCTTGTCGGTCTGTTCTCTAATATCCGCTTCCATGTAGGAGGAACCGGAGCCTAAGACGAAGTCTAACAGATCCTGTTCGATACTTCTGTGGATGAAGCAGAAAGGACATTCGTCCTGGGCGTTTACGGCATCATTTAAGGGAATTGTGTATAACTGTTCTTTCATAGAAAACGATCCTTTCCTGACGATATTCTGTCTGTATGAAAACTATTGTAAACGATGTTTGAAATAATTGCAAAAAGATTACTGATTTGTAAAATAATGTCATTTAAAATTAAGAATTGTTTTGTTGTAATACATTTCATTTCAAGCTACTATGATAGTACAAGTGTAAAGCGAAAATAGAAAGATGTGATTTATTTGATATTCAGCAGTATTGAATTTCTGCTGTGGTTCCTGCCGATTTTCCTGATTGTCTATGGAATCACACCGCATAAATACAGAAACCTGACACTGCTTATAGGCAGCATTGTCTTTTATGCAATGGGAGATGCAGGAAATCTTGCACCTTTGATGATTTCCGTCTTATGTAATTATTTTATCGGGCTGCATCTGGCAAAACGCAGCCCCAGGACGTTATGGCGCAAGAGGCTGTTGTTCGTGACAGCATTGAGTATTAACATTGGCATTCTGATCTGGTTTAAGTGCCGGGGAGGTTCTGCGGGACTTCCTCTGGGGATCAGTTTTTATACCTTTCAGATATTGTCTTATCTGATCGATGTATATCGCGGAGATGCAGATAGGGAGTATTCTTTTTTAAAATTTGCAACTTATGTCGTCATGTTTCCGAAGCTGATCTCCGGCCCCATTACCCGTTATGGTGAGGTGAAAGACAGCCTGTACAACAGGACTTTTACTATGCAGGGACTGGAGGACGGCATGAAGCTGTTCGTCTTAGGACTGGCAGCCAAAGTGCTGTTGGCCGACCGCGTAGGGATCCTGTGGCATGAAGTACAGGTAACCGGATTCGAGAGTATCTCCACTCCGCTGGCATGGCTGGCAGCCATTGCTTATTCCATGGAGATCTATTTTGATTTCTGGGGATATTCGTTGATGGCAATGGGGCTTGGCAGGATGCTGGGAATCGAACTGCCCAGAAATTTCCGCAGACCTTATATGGCCCGGGGGGTCAGGGATTTTTACCGCAGATGGCATATGACACTGGGGCAATGGTTCTGCCGGTATGTCTATATTCCGCTGGGAGGCAGCAGACGAGGGGAACTTTGCACAATTTTTAATCTGTTGGTGGTATGGATGCTGACAGCTTTCTGGCATGGCGCCGGCTGGAACTTTTTCTGCTGGGGCGGATTGCTCTGGATCTGCATTGTACTGGAACGGCAGCTGGGAAGATTAAAATTCGTACATAAAATGAAAGTACTGCCGCACATTTATCTGTGGCTGATCATTCCCGTAAGCTGGATGTGCTTTGCCATTACGGATTTGTCACAGCTGCAGGTCTATCTGGATAAAATGATGTGGCTGGCACCGGGGATCAGTGGCGGCTATGAGGATGCGTGGAAAGCATTGTCTACCTACGGTGGGCTGTTAGCCGTATCCGGGCTGGCATGTACGCCGGCAATCGAGAAGTTGTACGATTACGGCAAGGATAAGATCCTGATGAAAATATTGCTGGCAGCGGTATTCTGGTATTGCGTCTGGAGACTTATATTAGAGGGAAATAACCCATTTATGTACTTTAGTTTTTAGAAAATCTGGATAGGATAGGAAATATGTTACAGAAACTACGACAATGGATAAGAAAATTATCCTTTCCCATCAGTCTGCTGCTTATGGGAGTCCTGTTTTTTACATGGACGGACAACTGGCAGGTGTATACGGATCCCCTTCGGGAATTGTATAACAGGGGTGTGCAGCTGGCAGGCGGTGCCCGGATGGGTCATACATCGGAACCCGGACAACAGGACGGAACCGTATCGGGGGATACGGTCCCGGAAGGCACAGAAGATCCCACAGGGGAAAGTCAGACATCGGCAGCCGGAGAGACATCGGCAGACACGCAGACAGAGACAATGACAACGGAGGAACCACAACCGACAGAGCCTTCGGAAGAACTGCCAAAAGAAGTGGTCTACCATACGGTGGATGACAGCTATTTTGATGATGCTGTGTTCATCGGGGATTCCCGGACAGTGGGAATGTATGAATACGGTGGACTGGAAGAGACCTCCACATTTTATGCCTCTACCGGACTTACGATTTATAAGATGTTCGATTCGAAAATAGTAGCGGTGCCGGGGCAGAAGAAAAAGATCACGGTGGAAGAGGCACTATCCGAGAAGCAGTTTGCCAAGATCTATCTGATGATCGGTATTAACGAGATGGGAACCGGTACGGTGGAATCTTTCATGAAGGCTTACGGGGAGGCAGTACAGCATTTGCAACAGCTGCAGCCCGATGCGGTGATCTACCTGCAGGCGATCATGAAGGTGACCACGGAGCGCTCCGGGCAGGGAGACTATATTACCAATGAGGGCATCGAAGCCAGGAATGAAGAAATCGCGAAGCTGGCGGATGATGAGAAGATATATTACCTGGATGTGAATCCGCTGATCTGTGATGAGACCGGAGGAATGGTGGCATCCTATACTTATGACGGAGTGCACCTGAAGGCCCAGTATATTCCCATCTGGCTGGACTTTTTGAAAGAACATGCAGTGGAATAAATTTTTTCTTGACTGTGGAACGATGAAAAGCTATCATGTAACTAATAAGGTCACATAGGTGTGGGCAGGTAGATGACTATCTGCCTATCTCTATGCGGCAAATATTACAAGTTCACATGTCTATGACACAGGAGGAGAAAAATGAGCGAGAAGACTACACTCGGCGAAAATGGCATTTACGATGCCAGATCCTTGGGCGTGCCCAAGATGCTTCTGCTGGGACTTCAGCACATGTTCGCAATGTTCGGTGCCACGATTCTGGTACCCATGCTGACAGGTCTGGATGTTTCCACAACACTGTTATTTGCAGGTCTGGGAACTTTACTGTTCCATCTGCTGACCAAGAGAAAAGTACCCGCATTCCTGGGTTCTTCCTTTGCATTCTTAGGCGGTTATGCCGCGATCGCACCTATGGCAGACGGAGCGGACAATTCCGCATTGCTTCCTTATGCCTGCTTCGGCGTGGCCTGCTCAGGTCTGCTGTATCTGGTATTATCCCTGTTGATCAAGATCTTCGGTACCGGCAAGGTAATGCGTTTCTTCCCGCCCATCGTAACCGGCCCCATCATCATTGCCATCGGTCTGACCCTGTCCCAGTCCGCTATCAACAACTGTTCCGCAGACTGGCTGATCGCAGTGGTCGCTATTGCACTGGTAGTAATCTGCAATATCTGGGGTAAGGGAATGGTGAAGATCGTTCCGATCATCATCGGCGTTGTTGGTTCTTATGTGTTGGCAGCTATCTTAGGCCGCGTGGATTTCACACCCGTTGCGGAAGCTGCATGGATCGGACTTCCCATCCACTGGAATGAGACTGCTTTCTGGGCACTGTCCGACGGCAACACTTCTTTGTTAATTACTTCCGTGATCACTATTATGCCGATCGCACTGGCTACCATGGTAGAGCATATCGGAGATATCTCCGCTATTTCTTCCACCGTTGGTATCAACTATATCAAGGAGCCCGGATTGCATCGTACGTTGTTAGGTGATGGTCTGGCTACCATTATTGCATCCCTGTTCGGTGCTCCTGCGAATACCACTTACGGTGAGAACACCGGTGTACTGTCTCTGACCAAGGTATTCGACCCCAGAGTTATCCGTATTGCAGCAGGCTTCGCTGTACTGTTCTCCTTCTCTCCGAAGGTAGCAGCATTGATCGGCTGTATGCCTACCGCTACCTGCGGTGGTGTATCCCTGGTACTGTACGGTATGATCTCTGCAGTCGGTGTCCGTAACATCGTAGAGACTCAGGTAGACTTTACCAAGAGCCGTAACGTTATCATCGCTGCTCTGATCCTGGTATTGTCCATCGGTATCAACTACAGTGCAGCAGGCGCTATCGCATTCCACATCGGCGAGATCACCATCAGCCTGTCCGGACTGGCAGTAGGTGCGCTGACCGGTATTATCCTGAATGCAGTACTTCCCGGCAAGGACTACAAGTTCGATGAGGACAAGCCCGATGACACCGGCGTATGCTTCGCGGTAAAAGGTCAGGAGAACTAAGACATTTTTGCTGAAAACAGCATAAACTGAACAAAGAAAGTAAGAGAGAGCATCCATGGCAGAAATATAGAGCCATGGATGCTCTCTTTTTCAGTTATATGCCTAACCCTCTGATATCTCCGTGATCACCTGGTCAAGTACTTCAAAGTAATTCTCGAAGGTCTTGCGGCAGCATCCGGGATCGTCGATCACGATGCCCTCCGTGCGCAGACCGGTGAGGGCAAACCCCATAGCCATGCGGTGGTCGTCGTAGGTGGCTACGGTACAGGGCTTTGGCGTCCCCGGATAGATGGTGATGCTGTCCTGCGTCTCTTCGCAGCGGATGCCCATATGGGTCAGTTCTGTACAGATGGCATGGATACGGTCACTCTCCTGGAAACGGATGTGCCCGATGCCTGTGATACAGGTGGGGCTGTCGGCAAACGGTGCGATGGCTGCCAGTGTGATCGCCTGATCGGAACAGGAGGACATGTCCACCGTGATACCATGGAAAGCGGGAGTCTGCGTTCCGGCGTCCGATAAAGCTGAAGGAGGCAGCAGGAGGACTCCCTTTTCCGTATCCTGTGCGGTACATCCCATTTTCTCTAAGATACGCAGGAATTCCACATCTCCCTGCAGACTTTCAAAATGCACATGCTCTACACAGACCGGGATTCCCAGTAACGGTACCATCGCATAGAAATAACAGGCGGCAGAGACATCCGGCTCAATCTGATAATCTAATGCTTTATAATGCTGACCGGCGGGAATACGGAACTGATCCGGCGTGGGACGCTCCACGCAGACACCGAACTGCTCCATCATCTTCTGCGTCATTTCGATATACGCCATCCCATGGGTACCCTCTACCTGAATCGCAAAATCTTCCGAAGACAAAGTCGAAGCAATCAGCAGCGCACTCAGAAACTGACTGCTGTGCCCGATATCGATGGAGATATGATCCTGTCCGAACCCATGAGCGGTAAGCGTAAAAGGAAAATGCCCATCTTCTCCTTCGCAGCGGACCTCACACCCCAATTCTGCCAGAGAGGACAGAAGCGGATCCATGGGGCGCCTCTTCATCTGCTCTGAAGAATCCATGTGAAAAACACCTTCCGAGACACCTAACGTAGCCGTCAGAAAACGCGCTGCCGTTCCTGCACTTCCCACATTTAACACAGCCTCTTCACAGGGAAGCTTTCCTCCCAGTCCTTCTACTGTGACGATACAACTCTCCTCATCCACCGTCGTCTCAAATCCAAGATCCTGCACACATTTAAGAAAATGCCTCGAATCATCCGAGAACAACACCCCACGCAGCGTGGACTTTCCCTCTGCCAGCATCGCCAGGAGGAGACTGCGGTTCGTGATACTCTTAGAACCCGGTACCTGGACTGAGAGAGGTTCAGTCGTTTTTTTGATATCACTATATATAGTAGGAACGCGGTAAATGTTATTTGCCATGGATTGGTGTTTCCTTCCTGATTAATGAATAACCCAGTAGTCACGACAGCAAGTAAGAATAAGCAGGCCGTAAGCAGACGTCGGTACTTAGCGTGAGTACTTTTCACGCTTATGTACCGCTACGCTCTGCGACA
>ERZ779943.349-NODE-349-length-13152-cov-6.44758_pt1 | contig 13152 bp, 18 predicted proteins | sample MGYA00511027_ERZ779943 | MGnify/ENA primary metagenome ERZ779943 (study PRJEB29588, sample SAMEA2144588) | human gut metagenome | biome: human gut; feature: human-associated habitat; material: faeces | place: Denmark | collected 2008/2010 ...
AAAGCACCATATCACCGCCATATTTATCCACAACTGCTTTTACATTTAACAATCCCTGCATTTTCTATATCGTCATGTTGATATTATTACTTTACTATCCACATTTGCTATCCTGTGAATGACTGTTTGCTGATATCTTTCCAGATTATAATCCTGATATTCATTTCCAAGCACTTCCTTTATCTCATCCTGATCTGCTTTCAGATCAATCAAACATTTTCCTCCTTTAATAGCTCTCCATGTTTATCTTTAATAACGTCAGTTTTGTAGACCCATATAGGCACAATAAGTGTACCTGAATGCCTGTATTGTAAAACTGGCTTCTGACTGCCCTTGCTCTTCTTGGTGTATTGAGAAGCTCATAGATAAACTGCTCATAATCAAGCGGCTCAATCCATGTCGTGCCAATCTTTACATCAATATCCGAGGCTTCAATCCACTCCGGCTGCACCTTTTCAAGTGCTGCCACATTGCCTGCAAATCTTTCTGCCTGTGGATTGTCTGTATCCGCTGCCATAGCCTTTGCTACACGAAGCTTGTCTCTCACATTTCCGGAAAGATACTCGTCTGCTGTCTCCCAGCCGATATCGGGATTGTTCTCGTTGTAGCGGTCGGGATTAAGGAAAATCAGTCCATCCAGTTCTTCCACAAGAACTGCCCTTCTAAGCTCTGCCAAAGCATCGTCACTTAGAGTTATCTCATCCACTGTCTGTCCAGACTTTTCTGCAAGTTCTTCCTTTGCATTTGTAATATCCGGCTCATAGATAGAAAGCATATAGGCAAGTTGTGCTTTTTCTGTACTGCATCATCTGAAACCACATGTCCATTCTCATCAATCTTGGTTTCCCAGCCATTCGCTATTGCTCTTTCCCTGGTTTCAAGACGATTGGCTTTTACACTATCCTCGATATCAAAGAATCTCTTATAGACCGGATTCATCTTATCCCTGTCAGCCTTCTGTTTTGTCTCCTGATAATACTTCTTCTGGTCTTCTCCACAGTAAAATGGCTGTTTTACCATATAGGATAAAATCTCGTATAACTCACGCCAGTCGAGTGCACCTTCCTTACGCACACCATTCCTGTTCTTATAGCTGATCTTCACATAACCGCTTCTGATTGAGTACTCCACAAGACCATACTTATTGTTGGAATATGCCTTTCTTTCTGCATTATCTGTCCCTAATGCAATATCCCTGATAAGGTCAAGTTTATTTGGCATAAATGCAAAATCAGACTGCACCACATCCATAAGGAATGCCCTAAACGGAGTGTAGCAGCTGCAATCTGTTACAAGAATCTCCGCCGCATCACGCAGGTCTTCATCAAGCTCCTCAATACGCTTGGCATAATCAATCGGTGTAATATACTTAAGCTCTGATGGATCTTTTTCAGATGTTTCAGCTTCTATCTCGGCACCATATTCTGCCTGTGTTACCATGCGGTCTTCATCGGCAGCTTCCTGTGGTGTCATGCCTTTTGCACTTACATAATCTCTGTTAGAAGCATAGCTCTCCGGCTCATCCGGTATTGCATAATCATCAATCTCTGATTCTGCCTCTTCCGGTTCCACTTCCCGATATTCGGCATCAATGATCTCATCATCCTCACGGAGTCCGTCCATCGCAAGCTCATCAATACGAGGTACTATAATCTTTAATTCCTTCTGCAACTGTCACTGCAGCTTTTTCCAAATCATCCCTGCTACTTAGATGACTAATGAATGATTCCACCAAAGCAGCTGCCATTTCATCAATCTCCTTTGCATAACAGGTCTTTTCAAACAATCTGTCCACCTTTGCAAGTCTTCCGGGTGCAGAGTTCCGATGTGACAACTGCCCTGTGTCACCTACACTTCTGATTGGCTTTCTCCAATCATAACTTGCTTTAAAAATCTGGTAGGCATACGCACCTATCTCACTGGTAATGTTAGTGGCATGGTCTATCTTTTTCTGACGGGTAAAAGAGAACAATTCATTATCCCTGATACTGATTTCCACCACCCGGCAACGGAATCCATTTTCCCGAAGCCTTGCAGCCACACTTTCCGCAAGAATATAAAGAACAATTTTCACATCCTCGTCATTTTCCAAATCTCTCGGTGTGGTCGTACTGTTCCCAACTGATTTAATTGGAGCATGGGTATCCTCCAGCCTAACCGGTGATTCATCATAACCATTAGCAAATGCCCACAGCACACTTCCCATTTTGCCAAGATGATTTACAAGAATATGTTCATCCATCCTTGCAAGATCACCGATTGTCTTAATGCCTATTTTCAACAGCTTCTGGTTAGTGCTTCGTCCCACATAGAGTAAATCTGATGCAGGGAGCTTCCATGCCTTCTGACGAAACTCGTCCTTATACATGGTAGTAATCGCATCCGGCTTCTTATAATCTGAACCGAGCTTTGCATAAATCTTGTCAAAGGATACTCCTATGCTGACGGTTATACCAAGCTCACTCTTCATCCGGTTACTGATTTCCTCCGCAATCTTATAACCATCACCCTTGATACTGCTGCTTGCTGATACATCCAGCCAGCTTTCATCAATTCCATATGGTTCCTGCAGATCGGTGTATTCCGAATAAATTTCATGTGCCATGCGGGAAAAACGCAGATACAAGTCCATTCTGGGGGAAATAAATGTAATGTCAGGGCAAACCTGTTTCGCTTGCCAGAGAGCCATTCCTGTTTTCACACCGTATTTTTGGGCAATGTAGTCAGCAGTCAGTACAATACCATGTCTTGACTCCGGGTCCCCTCCTACCGCCAATGGCTTTCCGGCTAGTTCCGGGTGATGCAAATGCTCAATCGCTGCATAACAGCAGTTGATATCACTATGCAATATGGTTCGCTCCATCTCTCATTCATCTCCAGTCTGTTCTATGGAAAGAAGCTTTCTATCACTTCTTACAGACTCAAGTATAACTCTCTTATTAAGCGATTGTCAACGGACACATGTGTCCCTTATCTCTCATTCAGCGATTTTATACTTGAAATATTCTTCTTTCTGATATATACTATAGGGGAAATCGAGACACTAAAATCATCTTAGAAACGAGGCGAATTTATGAGGAATATCGGTGAAATCATTTCTTCCAACAGAAAGAAAATGAAATTGTCCCAGCCAATGTTGGCTGAGTTATTACAGGAAGAAGGCATCAACCTCTCAGCAAAAGCAATCTCCAAATGGGAGACAAATGCCACTGAGCCAAGTATTGCTACTTTCATGACCGTTTGTAAAGTGCTGAACATTACAAATATATATGAAGCATATTTCGGTGAGAATCCATCCGATCCACTTTCTACTCTTAATGATGTAGGGAAAGAAAAAGCTTTAGACTATATCGAATTATTACATGATAGTGGAAAATACGAAAAACAGCTATGTAAGATTATTCCTTTTTGCAGAATTATTGATGTCTATGAAAATGCTGTTTCTGCCGGAACCGGAAACTTCCTTGTGGATGGATCAAAAGAAACGATTCAGCTTACGAAAGATATCATACCGGAATCCGCAACCTTCGGTGTAAAAATCAGTGGTGACAGTATGGAACCCGAATTCGAAGACGGACAGATTGCATGGGTTCTGAAACAGGATATGGTTGAAAATGGAGAAATCGGAATCTTCTCTCTCAACGGAGAAGCTTATATTAAGAAATTGCATGATGATAAAAATGGGGTATTTCTCATCTCTCTCAATGAAAAATACCCTCCTATTCCTGTGGGTGAAAATGACCGCTTTGATGTACTGGGAAAAGTGGTTGGAAAGAATCATCCAAGTGAAATCAAGGAATACTTACAATAAACAAGTCCGTATTTTGGGACATCATTTTCTGTATCCTTTGTTATATCAGATATGTATGAAGGTAGGTGTTTACTATGGCGGTCGTTAATAACCTTAAAGAAATCCGGGAATCCCGTGGTCTGCTTCAGGATGATTTAGCATCTGCCACCGGATTCTGTACAAAAACCATCAGCAGAGTGGAACGTGGTGAACGGGCACCATCCGCTGAATTTATGCTTCGAATTGCAGCATACTTTAATCTACTTGTTGAAGATGTATTTAAGTTAGAAGAGCACTGACTTCGGTCGGTGCTCTTTATCATTTCGTCACATATCACAAATAAATCGACAAACTGAAAGTTTCTGTTCCCTACAGATTGAAATCTGTCGGTTTCCTTGTATCAAAATAATAACACTTCCCCTAACAAACAGAAACTAAATCTTATCTCTCATAAAATGCTATTATTGCACGATTAAGGAAATCGGAAAACCCATCTCCATATCGCTCATCAGTAACCGCTGCAACTCTCACATCAAGATATGTTTCGGCCTGTGCAAGCATCATATTTTTTTCATCCTTCATCTGTAATAACTGCTTTAGTACAAATCCATATTCTCCAATCAGTTCACGAATTTCAAAGCTATTGATATCTTGTGTCTGTTTTTTGGACAAATTATCAAGTACTTTATCGATCCGCCTTTTATAGCTTTTCCTAACATCCTCGCTCAAAGGATTCATAACCGTATCAAAGTACGCTTCCTTACCACCATACCACTCAACAATCTTAGCATACTGTTTTTGTACCTCCTCAGAAGATACAGCATTAAGATAATGCGCTCTCCATTCCTCGACAGAGCCAAATTCTTTAATAGCTGTGTCTCTTATTTCATCTGGCATATGTTCAAGCATAGCCGAAAACATTTTTGATGACTCTTCTTTGTTGAAAAACGTAAAATCCATAGTGTTTGCTCCTTTCAATGCCACATCGATACTGTCAATCAAACGCTCCAAGCGTTCTTTTTCTGATATCAGCATCTTTTTCTGCGTTTGTAGAATACTTTTTCTGTCAAGAGCAGGGTTTTCAATTATTTCTTTTATGGTCCGTAAAGGGATGTCAAGTTCACGAAAGTATAGAATCTGTCGAAGCACTTCTAATTCTTTTTCATCATATAATCTGTATCCGGCTTCACTTCTCCCATTTGGATGGAATAATCCAATTTCGTCATAATATCGAAGTGCCCGTGCACTGACACCTGTCAATTCTGACATTTCCTTAATTATCATCATAATGAAATGCCTCCTATCTCTTGATATCAATACTATAAGACTTCACGTTGCGTTAAGGTCAAGACAAATTCAAATTTCTTTTTCACACAAAAAATAATAATTTATTAAACTTTTCCAAAGAAAACCCGAAGAGTTTCCTCAAGTTTATCTGGTGCTTCTATATTTATTTCATGTCCTACTCCATTAAACACTTGAAGTTCAGCATCAATCAACATATTTGCAAGTTCTATAGAGGCATTTTTGTTCGCACGGTCTTTTTCACCGTAAATTACTAATGTAGGGCAAGAAACATTATATATCGAATCACTAAAATCCAATTCCATCATTGTATTACATAGTTTGAGAAAATCTGATTTTCCAAACCCCGTTTGTTGAAACATAGATTTTGGCATAAACCGAAATATCGCATTTTGGACTCTTAATAATTTCTTAGGCATTTTGTATTGTGTTGCAATCAAAACCAATCCTTTAATTTTTTCTGGATGTTCTATAGCATAATTAAGAGCCAATACACCACCCAATGATAGGCCACAAAGGCATATATCCTCCTCTATTTCATCACACATCGCCGAAAAAGCAGCATAAAGATTTTGATACGTCGTGTCCTGACCCTGAACAAGTTCTGACAAATCAGGGCACATACTATGCTCAGCAGCCTCTAATTGTTCTATTACTTTACTCCAGCTGTCTGGGTTCTGTCCCAGCCCGTGTAAATATATTTGTTTCATGTTGTTACTCCTGCATATTTTGATTCATCTTTCTAGTCCAATAATTATGAATTTACAATTTCCATCTGATTATGTAGGTAAATTTTCATCGCCCCAGGCTTTCATACAATCGAGAACGGATAAGAAACTCTCCCCAAGTTCCGTCAATGTATACTCCACCCGCGGAGGAACCTCACAAAAATCGTGGCGAAGAATGAACCCATCTGTTTCTAGTTCTCTGAGTTGCTTTGTAAGAGAACTTTCAGTAATTTCACCAATCTGACGGCGAAGCTGTCCAAAACGTCGAACATCACACTTGCCTATATACCAGAGAAGTTCAATCTTATATTTCCCACCCAACAGCTTCTGCACGGTTGAAATCGTTTTGCATCGGCTGACTGCAGATTCAGATTTTCTCATTTGGCTCATCTCCCTTCATTTTGATTATACTCTATTTCACATCAAAAAAATAGGTACTTCAAAAAAGTACAGTACTTCTATTTTCAGTGTGTTTTGTTATAATGATGCCAACGAGACAATCATGCACAGGTTTGCCTCGTTACCTGTGCATAATTCATTTAATAAGAGGTGTTTATCATGCATTACACTGGAACAATTTGGCGTCCTCCCTATGAAGCAGATTCACTTCTGCTGGAAGTAACGGCAGGCTGTACCCACCACAAGTGCAAATTTTGTACGCTGTACTGTGATTTACCATTTAAATTCAGAATGTCACCTATAGAGGACATAGAAAATGATTTACTGGAAGCTCAAGTTCTGCGCACAAATCCCTATTCAAAGATGTTAATTCGCCTACAGGGAAAAGATGATCCTGACCCAATTCGGCGAGTTTTCTTAACCGGAGCCAATCCGTTTGTTCTGAAAACAGAGAAGTTACTTGAAATCGCTTCACTCATTCACAAGTATTTTCCCTCTGTCAACTCAATCGGCTGTTTCGCACGCATTACAGATTCAGTGAACAAGACAGATGATGAACTGATACGGCTCCATCGTGCAGGTTATAACGGGCTGACCATTGGTGTAGAAACAGCAGATAATGAGGCACTTGCTTTTATGCGTAAGGGTTACAATTCCAAAGATATTCTAACCCAATGTAAAAGATTAGAACAGGCGGGTATCGAATATGGTTTCTTCTATCTGACCGGCATTTCCGGTAAAGGAAAAGGTGAGACAGGTGCGAAAGCATCCGCGCGTGTCTTCAATCAGCTGCATCCTTTCCTAATTGGTCCCAATATGCTGACGATTTATCCTGAATCCAATCTATATCAGGAAATTCAAAACGGAAACTGGGAAGAAGAAAGTGAGATTGAAAAATACCAAGAGCTCCGAACCCTTGTGGAAAATTTAAATATTCCAACATACTATGCCGCAATGGGAGCCTCCAATGCCTTTCAACTCAGAGGACGATTGCCAAAGGATAAAGAACAATTACTGGAAACACTTGACAGAATCATTTGTGAGGTCAGTGAAGAAGAGCTTCGTTATTACAGAAGAAACCTTCCGCATTTGTAATAGACCATATTTGCGGATTATATGCACACACCCTGCAGTATAATAAAAATACTGCAGGGTGGTTTCAGCATCTAAATGTGCCATATTTATCTTTTTGAAACATACATCATAATATCACTCAACCATTTATCATACGCCAAATACAAATCCCATTGTCCTAAAGTCTTCATGTCCTTCATAACGGATCCGATATGTGAAATATAATCTGATGTTTGAGAATAGCTATGTGTACCAGCATTCTCCCTTACTGCAACTGCATGTAAATAATCTTTTGGAGAAGTATGTCCTGTTTCTACATTCAATACCATCAGTTCATTATAACTGCATCGGTTTGGATTTATCTTGCTGGCATCTACCTCCTGCTCATATGCATTTCCATCTGCATCCAGTCCTTTAATAATATAAATCGGATGATCTACCGTATAGGAATCTGACCGATAAATGTTAACCGACTCGCCCGTTTGCGGACTGGCATAGGACATAAGAGCATCTTGGCAAAGCATTGCCTTTTGATCTCCACTTGCTACACACTTCATCACATTTTGGGAAAACTGTACCTCATCGCCTGTCTTTGTCGTTTTTGTTGCACCCCAGTCCTTTAGTTGAGAGTGCGTTTTTTCGCAAACAAAAGAATCATTGTAGGCAGAATTTCTTGTTGTGTTATGTATCATATTTTCCTCTATCCTTACTATCTATTTCACAGATAAAAACTCAAAGCGATTGCTTCCGTAATTCCAAGTAATATTAAAATTCTTCAAAAAAGACATTGTACTCTGATAGATATCATTGTCTTCCCATTCACTGGCAGCCATATAGTTCTCGTGATTCAACAACAGGCTCTCTTTAGCATCTATATTTTTTACTGCTGCTAATAGAAATAGTTTAAACGGAGACTCTGCATTTTTACCAGCAAAATACTCCTTGAAACCATCCAAACCGGTTTCTCCATCCCATGTAGCATTGCTGCAATATACAAAATCTTCTGGTGGTGCCATGTTTACATCATGGAAGTTGCCGCCTATTGCCCGGTCACGGTTAATCTGCCATTCCATGGAATCCCATACGCCATTAAATGTGATTCCTCCATCCAGTGTAAATCTTGTATGCTGCTCTACATAAGCAAAATCCACCGATTCTGTTCCGAATTCCTCCGTCAGTTCATTTGCTGTTTCCTGAAACAACTTCTGCATTTCTTCACAGGCATAATACCACTCCGAATTGTAATAATAAGTTCCATTCCAGTTGACACCACTCTCTTCCATCAGATCCTTTCCTTCCTGCATATTTCGTGAACAGGCATTTCTTGTGTTTGCTCTGCTGAAATACTCATACAGTCCTGACAACCATCCGGTAAACCGCTGTTTTTCATAATTACTCATAGAAGTACCCACTACTTTTACATCATCCGCTGTTTCTGCATGCTCCTGCGTTTCTTCCGGTCTGCCAAACGCATGGTATACATATTCCTTAAAAATAGTCTTTACTTCATCACAAGTAATTCTTCCATTATAATAATCCCGCATAATATCATAGGTTTCATTGAAAAAACGATTGCCCGGTGAGATTATCTTTCCTCCACTTTGTGCCTTCAGCATACTTCTAACTTCCTCGTAGTTGTCTGCTGTGGCAGAGATTGTATAGGATTGCATGGAAAGCTCCACACAGTCTTTTTTATAATATATTTTTTCCTGTCCTTTCCCCTCTTTATAAGAATAAGTCTTGAAAAGAACTTCATCAGATTTTTGATACTGCTGATAGTCTGTTCCTGCCACATTATTTCCAACCGCTGTTACTGACATATTCACTCTTCCTTCCCTGCGTCAAATTCTTTACCATCTTTTAGTTATAGAGTTTTTCCATACAACTCATATTTTGCTTAATGTTCTTCTAAAACTTGTTGCTCATAAGCCTTTGCTGCCAATGCTTTTCTACTAAGTTCAGCATTTTGCTCTTTATGCTTAAAATACTCTTTTGTACGAAGTTCCTGCATATCCCTATGAACCTGTATGCGTTTCTCTATATATTCCTCTAAAAGCTCCTTTTCTCTATCTTGCTCTTTTTTCTTTTTTACATTATTTTCATGTTTTGAAGAAATTCCCTTAGTATAACTATCGTTCTCTTTCATTCCTTTAGTATATCCGTAACACCCTTCCCATGTATCATCTATATGCATATATGATATTTGTGGAATATAGTTTCCAAAATTAACTGCCTTATTCTTCGCTAAAGCGTCTAATATTTTCTTCTCATATTCCGGATCAGTCTGCATTCTTTTATAAGCGTCATCCGTAATATCTATAATATCATTTCTATTCCGCTGCGATGGATGTGTATATAATGAATTCATCTTTTCATTAAAATACGCCTTGTATTCCTCAAAAGTCATATCTTTTGGGGAAACCGGATTTTTCTCTGTGACCTTGCCAGCAAATCCGTCATTTTTTCCCGTGCTGTTTACATTCTTGGTGTTTCTCGCTGTTGCTACATTATTATGATAATAATTCTGTCCTATTCCACTAATGCCCATTTCTTAATATCCTCCATTATTTTTGTATTGCGACTCATCTGTCGTTCAGAGTCGCCCCTGTTCCCTTGCAGTCCACAGAGACTTTTTATCACCGACAAGGAATGCCTGAAATCTCTTCCAAGTTCTCTAGAAAATAACCCAATCCACATCATTTTCTGCTCCTCACTCGGTTAATTTCTGATTTTCCCCTATAATTTACGAAAACGAATGGCATTTAGATATGCCATCCGTTTTCGTAAATTATAGGGTTTTCTTTTGTAATCTATTATTCTGTCTGCTCCTCTTTTGAAGCATAATAATCATCAAATAACTTATTTGTTGCATCGAAGGTATCTTTACAGATACTCGGTAATTCTCGTCCCCAAGCTCCGGTTGCCTGCTTGAATCCTTTTTCAACCGCCGCCTGCATTTCCTTCATCTTGTCTACATCATCGCCGGCTAACGCACAAGCAAAATCAAACAATCTCTGTGAGGTCTGTTTTACACCCCAATATCCATCTTCTGAAATATCCTTCTGTGCCTGTGCTTTTGTGGCTGCATCAACTGTATAATCGCCACTTGCAAGGAACTTCCACATATCCGTAGCCTGTCCGTAAGTCTTTGCCTGCCCGGACATCATTTTATGAACAAGACTTGTAAGTTGCTGTTCACGGCTCGCCTGATCCGCTTTTAACTGCTTTACTAAGGCAGCTCTGTCCGCATCACTCATCTTATTGATAGAATATGTAGCCTTATTTGTTGATGCAGGCTCAGACTTTTCATACACCACGCCATTATTGGCTGATGTGGTTTCTGTTGCTTTTTTCTCTGCCTGTTTACTTGTTACTGATGAATAATCTGCGTACTGCTGTGTTGCAGCAGATACTCCTGAAATTGTGTTGCTCATTCGCATACCTCCTTGTACTTTGATTAAATCCCTTTATTTTGTGTTACTCTATCCCCAAAAGTCATACTTACTGCTGTTCATAGCAGAATATAAGTTACCGCCTGAGTTATATGCACTGCTTAAACTCTCTACATTGGCTTCCGCATTATCCGATATTCTGGTGGATAGAAACTCCACTTTATTTACAAAGTCACTATCTTTACCGAAAAGACCTTCCAATGTGGCAAAATCCGCCGCTTTTACCTTTTCCATATCCACAGTCGCAGTACCGTCTTTGGCAAAGGTAATTCCAACTCCTGCCAAGCCCTCTTTTGTTTCTGCCGGAGCCTCTAACAACATCTGTCTGTAAAAATCATTCATTGTGTTTGATGTTGTCCTGAGTGCTTTTAAGGTACTATTATAGTTTTCAAAAAGATTTTCAATGCTGTCATATACCTTCTGATTGTCCCCACACGCTTTAGCCTGCTCAAACAGACTGTTTTCTCCATTCTGCAAAAGAACCTGAGCGGACTGTGTAAGCTGGTCAGCCTCTTTATCAAGTTTCTCATAATTGCTCTTTTTTGCTGTATTTGCGACATTTTCCTTATTTCTGTTCATCGCCTCAAGTAATGGATTCGTTGCCCCGTCATTCTTGATGTAATCCAACAAAGTAGAGCGATTTATTGGCAAACCAGCCTGTCTTGCTGACTCATTTAGCATTTGTGTTGTAATTCTCATGCCATTACCTCCATTTCACGCTTATTATAAGTATCGTTACTTTCCCTTTCCTTTTCCATAGCAAAAGAGTGAAACACTTCAATTTGGGTGTGAAATATTTAGCTGGACAGTAATATAATCATCCATCTTATATTTCGCACAATTTATTCCTGAAATATAGAGCTTTGTTGTGAAACGCCCTTATTCTGTTGTGAAGTGTTACTGAACTCGTAAATTTACACCTGCAAAACTGCTATATAAACTTTCAATACTAAGTTCCTTCTTGTAATAGTATTCTCTTATCTGTTTCTGTTCCTCAGCAGCTTCTCTACTGCGTTCCAGACTTTCTTCACGCATCTTTGCCTCAGCTTCTCTTTTCGCTTTATGCTCGGCTTCCACCTCTGCAACACGCTCTGGTGAATCACTACACCCACTGATATAAGTAACCGTACCATCTTCATGCACGACTACTCCGCCCGGCTCATAAACAAGTCCTTTCGCAGCAAACGCTACTGTATCTCTAGGAATAATTGTATTAAAATATTCATCTATCTTATTTTCATAAAAAGCAGCTTTGTCCGAATCGGTTGCCATCTGTTCCAGTATATTCGGAGCAATAATCACATCACTTCCACTCATACCTCTTCCAACACGGTCAAGGCTTGCCTGATCCTTCCCAATACTCTGAATAGATACATTTCCATATTTTGATTTCAAATAATCTGTATAAGCTTCTACTTCTGTTTTTCCTACCGAACCTGCATTTTGTAATTGGTTTGAAAAACTCGTTTTATCGGTTGCTGTATTCTGTACTTTGGCTGTATGCTGATACATTGCTGAATATACAGCACCCATCCCGGCTATATTCATACCATCGTTCCTCCTTCTTAAAACTCTTACATATCTTTTCGCATATAAGCAGTTCCCAAAATCTGCATAGCAGTTTCCATGTTATTTTCCACTACATTACCATCTATTGCAGAACTATATACTCTCTGTGCATTTGCTATATCTGCTTCAGATACAATAACCTTCTTTTCTTTCATATCTCCAAAATCATTTGGATACCCCTCAAGCCAGTATAAGGTATCTCCATCCGGATATACTATCATTCCTGCACTCTTAACAGGTGGTGCTAACGCATTGATTTCAGCCTGAGCTTCTGAACTGCAAAACTCCTCAATGGCACTCATTACTTTCTTCTTTAAGGCAGGATTTTCTTCCATTTTGGATAATGTGTCCGCAGAAATAGCAACATAATTCTTGCACCTGATGTCATGGGTATTAAGAAAATCCGTTACATTCCCTATACTGCCGACATTTAATGTCACATCGTAGGTATAGATTTCATTTTTTCTCTCACTAAGTATCTTCTGATAATCTGTATTTTCATCATCAGAAGATGTATCACTCCACTTTTTCAAGTTTTCAATTATTTTTTCACATTCTAATCCCTGATTATATGTTTGTGGGATACTAAAAAATGTTTCTTTTGCATTGCCAAGTATGCCAATCCAATCACGCTCCACCGTCCATGCAGCATTTTCATCATAAATACCGCTACAATACTCTATCATTTTGTATATCGACAAAATATTCAAAAAGGGTAATATAAAAAATGTAACAGGATACAGCATTAGCCATATCCTGTCATAAAACTCGCTATATTACACAATTCCACCGTGCTTATATTGCTGTTCCCGAAGCTTATCCAACGATTTTGCTC
>ERZ779943.361-NODE-361-length-12812-cov-2.00243_pt1 | contig 12812 bp, 10 predicted proteins | sample MGYA00511027_ERZ779943 | MGnify/ENA primary metagenome ERZ779943 (study PRJEB29588, sample SAMEA2144588) | human gut metagenome | biome: human gut; feature: human-associated habitat; material: faeces | place: Denmark | collected 2008/2010 ...
ATCATGGCGGTAGGACGGATACCTGCCTCACGCAGTTGTGCTATCACATCTCCGCGTGCCTCAGGCTGCAGTTGTCTTTCCAAGAGATATTCCTTGCCGGCGAAATCAGGCTGGAAGTTGCGCATATTCTCTAAGTCTCTGTTCAGAAGAGCCAGTTTCTCGTTGTCACCATTTGCTTTAGCCTCAGCCATCTTCTTTCGGATATCTTCTATCTGTCCGTAGTATACAGCCTTTTCGCGTTCCAGCAGTTGAAGTCCCATATAGGCACCGCCCAAGTCACCCGACACACAGATCAGGTCTGTTTCCTTGGCTCCGTTGCGGTATACGATTTCTTCTTTTGCTGCTTCTCCGATACAAGTAATACTGATGGCTAAACCGGTGAGAGAAGAGGTAGTATCACCTCCCACGATATCTACTCCCCATTTGTCACATGCCATTCGAAGACCCTTATAGAATTCATCAATGTCTTCTACTTTGAATCGTTTACTCAATGCTATGCTTACTACCATCTGACGTGGGGTTCCGTTCATAGCAAAGATATCACTGATGTTTACCATTGCACTCTTGTAACCCAAGTGAACCATGTCAATATAGGTAAGGTCGAAATGTACGCCCTCCATCAGCATATCTGTAGTCATGAGCACCTCCTTGTCTGGATAATGCATCACGGCACAATCGTCGCCTACACCATAAACTGTAGACTCGTTTTTCTTTTCATAACCTTTGGTGAGATGGTTTATAAGACCGAATTCACCTAACTTTGAGATATCCAAAATAAATAATAGTTTATAATTTATACTTAAGATCTGCGGATGATTTCTCGCATAATCTCTGTCATCTTAGGCTGTGCGGCATTGGCTGCAATCTGCACCTCCTCATGACTGACTTCTACAGGTACATCGAAACCGCCAAGATCGGTGATGATGCTGATGCCGAAAACTTTGATTCCACAATGGCGGGCAACAATCACTTCAGGTACAGTACTCATACCTACAGCGTCACCACCCAATACACGATACATACGATACTCTGCCGGTGTCTCGAAGGTAGGTCCCTGAACGCCAACATATACACCATGCTTTGCATCAATTCCCTTCTCCTTAGCGATATCGTCGGCAAGGTCGCGGAGTTTCTTGTCGTATGCTTCGTGCATATCCGGGAAACGTGGACCGGTAGGGAAGTTCTTTCCGCGCAATGGATGTTCTGGGAAGAAGTTGATGTGATCATCGATAATCATCAGGTCTCCAATCTGGAATTCCGGATTCATACCGCCCGAAGCATTGCTTACAAAGAGGGTTTCAATGCCCAACTCGTACATCACACGTTCTGGGAAGGTTACAGCCTTCATGTCATATCCTTCATAGTAATGGAATCTTCCTTCCATAGCCATGATGTCTTTACCTCCTAACTTACCGAAAATCAGTTTGCCTGCATGACCTTGAACGGTAGATACTGGGAAGTTTGGTATTTCACTATATGGAAATTCATAACTGTCAGTTATTTCTGAAGCTAATTGTCCGAGACCGGTTCCCAGTATGATTGCTGTCTTCGGACTTGTTGTCATCCTTTCTTTTAGCCAGGATGCTGTTTCTTGAATTTTTTCGTACATAGCTAATGATTTTGTCGTTAAAAATATCTTCTTGTTCCAGCATGAAACTTACCTTGATAGGCAGTTCGTATATGCTTTTCTTAACTATTTCATAGAGTCCATCTGTCTCTTTTAGTCTCACGGCATCTTTCTCTGTCGTGATAATCAGACGGGGTTCTGGCATCTGTTCAAACGCCTCGTTGATGCGTGTGATGTCTTTATTCTTGAAGCGATGGTGATCACCGAAACTCAGCGACTGCATACTCTTGACCATTGGCTTCAGGTCGTGTTCCATCTGCTTAGGCGATGCGATACCAGTAACCAGCAGAGCATGGTAGTTTTTCAACTCCTCCTTGGCTATCTGCTGGTCTTCGAAAACTCCCTTTGGCGTATCATAGTTGATGCAGGTGAAGTAGAGCTTCTGGAAAGGGTAAAGGTCCATAGCCTTGGTGAGTACTCGAAATTCCATTGGCTTCAGGTCCTTTGGACATTTAGTGATAATCACAATGTCTGCACGGTTCTTACCGCTTAGAGGTTCTCTCAGTCTTCCTGCTGGCAACATCTTGTCATAGATGATCAGACGGTGGTAATCTACCAGCAGAATGTTGATACCTGGCTTTACATAGCGATGCTGAAAGGCATCATCCAGTAATACTACATCTACATCCTTGGTCGGTTCTTCATTCTGCAACTTTTCGATTCCTCTCACACGCTTAGCGTCTACGGCTACATAGATATCGTCAAACTTGCTGTGCATCTGGAAGGGTTCATCGCCAATCTCTGACATTGTCGTATCTTTATCTGCCAGCACATAGCCACTGGTCTTTCTTTTGTAACCACGTGATAGCACAGCTATCTTAACCTTGTCGTGTAACAAGCGTATCAGATACTCCACATGGGGAGTCTTGCCCGATCCGCCCACCGTGATGTTACCCACAGAAATGATCGGGATTGAGAATGACTGACTCTTTTTCAGTCCGATATCGAAGAGCCAATTGCGAAATCTGACCATGCCGCCATAAATCCAACTCAGTGGTAGCAGCCAGTCGTTGATCTTGATAAGATCGCCTTCTGTTCTCATGTCTGTTTCCTTTCTCTTAATTCAGTATGTCTATATATTATTAATGTACGCATACCTTATTATAAATGTTATTGTATGTTCAGTACGTAAGGAAGTGCAGCCTGTATAGGCTCTTTCTCCTTCATATTGCGTATCATGATGAATGGCTGGTAGAGATCACCCAATGCCAGACGCAACTGTTCGTCGAGATATGTTCCCTTGTTTCCGCCCGCCATATCCAGCAACTGTTCCATCCATCCAGCCAATGCCGGATATTCTACCGCCTGATAACTGCTGAGATGAGCCAATTCTGCAGCCTTGTCGATGGCGTCGCTCAAGCCGCCGAATCCATCAATTAACTTGATCTTCTTGGCGTCTGTACCCAGCCATACTCTTCCTTGAGCAATCTTCTCAACCTGTTCGGTACTCATTTTTCTGCCCTCAGCCACACGATTGCGGAAGAGGCTATATCCACGGTTCACGTAGTTTTGCATGGTGGCAATCTCTTCTGCACTCCATGGGCGTGACATGCCTGCAGAGGCATAGGTACTGTTGCGGTTAGTCTTCACTTCATCATACTTGAAGCCTAACTTCTTTGTCATCAGGTCACTGAAATCTGGCAGGGCTCCAAAGATACCGATGCTGCCGGTCAATGTTGTAGGTTGTGCCATGATATATTGGGCACCCATACTCATATAATAAGCACCTGATGCTGCCATACCACCCATCGAAACCACTACCGGCTTCTTTTTATTTAATTCTTTAACTGCTCTCCAGATCTGTTCCGAAGCATAGGCATCGCCACCGCCCGAATTGATACGCAGAACTACGGCCTTTACCTGACTGTTATCTGCAAGTTCCTGAAGGTCCTTGATGACCTTTGTACTTACTATCTGTTGCTCAGAATCATAGATGCTAGGAGTCTCCATCCTGACAATGGACCCCTGACAGTAGTATACGGCAATCTCTTCGCCCATCAGATTCGAGTCGTCTATAGTCATATCTACATCGTTATAGTCAACCTGATTGATGGTATCGTCTGCCTTCAGTCCTAACTGTTTCTTTACCACGTCTCTGATTTCATCATAATAGCAGAATCCATCTACCATCTTTCGAGATTTCAGTAGTTTGGTATCATCAAACACCATCAGCCCGTCAGCATAGCGATTCAGCGAATCCTTGCTGATGTTTCTGCTTTTGCTCACATCTCCCAACATCTGTAGCCAGAGTCCACCAATATAGCGTGAAACCTGCTCTCTGTTGGCATCCGACATTTTGTCTTCGGTGTATGTTTCAGTATAGCTTTTGTATTTGCCTACCTTCACTACCGTAAAGTGAACGCCAAACTTGGCTGCTACATCTTTGATATATTGTGGCTGCGATGCAATACCATGCCAGTCCACATTGCCTTCTGGGTTTACATATACCTTGTTGGCAACCGAAGCCAGATAATATCCACCCTGTGAGAGAGCATCACCATATGCAATAATCCATTTGCCGCTCTTCTTGAAATCGGCAAGTGCATTTCTGATTTCCTGCAAAGTGGCATAATCTGTCTCCAAGATACCTGTTTCCAGATAGATGCCCTTCACTTTATCCTCATTCTTTGCCTTGCGGATAGAAGAGAGAATCCTGTTCATGCCTATGTTGTTAAACTGCTCGCCTGTCAGTTCGCCGAGCCAGTTGTCTTCAGTACGGTCTTCAATCTGTCCTTGTAGTTTCATCACCATCACCGCATTGTCTTTCAGTGCCGGTTTACTGTTGCTCGATGCCACCATTCCGATGATACAGATGAATCCCAGGATGGTCATGATCAGCCCGAAGGCAAACAGTCCTACGATAGTGGCTGCCACGTTCTTGAAAAAATCCTTCATTATTCTATGTCAATATTTTATAAGTGAGACTTCTAAATAAATGCCAGCGGCAGAAGAGAGATGTTTTCTCCGATTGCCGTTTACAGCAATTTTTCTGCAAATATAGCAAAAAAGAACCAATAATCAAAGCGATTGGAACAAAAACACCAAAAAAAGAAGAAAAAATAACATAGGGTTAACGAAAAATGCCTATCTTTGCATTATCTTAGCAAAACAGAATAAAGATATAAACAACATAACAAAAAAGAAAAATGAAAAAGACAATGATTTTTTTTCTTCTGATGCTGACAGCAATTACAGCATCAGCTCAATCTACCGCTCGCAAGTTCGTATTGAAGAACAGTAGCGACGGACAGAGTGAACTTACCTGTTATCTTCCTAAGAATCCTTCAGGAAGAGCTGTAGTAGATTGTCCTGGAGGTGGGTATTCTCATCTTGCAATGGACCATGAGGGACATCAGTGGGCAGAATATTTCAACAAACAGGGTATCGCTTTCTTTGTTCTGAAGTACAGAATGCCTTATGGAAATCGTAATATTCCGTTGAGTGATGCTTATCAGGCGATGCGTACCGTCCGTGATAGTTCTGCTGTATGGAAAATAAACAAGGAAGATGTCGGAATTATGGGATTTTCTGCCGGCGGTCATTTGGCTTCTTCCGTAAGTACTCATGCTGAGGCGGCTGTGCGACCTGATTTCTCGATTCTTTTCTATCCGGTGATTTCAATGGATGAGCGTATCTCTCATAAGGGATCATGTGTGAATTTCTTGGGTGAAGAGCGTAATACCAATAAGAAACTGGTAGAAGAGTGGTCTAACGACAAGGCTGTTCGTCCTAATCTTACCCCTCGTGCCATCATACTGATGTCTTTTGATGATAAGGTTGTTCCTCCTGTAACCAATGGCGTAGCCTATTATTCAGCTATGAGCAAGGCGGGCAACGAGTGTACCATGCACATCTATCCGACTGCCGGACATGGATGGGGATTCCGCGATGCTGCCCATGGTTTCCCATATCACGACCAGATGTTGAATGATCTTACCTGTTGGCTCAACAGGCTTCCGTCTAAGTAATCTAAGTAATAAGTAAAGAGAATATCTAAAAAGAGGATGTATCATAAGTTGATGATACATCCTCTTCTTTTTGTTGAAAGAGCTAGGATATGTTGTTGAGACAGTTAGTATCTCCGATTGCACAACAGCTGTTGTGCATGCGGTGCCCAACTGTTATGCGCCAACTGTTTTCCAAACTTATGGAACATCCTCTTTTTTAAGACTCCTAATAAGCATTCTTGTCAGGGCAGATAATGCTCTTGGCTGTCATGAAGATAATCTTGATATCAAGCCAGAACGACCAGTTCTCTATATACCAGATATCACGGCGGATACGTTCCTCCATCTGCCAGAGCTCCTTGGTCTCACCACGGAACCCGGTAACCTGAGCCCAACCTGTGATACCCGGCTTGGAGAAGTGGCGAACCATATACTTATCTATCAGGCTTCCATACACCTCTGTATGATGCAGCATGTGAGGGCGCGGACCCACAATACTCATGTCTCCCTTAAGAACATTGAAGAATTGAGGAAACTCATCTATGTTCGTCTTTCTCATAAAGTTGCCGAAAGCAAATTTACGTGGGTCGTTCTTTGTTGCCTGTGCCTTGTCTGCATCCTTGTTCACATGCATGGAACGGAATTTAAGACAGTAGAAGGTATCACCATTCAGACCCGTTCTTGCCTGTTTGAAGAAAATTGGACCAGGACTCTGGATCTTGATGATGAGAGCTATGAATGGAATGAATGGTAGAACGCACAAACATGCAAGCCCGCTCACCACGATGTCGAAGCTACGCTTGATAATGCGGTTTGACGTGCTTGTTAGGGGGTCTATGCGGTTTGAATATACCGTCCTTCCCATGAAATTCTGGGCATCAAGATGCAATTTGTACTCACCAAACACACGTGGCAGGTAGTAGAAGTGTATCACATTCTTATCACAGAAGTGTATGATATTGATGATCTCAGGATCTTTATGCGACAGGCAGCAGAAAACCTCGTCAATATTGGAAGGTTCACCATTGATGGTATTATTCATGGTAGAAGAGATAATCTCTTTGAGCTGTTTCATGTTTCCTATTCTTTTCAACCCTTCCGGATTATCTGTGATGTCTTCATCTGCATAATATCCTTTTACGATATAACCTGCCGAGGAATCTTCTGTCATCGTCTTGTACATCTCGCTCACGGCAGGATCGTTACCTACAAAGACGACGGTGCGTGAGTTGCGGCCCTTAGAGCGGAAATACTTTAGTAATTTGAGCTCGCAGAGTCGGCTTATGATGAGAGACAGATAGAATGTTATGCCGAAGATAATGCTGAAGGAGAACATCTTTTCCCCGTGACCGAGTAGTCTTGAGAAGGTAAAGAAACAGAATGTTGTTGCTGCAGCCAGATATAAAGTACGCTTTGTAACCTGCAGGAACCCGATCTTTCTGACATGAATGATGGTGGAATAGAAGTATTCGCCTAGGAACAAGGCAGCATTGGCAACAAAAAAGGTACTCTTTGTTGCTTTGTCGAAATACGCAGGTATGAGTTCTTGACCATATTGGGTATAGAACAACAGTACGATGTTGAGAATAACGAAATCGGCACCTAGCACCAGTCTCCTTATCATTTCATTTCCTTTATAATGCTTGTTCGTCATTTGCTTATGTTTATTATGCTCCTAAATTATTTATATATCTTTTTAAGTTATTTGAGGTATGCTTAAACTGATATTTGGTCGCAAAGGTAATAATAATTGTTGAAAATCGGAAATAAATCAGCAAAAAAATATCGAAATAAACCAACTTGAACCAACTTGAACCAGCTTTTCTTGTTTTTAATCTGTTTAAATGATGTTTTTTCTTCCTTTTTACTTTCTTGCGCATATCTAGATATTTTTATATGAATAGGTAGTTTTTTTAGAAATTGCTTGGTGGTCTCAAAAGAAAAACGTACTTTTGCAGCCGGATTATCACGGATGATTCTTCTTTGAGACCTGTTGGTACTGGGGGTAAACTCCTGATGTGATGCTGTCTCTCATTGTTAATTTGTGAAATCTTAAGTATGAACAATAAACGATTTAAATAGTAATAATATGCAATTAATTTTATTATCGGGTGGCTCGGGTAAAAGGCTATGGCCACTTAGCAATAATGCTAGAAGCAAACAGTTCTTGCCATTGCTCGAAAAGGAGAACGGGGAGATGGAAAGTATGGTTCAGCGCGTGGTACGTCAAGCTCAGGAAGCAAATCTGACCAACGATATTACGCTTGCTACAAACGCCAGTCAGCTGGATATCATCCAGAACCAGCTGGGAGAGCGGGTTTCTGTGGTTACCGAACCGGAGAGGCGGGATACTTTCCCTGCTATCGCTTTAGCTGCAAGTTATCTGAAACTGAAGAAGAAATGTGAGGATGATGAGGTTGTGGTTATTATGCCTTGTGATCCTTATACCGAGTTGGAATATTTCCATACCATAGCCCGTATGGTGGAATGTGTGGAGAAAAACGTCGCCGACCTCGTGCTGATGGGTATCAAACCTACTTATCCAAGTGCAAAATATGGTTATGTGGTTCCTTTTGCTGAAGGAGAGAAGTATCAGATAGTGAAGAGATTTACCGAGAAACCGGATGTGCCTACTGCAGAGAAACTCCTGGAGGAGGGTGCTTACTGGAATGGTGGTGTCTTCGCTTTCCGTTTGGGCTATATGATGCAGATTGTACGTAAGTATATGCAGAGTGAGAACTTTGAAGATACTCGTGCAAGATATAGCGAATTTCCAAAAATCTCTTTCGACTACGAGGTGGCGGAGAAGGCTGAATCGGTAGCGGTAGTACCGTTTAATGGTGAATGGAAGGACCTGGGTACCTGGAATACACTCACTGATGAGCTGCACCATGCCAGCATCGGTAATGCGGTGATGGGAAGTCATTGCGAGAATACGCATGTCATCAACGAACTCCAGTTGCCTCTGTATGTGGATGGCTTGAAGGATGCTGTTGTTGCAGCGAGTCCTGATGGCATCTTCGTCTGTGCAAAGAAATATTCCGAGGACATCAAGAAGGCGGTAGAACATCTTACTCCGCGTCCGATGTATGAGGAAAGAAGGTGGGGTACTTATCGGGTGATTGACGATTCTGAGTATGCTGACGGCAATCATTCGCTCACCAAGAGTATTACCTTGAAGCCAGGTAAGAATATCAGTTATCAGCTTCATCACCATCGTTCAGAGGTGTGGACATTCGTAGAAGGTGATGGCATCTTTGTACTTGATGGTGAGGAGAAACATGTGAAGGCTGGTGATACCGTGGTGATTCCTCTGGAGCATTATCATGCCATCAAGGCGATTACACAGCTGACTTTCATCGAAGTTCAGAATGGTAATCCACTGGTTGAGGAGGATATTGAAAGATTCGATTATCAATGGAAAATGAAATAAAACACAAGCTTTTGTGATATAATGTCAGTATTTAAACGTGTCAAAGTGTCAGTATGGATGCTTTGGCACGTTTTTCGTATACTGGCGGGGTGACGGGTAGCAATACCTGTTGGCAAAATATGTATAACAATTAAAATATTATAGAATCATGAACATTAAACCATTAGCAGACAGAGTGCTGGTACTTCCTGCACCAGCTGAAGAAAAAGTAGGTGGAATTATTATCCCTGATACGGCAAAAGAGAAACCACAGCGTGGTAAGGTCGTTGCTACAGGTAAGGGTACGAAAGACGAAGAGATGATTCTCAAAGAAGGTGATACCGTACTCTATGGTAAGTACGCTGGCACAGAACTCGAATTCGATGGTACTAAATATATCATGATGCGTCAGAGCGATGTACTCGCTGTAGTAGAAGAGTAATTCTTAAAGGTAAAAAAGTAAAAAGGTAAAAAACTTTTTGCTGATATTTATTTAAACATTATTAGAAAGAATATATTATGGCTAAAGATATTAAATATAATATGGATGCCCGCGACCTCTTGAAGAAGGGTGTTGATCAGTTGGCAAATGCAGTAAAGGTAACTCTCGGTCCTAAGGGTCGCAACGTGGTAATCGAAAAGAAGTTTGGTGCTCCTCAGATTACTAAGGATGGTGTTACCGTGGCTAAGGAAGTAGAGTTAGAGAATAAATTCGAAAATACTGGTGCTCAGCTTGTTAAGAGCGTTGCTAGTAAGACTGGTGATGATGCCGGTGATGGTACAACAACTGCTACTATCCTGACTCAGGCTATCGTAACAGAGGGCTTGAAGAACGTTACTGCAGGTGCAAACCCAATGGACTTAAAGCGTGGTATCGACAAGGCTGTAGCTGCTGTTGTTGCCTTCATCAAGGAACATGCTGAACAGGTAGACGACAACTACGATAAGATTGAGCAGGTGGCTACTGTTTCTGCCAACAATGATGCTGAGATTGGTAAGCTCTTGGCTGACGCAATGCGCAAGGTTTCTAAGGATGGTGTCATCACTATCGAGGAGAGCAAGAGCCGTGATACCAACATCGGTGTTGTTGAGGGTATGCAGTTTGACCGTGGTTATTTGAGCGGTTACTTCATGACTGATGCAGACAAGATGGAGTGTGTAATGGATAACCCATACATCCTTCTTTATGATAAGAAGATTTCTAACTTGAAGGAGTTCTTGCCAATTCTCCAGCCTGCTGCTGAGAGTGGTCGTCCTTTGTTGGTTATCGCTGAGGATGTTGATTCTGAGGCTTTGACTACTTTGGTAGTTAACCGTTTGCGTGGCGGTTTGAAAATTTGCGCTGTGAAGGCTCCAGGCTTCGGTGACCGTCGCAAGGCCATGTTGGAGGATATCGCAGTATTGACAGGCGGTGTTGTTATCTCTGAGGAGAAGGGCTTGAAGTTGGAGCAGGCAACTTTGGATATGCTGGGTTCAGCAGACAAGGTTACCGTCAACAAGGACAATACAACTATCGTTAATGGTCATGGCGAGAAGGCTAATATCCAGGATCGCGTAGCTCAGATCAAGAACGAAATTGAGAATACCAAGTCTTCATATGATAAGGAGAAACTTAAGCTCGCCGGTGGTGTAGCTGTCCTCTATGTAGGTGCCAACTCTGAGGTTGAGATGAAGGAGAAGAAGGATCGTGTTGACGATGCACTCTGCGCTACCCGTGCCGCTATCGAGGAAGGTATTGTTGCTGGTGGTGGAACTACTTATATCCGTGCTCTCGAAGCATTGAAGGATATGAAGGGTGATAACGCTGACGAGACAACAGGTATCCGTATCGTAGAGCGTGCTATTGAGGAGCCTCTCCGTCAGATTGTTGCCAATGCCGGTGGCGAGGGTTCTGTAGTAGTAAATAAGGTACGCGAGGGCGATGGTGACTTCGGTTACAATGCCCGCAAGAACGTTTACGAAGATATGCGTCAGGCTGGTATCGTAGATCCTGCCAAGGTAGAGCGTGTAGCTTTGGAGAATGCTGCTTCTATTGCAGGCTTGTTCCTGACAACAGAGTGTGTGTTGGTTGACAAACCAGAGCCTGCACCAGTTGCACCAGCTGCAGCACCTGGTATGGGTGGTATGATGTAATTAGATGAATAATTTGCGCAAATAAAGCACATCGTAAGACTGCGAGTTTGCAAAGCGAAAATATCAAATAGGGGTGATTCTCAGAGAATTATCCCTATTTTTTTGTTTTTTTAGTCATAAAGATGCAAAAAATAGCAAAATTATTTGGTTCGAATAATCTTTTTTTGTAACTTTGCATCGTAAATAAAAGAAAGTATCATCCGAAGGGATGGCAAAGATATTTTTTTGATTTGTTTTAGTAGATTAGTTTTTAAGTAGTTTGTTTTTGGAAATCGGTTGTCGTGAGACATCCGATTTTTTTTTGTTTTTATTTTGTTTTCTCAATTTAATTGTGTAATTTTGCAGCATAATAGAAAATTCATAGCATGAACTATATTGATTGGAAAAAAGCAGTGGTCTTTCTGATTGTTATCGGAGGACTCATTTATATTACAAAGGCAGAGTTGGGAATGACTACTACAAACTCGTTCCTTACTACGCTGGGTATCTTATTGCTTCTCTTTATCGGAGATAACTTCGCACAGAAGATTGATGATGATCGGAAACGACGTAAACTGAATAATGATGGAAAAGCTGATTGATCTATATAAGAAATGGGCGGGTGAAGAACCGGCTGATGTCATAAAATTGGCAGGGCAGGGGAGTAACCGGCAGTATTTCCGTATCATTGGGCATGATGGTGATACGGTAATTGGTGTGATAGGAACCAGTCGTGATGAGGATCATGCCTTTGTATATCTGGCTCAGCATTTCCAGCTCAGACAGTTGCCTGTTCCCCAGATTCTGGCGGTGAGCGATGATGAACTCTGCTATCTTCAGACAGACCTTGGCGGTACTTCGCTTTTCGATGCCATCAAGGGCGGACGAGATGCGGGCGGACGTTACAATCAGAAAGAGAAGGAACTCCTTAAGAAAACCATTCGTGAACTTCCGAATATCCAGATTCGCGGTGCAAGAGGATTGGAATGGCAGAACTGCTATCCGCAGCCAGAATTCGATGTAGACAGTGTGCTCTTCGACCTCAACTACTTCAAGTATTGTTTTCTGAAGCCTACCGATTTGGATTTTCACGAACTGAAGCTCGAAGCCAACTTCCGGCTTTTTGCCAAGGATCTGACATCAGAACCGATGGATTGTTTCCTTTATCGCGATTTTCAGGCGCGCAACATCATGCTGGATGATAAGGGGAATCCATACTTTATTGATTTTCAGGGCGGTAGAAAAGGACCGTTCTATTATGACCTCGCCTCATTCCTCTGGCAGGCATCTGCTAAGTATCCGTTCAAACTGCGCAGAGAACTGGTTTGGGAATACTACCAGTCATTGAAGCATTATACCGAGGTACCATCGGTGCGCCATTTTGTAAACCGGTTGAGTCTTTTTGTGCTCTTCCGTACCTTACAGGTTTTGGGCGCCTACGGATTCCGTGGCTATTTCGAACGCAAGAAGCATTTCATCGATAGTATTCCGCCAGCTATCCAGAATCTGCGAGATCTTCTGAAGATGGGTGACAAGGTCTTCCCTTATCCTTATATGATGGATATGTTGAGAAGGCTGACCGAATTGCCACAGTTCAAGGTGATAGAGAGTGTGGCGCTGAGTCGTGCAGACGGCTATAAGACTACCGACAATAATATCTATCGTGCGCATCCGCAGTAAACAACTTCCTTCCTTACGCGGACCGCCGGTACCT
>ERZ779943.368-NODE-368-length-12649-cov-2.20343_pt1 | contig 12649 bp, 11 predicted proteins | sample MGYA00511027_ERZ779943 | MGnify/ENA primary metagenome ERZ779943 (study PRJEB29588, sample SAMEA2144588) | human gut metagenome | biome: human gut; feature: human-associated habitat; material: faeces | place: Denmark | collected 2008/2010 ...
GAGATGGTATGTTGAAAAGGGTGGTGGTCGGTATCGCAGGGATAATAATACAGGCAAAATTATCAAAGCAAGCAATTATCAAGAATGGAAAGAAAAATACTATTCTGCTATTGATAACTTGAAGAAGGATGCTATAATAAATAATAGCTTGAAGTCTGATAAAAATGTTTTTACAGATAAAAAAAGTAAAACTTAAAGTGTTGCTTGATGATGGTACGAAGGTATATGTTACAGATAATAAGGTTGAAAGCGAAGCAATACTGCATACCGGAACAAAGTACAAATTGATTGATACAAACAGGCTGATGGATTTAAAGGGTGATTCTTGGCTTGAAATAATAAGAAGAATAATTAAGTAGGTGATATGATGACAGAAGAAGAAAAAGCAAAAAGAAGATTTTTTATGTCTGAAGATGCAAGAACTGTGTTTATTCCGCCTTGTGCTGTCTGCAAAAATGTGGATGGACTGAATTGCAAGGCATTAAAGGGCAGACGTCCTGAAAAATATTATATGGATGATAATCCTGATTTTCAGAAATGTCCTAAATTCGATTTTAATCCAAATGCGTTTTATTCAGACAAATATAAGGAATTATCAAAGCATTATAATTGGTAAGCATCCACATATTGATTGTGGGTGCTTTTCTTATGACCAAATTTAATATTGTTGAATGAAGCGCTTTGCAATTATACAAGGTGCTTTTTTATTCTTATGAAATTAAGCTTGCTCTTTTGGAAGTGTTACAAGCATAACCGTGCCGTTATCCGAGCTTTCTTCAATTTTTATTGCACCCTTGTGGAGCAACACAATTTCCCAAACAAGCGACAATCCAAGGCCTACTCCGCCGTGCGCTCTGCTGCGTGATTTATCAATGCGGAAGAAAGGCTGGAAAATACTTTCTCTGTATTGTTCCGGTATGCCGTGGCCGTTATCACGCACACGAATTGAAATTTTATCGCCGTCATCGCAAACGGAAATATGCACTTGCGCATTTGCGCGATTATATCGTATGGCATTTTCCGTAAGGTTAAATATCAATCTGTAAATCAATGTGTCGCTGCCGATCATTGTGCCGTTGCCGTCATAATTAAGGGCAATTCCTTTTTCCTCCGCAATCGGCTCAAGATCGGTTATGATTTCTTCTATCATTGGGGCAAGCTCGATTCTGTCGTTGCAGGGCACAGAGCGCAGCTCGCTCATTTCAAGCAATGTTTTTGTCATTTGAGACATTCGCTCGGTTTGCTCTTGCAAAAGCTTTAAAAACTCTGCCGTTTCCGGCTGCACATCGGGATGCTCTGCGGCAAAAAGCTCAATTTGCGCCTGAGTCAGCGCAAGGGGAGTTCGCAATTCATGAGCCGCATTTCCCGTGAATTGGCGCTGTGCCGAAAAGCCCTCATCAAGCCGCTTGATCATGCTGTTGAACGATTTGCTGAATTGCTTGAATTCGGGAAGCACATCCTCGCTGATTTGCACATTCGCAAGGTTATTCGGCTGCACATTTTCAACCTGAGCGGCAAAGCTGCGAAGCGGCTTTAATGCACGGCCGCTTACGAAATATGCAAGCACACCGCCAAGCAGAGTAACCGCCGCCGTTATATACCAATTTGTTGTGCCGAAGGATTGCTGTGCTCCGCTTACGATAATAGTAACCTCATTATCAAGATTTTCGCTTTGCGGGTCAAATGCTCCCGGCTCGCCGCCGTCAATATCGCTGTAAGCCGAAATGCCGTTTCCTATTGAATCCATATAATGCTTGCCGGAATATCCTATCAGGCAATTCATCAGCACACATGTTATGCAAATTAAAATAGCCGTCATTATGGTTATGCGCCATTGCAAAGATAGCTTTTTCATTTTCTTTCCTCCATAACATAGCCTTCGCCTATGCGATTATGTATGGTGTCATATCCCATGGCGGCACGCAATTTCTTTCTCAAAGCAGAAATATGCACTCTTATTGAATTGCTGAAATTATCAACGCTGCTGTCCCAAACATGCTCAAGTAGCTCCTCTTGGCTTATCGGGCGCCCTTGGTTAAGCATTAGATATTCAAGTATTCCCGTTTCTTTTCTGGTTAAAGAGAGAGCTTCCCCGCACACGGCGCCTTTGCGTGTTTTTGTGTTAAATGTAAGCTCTCCGCAGGTTAAAACAACATCGTTTTGCGTAAAGCGCCTGAGCGTCAGGCTGCGAATTCTTGCAGCAAGCTCGTCTAAGTGAAAAGGCTTTGTCAGATAGTCGTTTGCGCCGGCGTCCAATCCCTCAACCTTATCTGCGATTTCACAGCGCGCCGATAAAATAAGCACCTTTGTGTCGCAATCCGTTTTTCGCAGGGATTTAAGCAATGTCATTCCGTCTGTATCGGGTAGATTAAGATCAAGCACAACAAGATCAAAATTTTCAACGGCAAGCATTTCTGCCGCCGCTTTTCCGTTGTAACAATAATCAACGCTGTATGCAAGGCGCTTCAGGCTGCGAACAATTGTGTCGCAAAGTGCTTTTTCATCTTCAACAACTAAAATATGCATTATGTTTCTCCTAACAGGGTTTGGGCTTTAGAATATTTATATTATAGCATAAAGCAAGGCTTGCCTGCACAATAAATATTCCGGAGCAAACGGTTATATATGCAATGAGCGCCGTTTGCAAACAGAAAATTTGCTATGTGATGATATTATATCATAAAGGCATAAAGTCTTTGTTAAATTTCTTTTCTTAACAAAGATTTTATGCCTGTTGTGATAAGATGTGTGCAACAAAGGAATTTGAAGGGGAGTGATCACGTTGTTTAAGTTGAAAAAAGCTTTGTCTCAGGGCGGCTTGCTGATTGCCGGTGCGGTTATGATTTGCTGCGGTGCAATGAGAGGCGAGGTTGAATCCGTGTTAAGTAAGGCAATAAGATTGTGCTTGGAGTGTATTGGGATTGGATAAGAAAAAGAAAAAGAAAAAAGCATCGCGCCTTATAAGCCGCTTCAGAGGCTTGATACAGGCTTGCGCGGCCCTTGCAGCAAACATTCATTTGCCTAATTTCTTTAAAGGCGGAATATATCAGGGCAACGGCAAGGCTGTGTGTGTGCCGGGGTTAAACTGCTATTCCTGCCCGGCTGCATCGGGCGCTTGCCCAATAGGCGCATTTCAAGCGGTGGTGGGCTCATCAAAATTCAGCTTTTCATATTATATAACCGGATTTCTGATTTTGATAGGTGTGCTTCTCGGCCGTTTTGTTTGCGGCTTTTTGTGCCCGTTCGGTTGGCTGCAGGATCTGCTGCATAAAATTCCGGGCAAAAAGCTTTCAACAAAAAAGCTTAAACCCCTAAGGTATCTGAAATATGCCGTTTTGCTTTTGGCCGTGGTTTTGCTTCCGGCGCTTGTTGTAAACGATGTGGGTATGGGCGATCCTTTCTTTTGCAAATATATTTGCCCGCAGGGTGTGCTTGAGGGCGCAATTCCGCTGTCTGCCGTTAACGAAGGAATACGCGCTGCTTTAGGCTCTTTGTTTACTCAAAAGCTTATAATTTTAATTGCAGTGGTTGTTTTAAGCATTTTGTTTTATCGCCCGTTTTGCAAATGGATTTGCCCGCTCGGTGCCTTTTATGCGCTTATGAACAAGGTTTCTCTGCTTGGCATAAAGGTTGATGAGCATAAATGCGTTTCATGCGGAAAATGCGCAAAGGCCTGCAAAATGGATGTTGATATTACAAAATCACCCAATCACACCGAGTGTATACGCTGCGGTAAGTGCATAACCGCCTGCCCAACGGATGCTTTAAGCTTTCATTACGGATTCGGAATGCCGTCAAAAAACATCGGCGGAAATTCGGCACCGTGTAAGAAAAACAAATTAAATAATAAAACGGAGGAACAGTTATGAAAATCTCAAAAACATCAAAAATATTAGCTGTTATAATGGCGTTGGTGCTTGCGCTTGGCCTTGCAGCCTGCTCGGCAAGCAAAGACAATAACAAGGGCACCGATTCCGAAATTGCCTCATTAATGGCAACGGAACCCGGCAGCATTGATGAGGCAACAGAGCTTTATAATAAGCTTATGCAAAAGGAAAACGATATCCTAACAAATAATTCTCAGCTTTGGGAAAAAGTGTTTCTTTCGGCCAATAAAAACACTTCCATGATTGAAGACGGCACAAATTACGGCGATTTGCTGCTTTCAACAATCGAAGGCGCAAAAGACAGCTTCACTGCCGAAGAACTTAAAACTCTTAAAGCAGGTGCGGAGCAAATTAAGGAAATTGAAAATAAGCTTACGATTTTGGAGCAAAAATATCCCGGCTGCGGAAGCAAACCCCAGGAAAACGACAGTGTTGATGCCGCAACCGCGGGAATGACGGGTGGCAATACCGCCGACCTAACAAAGTTTCCGAGCTTTCAGGGAAAGGACCTTGACGGCAATGATGTTAACAGCAGCGAGCTTTTTGCCAAAAATACGGTAACGGTTGTAAATTTTTGGTTCACAACCTGCAATCCCTGCGTCGGTGAGCTTGGCGATTTGGAAGCGTTAAACAAAGAACTTGCTCAAAAGGGCGGCTCTGTTGTCGGCATCAATTCATTCACGCTCGATGGCGACAGTAAGGCTATTTCCGAAGCAAAGGATATTTTGGATAAAAAGGGAATAACCTATAAAAATCTTTGGTTTGATTCAAGCAGCGAAGCCGGCAAATTCACTTCTGGCCTTTATTCCTTCCCGACAACCTATGTTGTTGATAAAAACGGGAACATCGTCGGTCAGGTTGTAGGCGCAATCACATCGGCAGAGCAGTCAAAAACTCTTAATGCACTGATTGATCAGGCAATTGCAAACAGCGCAAACTAAGCAGTAATAATGCAAAATGCCGTGCGTTGAAATCATAAATATTTAAGCTTGTTATTTTAAGGCTTTCGCTTCAAAAGGGCGAAAGCCTTGCCTTTTATCCGTTTCTTTGATTTTTTTAATAGTGCAACGGGCAAAACTCGGAAAGCTTAAACCGCATTCTCCTTTATAAAGTGTGCCCCAAATGGGTCTGCTTCTATTGAATATGGTTGAACTATGTAATATAATGTTGAAAGAGGGTACTGAATGTTATAAGAGGGAAATTATGAAGCTTAATGAATTAAAGGTCGCAAAAAGTGCCGTTATAACCAAAGTCAGCGGTCAAGGTGCGCTTCGGCAGCATTTTCTTGATATGGGCATGGTTCCCGGCGCGGAAATTACCTTGGTAAAAACCGCTCCAATGGGTGATCCGTTGGAATATCAAATTCATGGCTATGAACTTACACTCCGCCTTGCAGAGGCCGAAAAAATAGAAATTGAGCCTATAGCAAAAAGGAGCCGCAGCCATACGGGTATAAACAGGGAGCAAAACATTGATCATCCGGGCCTTGGCGAGGACGGCAAATATCATTCCAAAAAGGATGAAAAACCGCTTGATGACGATGTTGTTCTTACCTATGCCTTGGTTGGAAATCAAAATTGCGGAAAAACAACTCTTTTTAATCAGCTTACCGGAGCAAAGCAGCATGTAGGCAACTTTCCCGGTGTAACGGTAGACAGAAAAGACGGTGTTATTAAAGGCTATCCGAAAACGCTTGTAACGGATTTGCCGGGTATTTATTCGATGTCTCCTTTCAGCAGCGAGGAAATAGTGTCCCGCAATTTTGTGCTGAATGAAAAGCCGAAGGCAATAATAAACATTGTTGATGCAACCAATATTGAGCGAAATCTTTATTTAACAATGCAGCTTTTGGAAATGGGCACACCGATGGTTGTGGCGCTTAATATGATGGATGAGGTTATAAGCAATCAAGGCTCTGTTGATGTTAATGCAATGGAGTCAATGCTCGGGGTGCCGGTTATTCCGATTTCGGCATCCAAAAATGAGGGCGTTGATGAATTGGTGCGCCATGCAATCCATGTGGCTAAATATCAGGAAAAGCCATTGCAGCAGGATTTTTGCAGCAAAACAGATCATGACGGCGCCGTGCATAGGTGCATCCATGCCGTTATTCATTTGATAGAGGATCATGCGGAAAGTGCTCAAATTCCCGTTCGGTTTGCGGCAACAAAGGCAATAGAGGGTGATAAGCTTATTATTGATCGCCTGAAATTGCAAAGCAGCGAGCTTAATATGCTTGAATCAATAGTTGATCAAATGGAAAAAGAGCGCGGGCTTGATCGCAGTGCCGCTATCGCAGATATGAGGTTTTCTTATATAGAGCAGCTTTGCGAAAAAACAGTTATTAAGCCGAAAGAAAGCAAACAAAGAATTCGCAGCGAAAAAATAGACAGAGTTTTAACCGGTAAATACACAGCCATTCCTTGCTTTATTGCAATAATGGTGGCAGTGTTTTACCTCACCTTTAATGTTATCGGCGCGGGGCTTCAAACCCTGCTTGAGCTTGGCATTGATAAGCTCAGTGCGCTTGCGGATTGTGCACTTACCGCGGCCAATGTAAATCCGGTTATTCACAGCTTGATTATCGATGGTGTTTTCACGGGTGTAGGCAGCGTCCTCAGCTTTTTGCCGATTATCGTTACACTGTTTTTCTTCCTTTCATTGATGGAGGATACGGGATATATTGCCAGGGTGGCTTTTGTTATGGATAAGCTGCTCAGAAAAATCGGCTTGTCCGGAAGAAGCATTGTGCCTATGCTTATAGGTTTTGGCTGCACGGTGCCTGCTGTTATGGCAACACGAACTCTGACGAGCGAGAGAGACAGAAAAATGACAATTCTTCTTACTCCTTTTATGAGTTGCAGCGCAAAATTGCCGATATATTCGTTTTTTGTAAGTGTGTTTTTCCCAAAAAAAAGTGCACTTGTAATGTCTGTTATTTATCTGCTGGGAATCTTAATGGGCATTTTGGCTGCATTCCTTTATAAAGGAACATTGTTTAAGGGCGAACCGGTGCCGTTTGTTATGGAGCTTCCGAATTACAGATTGCCAAGTGCAAAAAATGTGGCTCAGCTCCTTTGGGAAAAAGCAAAGGATTTTTTGCAAAGGGCTTTTTCGGTTATTCTTATCGCAACGGTTGTTGTGTGGTTCCTGCAAAAATTTGACCTTAAATTTAATATGACCGAGGATTCTTCACAAAGCATTTTGGCTGCCGTTTCCGGCCTGATTGCGCCGATATTCAAGCCGCTCGGCATAGGGGATTGGCGAATTTGCACGGCTCTTATCTGCGGCTTTATGGCAAAGGAAAGCGTTGTTTCCACCCTGGAGGTTCTGTTTGGAGGAAGTATTGCGGCTGTTCTTACTCCGTTGGCGGCATTCAGTCTGCTTGTGTTTAGCCTTTTATATACTCCATGTGTTGCTGCGGTTGCTTCCGTTAAGCGTGAACTTGGCGCCAAATGGGCGGCGGCGGTTGTTGCTTGGCAGTGCCTGATTGCATGGGTGGCGGCGTTTATAATCTATTCGGTCGGCACTCTGATAGGGGTGTAATGGCGGGGGTGCGTTATGAATACTTGGGATATTATTATTAGTGCGATTCTTGTGATTGCTGTTGTGTTGGCAATTGCAATGTGCAAAAAAAGAAAAAAAGGCGGATGCTGCGGAGATTGCGGCAAATGCGCCGGTGCTTGCAGTTCCAAAAATAACAACAGCAAACATTAAGCCTGCTCTATATTTTGTTTGAACTGTTTGGCAATAAAAAAATATAAAAATAAAACGCTTCGGATGCTTATAAAATCCGAAGCGTTTTTTATGTTGCGAAGGGCTTATTTAATTGTTGCGCTCTTTTTCTTTTTTCTGCTTATTTCAACTGCCGCAACGGTAACTGCAAAGCCTGCAAACCCAACAACACTTACGGCCGATGATAATTTAAGCTGCTTGTTTTTGTATTTAAGCACAATTTTGTGTTCGCCGGCTTTAAGCGGAATTGCGCAAAATCCCGTGTTTGCTCTGCAAATTGCGGTTTCTTCACCGTCTGCATAAGCCGTCCAGTTTTCATTATACGGAATTGAAAGAAACAAAACCTTGTCGCTCTCAAGCTTAATGTTGCCCGAAATCTCATTTACGCCAATGTTTAAATCCTCCAGGTGATCCTCTGCAAGAGCATTAAGATTTGCTTTGTATTCTGTTTTCGGAATGCAGATAATTTCAATTGAATCATATGCATATGCGCCGGAGCCAACACGCAAGGTAATGTCTTTTATGGGCTTGTCTCCCAGATTAACGGTAAAATCATTTATGCCGCTGTAATAATCGTGATTCGGTGTTGAAATCGAAAATGGTGTTCTTGCGCCCGAATCGGAGGAAACAATTGCCGATGCATATGTGCTTGGCTCAAAGTTCTTTTCATTGTAAGAAATCTTGCGGCGCTCATATGTTGTTAATTTGTTGTAAGCATCCGGAGAAATTATTTTTTTAAGCTGCATTCCACTAAGCGAAGTGTAGTTTAAATTATTGAATTGAATATAGGTTTGATAGCCCTCCTCAACGGAAGTTTTTAAGTGAATTTCCGTGCCACTGTTTTGTGAATAAATTGTGTTGTCTTTTATTATGCAGCCGTTTTCCGGAAGCACCGTTTTATATTCCGGCTTGTAAACCTCTGTGCTTATCGAAGACAGGTCTGAATTAACATATTCATCTGTATCATTCAGCACTGCAGCCTGTAAAAGAGCTTCTCTCTTTTGCACGGGGCTTAATGAGGAATATTCGCTTTGGGAAATAACATTTTCGTATGTAAAGCCGAAAGGAATGTAATCCTTGTTTTCATACACCTGTGAATTGTATGTGCGTTCGCTGCTGATGTTTTTTAGCGTTGCAAGGCTTTCTGAGCCGATTGCGCTTTCTTTCTTTTCATCACCGCCCGAAACATAGTATTTAACATTTTCAAGAGCATAGATATACGGGTCTGCATGGCTGTCGTCCAAAATGGAAAAATTATTGTAAACAAGGCCCATTTCTTTTTGGAAATTGTTTGTGCTAGGGTCGGTAAGGCTTAAATAGCCCACCGAGGAATATGCGCCGCTGAGCATGGAATTGTTCATTTGCTCAAGCTCTATGCCGCTGCCGCCGTATCGCTCAACGGCCGACTCGGTGTTTTGAAGCTCTGCAATGGCTTTGTATGAATTTGAGCCGGAAAATCTGTTTGCCTGCCCCATAGTAAGAAATGTTGTTGAAAAGCTTGCATGGTTGTAATCATAAATGAAAAGTGAATTGAAAATAACACCGGCCGCCGCAATCATGCAAAGTGCAGCCTTGGCAACTTTTGCCGCTTTTTTAGTGTCTGTTTTTTCAACATAAGGAAGCGCCGAGTATATAAGGCATGCAATTGCAAAAAATGCAAACAGAGCGCAGGAAACATAGTTTTCTTTAATTCTTGCATTCGGCACCAAAGAAATTATAACGGTTGTAACGGCCGCCGCGGCGCATAAAACAACGGATTTTTTAAATGTGATTTTCTTTATTTCACTGATGGAAACCGTAAATGCATATGCGGCTATAAGGCCGTAAATCCAGCTCCAACGGTTGCAAACATATGAGAATCCGTTTATAACCTTGCTACAAACAGGAAACATCATAAGCAGAGTTGCCGTGATGAAAGCAGCTTTAAGGAAGCCGTGCTTTTTCTTTTGCATAAAGAGCAGCACAACTGCCGCTGCTCCCGCCGCCGTAAAGCCCATATAAACATTGCAGTCAAGCTGCACATATCCCATAAATGCGCCAATGAATTCTTTGTAGTATTCGCTTGCATAAAACGGATTAAGAGCGTGCTGAACAGAGCCTCTGTTTGAGAAAAGCACGGTGATAATCATCGGAAGCAGAGTAACGGCCGCCATAATCATTCCAAGCAAATATGAGCCTCCGAATTTAAACAAGGCTTGGAAAAAGCCTTTTAATAACTTATCTTTCGGATAAGCAAAGAATATTCTGAGGAAAACATAAAGAATGGTGAAAATTGAAATAACATAAAAGAAATAAAAGCCGCTTACTGCCGCAAGGCAAACGGATATGATAAACAAATACGGGCGTTTGCCGTCAAACATCATTTCGCCGCCGAGAATGATAAGCGGAAAATAAATAAGGGGATTTATAAATGACGGGTGCCTGAGGGTCATATACATTGCATATGCGGAAAAAACATAAATCATTGCGCCGGCGCAAGCTCCGGTTTTGCTTTGCTTTTTGTATTTTGCAAGCAGCACAAAGGCAAACCCCGCAAGATAATAACGCAGGTAAACAAGCAATGAAAACGCATATGCCGCATATTTTGAAGGCACCAATGCCGAAACAAGATTAAGCGGATCGCCTATTCCGTAATAATGCAGGGAAGTGAAAATATCATTTCCCATTCCTATGGATAAATCAAACTGCGGAATAACGAGTGAGCCTGCAAGCAGGCTTTTAATTATTTTGCGAAGATATACTCCGTAATAAACAAATCCCGCATAGTGCTGGGCAATTCCGTCCGGATCCCAAACAAGCGCTTTTCTGAAAATCAAAAACTGAGTAAAAATGATGGCTGAAAGAATTAAATATATTGCCGTGTATCTGAAAAAATATGATCCGATAAATTTTTCGGCGCATATTCTCGCTTTGCTTTTTTCGCCGTGCTCTGCGGCTCGTTTTTTTAATGTGGATGTGTTGCTTTTCATTAAATAAACTCCCGATTTTGCATTGCTTCGGGCAATGCATATAAAAAATTTAAATATTTATATATAAACAAACTTAAACAATAATATATCACAAAGCGAAAAATGTCAAGTAAAAGGGAAAGCGCACATGGGAGTGCCATAAACGCATCATCGCCTGCCTCGGCGTTATATACAATCAAACAAATGAAATGTTGTATACATTGCACATTGGATTTTAATTTTTGCCGTGTTATTATAAAATCAGGGTAATTTTGTGTTTGGAGGCGATTTTTTTGGAATATATAGGTAAAAAGGAAAAAATAAATTATTATGCCGGGCTAACAGGGCAAAATATGGTTTATTCGCTTATAGGCGGCTCGTTTTTTAATTATTTTATGACGGATATTGCGCTGTTTCCGGCGCTCACGGTTTCCGTGCTGCTTATTGTTATGAAAATTTGGGACGGTGTAAACGACCCGATTGTTGGCTCGTTCATAGATAAGCACACCTTTAAAAACGGTGAAAAGCTGCGCCCGTTTTTAAAATACACGCCGCTTCCCGTGGGCATATTCACCGTGCTTATCTTCGTTGTTTTTTCCACAAAAGAGGATTTGCTTTGGCTTCGCGTTTCATATTTTATAATAATGTATATCTGCTGGGATTTGGCTTATACCGTGCAGGATGTGGCAATTTGGGGCATAACCTCCTGCGTTTCACCTAACACTGATGAACGCGATCGCTTTGTGCAGTGGGCGCGCACAATAGGCTCGTGCGTTTACGGCGCGCTCGGCACTTTGATTCCGATGGCGCTTGAAATGATTGCAAATGCAACCGGCAGCAGTATGGCTCTGATGACTTTGGTATTTGCCTTGATTTTCGGCTTCGGCGGCGCGATGCTCAGCCTCAGGTGCTACGGCGCTCGGGAACGCGTCAGAGTCGTTAAGGAAAAGCAGCAGGTTTCCATCGCCGAAAGCTTTTCGCTGCTGTTTAAAAACAGAATGTTGATGCTTTTAACACTCGGAAATATCCTCGGTTCGGTCGGATTCGGCGCAAATCTTGTAACATATTTCTTCAAATATGAAATTCCTGCCGATTTTCTTGGGGAAAACAGTATTATCGGCGCGCTCGGGCTTACCACTGTTTATTATATGTTCACCGCATTGCCGGGATTTTTGGGAATGATGCTTGCCGATAAAATCAAAAAATTCTGCAAAGGCTATGTAAATGCCATAATCATGATGCAGGCGGCAAACATTGTTGCGCGCATAATCGCATATGCAATCGGTTATCAGGGGCAAAAGCTTTGGATAGCTCTCACCGTTATCGGAATCGGCTGTATTCCGCTTGGCGCGATTTCAATTGCGCAAACCGCAGTTTTTTGCGACAGCATCGATTATATGGAATGGAAAACGGGGAAGCGCACGGAAGGCATCACCTTTTCAATGCAAACGATGTTCACCAAAATTTCAAGCGGAATAACCGCAGGCCTTGCCGCGCTTGCGCTTCATCTGCTTAAATATAAGGCGATAGACGGTGCTTCCGTATATGTGGGCACTCAATCTGCGGCGTTTGACAAATGGATTTGGCCGCTTGTTATTCTCACTCCGGCAATCGCAAGCCTGCTTTATATCATTCCGCTTTTGTTTATTCGCTACACACCGGCAGAGCGCGAAAAGGTTGAATCCGAGCTTGCCGAGCGCCGCGCTGCGGCAGAGCAATCGGAGTGTGCTCCAAGCGTTTCGGAATGATTTTTAAGCAGGGAAACACGGCGTTGCTTTGCTTTTGCCGAAAATAATTATACTGATATAAAAAACGGCTTCGGAATTTTCCGAAGCCGTTTGATATAGACTTTTTATGTGATTATTCGCCGAAGTATCTCTTGAGGAGGCCTTCAAATGCTCTGCCGTGGCGAGCCTCGTCGCGAGCCATTTCGTGAACAGTGTCGTGAATGGCGTCAAGGCCTTTTTCTTTAGCAAGCCTTGCAAGCTCCGTTTTGCCTGCCGTTGCGCCGTATTCGGCTTCAACTCTCATCTCAAGGTTTTTCTTTGTGGAGTCGGTAAGCACCTCGCCGAGAAGCTC
>ERZ779943.408-NODE-408-length-12103-cov-2.28826_pt1 | contig 12103 bp, 10 predicted proteins | sample MGYA00511027_ERZ779943 | MGnify/ENA primary metagenome ERZ779943 (study PRJEB29588, sample SAMEA2144588) | human gut metagenome | biome: human gut; feature: human-associated habitat; material: faeces | place: Denmark | collected 2008/2010 ...
ACATAATAGAGGCAGCTAACATTACTAAAACAGATAGCATTCATCCAGGTTTTGGATTTTTATCTGAAAATGCAGAGTTTGCAAAAATTTGCGAGGAATCAAATATTAAATTTATTGGACCAAAGTCAAATGTAATAAATCTTTTAGGTAACAAATCAAATAGCAAAAAATTAATGCAACAAGAAGGAGTTCCAACAATTCCTGGCTCAGATGGCAGTGTGAAAAATTTGAAAGAAGCAGTTCTAGTGTGCGAAAAGATTGGCTATCCTGTGCTTTTAAAAGCTTCTGCCGGTGGTGGTGGAAAAGGAATAAGGCAAGTAAATTCATTTGATGAATTAGAAACTAATTATAATATTGTTAAGCAAGAGGCAAAAAATGCTTTTAATGATGATGAAATATACATAGAGAAATTTATTCAAAATCCTAGACACGTTGAGATTCAAATATTAGCAGATGAACATGGAAACATTGTTCACTTAGGTGAAAGAGATTGTTCGCTTCAGAGAAATCATCAAAAAATAATAGAAGAAACACCATCAACTGCTATTGATGAAAAACTAAGAAATAAAATGGGGAATGCGGCAATAAAAGCAGCAAAAGCAGCTGGATATACTAGTTGTGGAACTGTAGAATTTTTAGTGGATAAAGATAAGAATTTTTATTTTATGGAAATGAATACTAGAATTCAAGTAGAACACCCAATTACAGAAATGCGTACAGGAATAGACATAGTAAAAGAACAAATAAAGATTGCAGCAGGAGAAAAATTAAAAATTAAGCAAAAAGATATTGAGTTTAGAGGGAGCTCTATTGAGTGTAGAATAAATGCAGAAAATCCAAGTAAAAAATTTAGGCCTTCACCAGGAACTATAACTGGAATAAACCTTCCAGGAGGAAATGGTGTACGTGTTGATACTGCAATTTATGCGGGTTACACCGTTCCTGCAAATTATGATTCTATGATAGCAAAAATAATTGTGCATGGGCAGACTAGAGGAGAGGCTATAAGTAAAATGAAAAGAGCATTGGAAGAACTTGTAGTTGAGGGAATAGATACTAATAGAGATTTTTTATATAGTATAATCACTCATCCAGACTTTATAAGAGGAAACTTTGACACCTCCTTTATAGAAAAGATGATGGAAGAAAAATCCTGAAATAAATATAGTTTCTTAGAGTTGGAATAATTAAAGTAAAAATACAATACATAGTTCATTAGAATACTTGGCTAAAATTATATTAAGAAATGTAAAAGCATAAAAGAGAGGAAAATGCAATGATTGTAGACCAGATAAAGAAAAGAGAAAATAAGCTAATAAATAACAAAAATTCTAGAATTGACATACCAGTTGGAAAATGGGTAAAGTGTGAAAATTGCAAAGAAATTTTATACAAGGAAAATCTGAGAAACAATTTAAGTGTGTGCCCTAATTGTGGTCATTATTTTAGAATGCATATTGGCAGAAGGCTAGAGCAAATAATAGATGCAGGAACATATAAAAGGTTCAATTTAAACATAGATACTACAAATCCATTAGGACTGGAAGATTATGAAAAGAAAATAAAGTCATTAAGAGAAAAGACAAGGCTTGAGGAAGCAGTAAGCTGTGGAATTGGCAAGATAAATGGAGAAGATGTAGTAATATGCATAATGGATAGTGGCTTTTTGATGGGTAGCATGGGGGCAGTAGGGGGGGAAAAAATAACATTCAGCATAGAAAAGGCAATTGAATTTAAGATACCAATTGTAATATTTTGTTGCTCTGGAGGTGCAAGAATGCAAGAAGGAATAATATCACTTATGCAAATGGCAAAAACTACTGCTGCACTAACAAAGCTAGACAAAGCAGGCTTGCTGTATATATCTGTACTAACAGACCCAACATATGGTGGAGTTACAGCTTCTTTTGCAAGCTTAGGAGATATAATTTTAGCCGAACCGGGTGCAATGATTGGGTTCGCAGGGCAAAGAGTAATAAAACAAACTATTGGAGAAGAATTGCCTGAAGGATTTCAAACTGCAGAGTTTTTGCTAGAACATGGGTTTATAGACAAAATAGTAGAAAGAAAAGATATGAAAGAAACACTAAGCAGACTATTAAAATTAAATAGATGATTGCTAAGCAGAAAAAATTTCGAAGAGGAGTTTTTATATGGTAGAAAAAATAGAAAAAAATGTGCTTACGGCTTGGGAACGTGTTGAAATTGCAAGAAAACCAAAGAGAAAAACCGCACTAGATTATATAAATGAAATATTTGATGAATTTATAGAACTTCATGGTGATAGATGCTATGGAGATGACAAAGCTATGGTATGTGGATTAGGCAGGATTGAAAATCAAAATTATACAATAATTGCAGAACAGAAGGGCAGAAATACAAGGGAAAATATCGAAAGAAATTTTGGAATGCCAAATCCAGAAAGTTATAGAAAAGCAATTAGGATTATGAAACAGGCCGAAAAATTTAATAGACCCGTAATTACATTTATAGATACGAAAGGAGCTTATCCTGGTGTAGAAGCGGAACAAAGAGGACAGGGTGAGGCAATTGCAAAATCTATGTTTGAAATGGCAAAACTCACAGTACCAGTAATTGCAATTGTAATTGGAGAAGGCTCGTCAGGAGGAGCTTTGGCAATAGGGGTTGCAAACAAGGTAATAATGTTGGAAAATGCTATATATTCAATATTGTCTCCAGAAGGATATAGTAGCATACTATGGAAGGATTCGAGTAGGTTCAAAGAGGCTGCAGACAGAATGAAATTAACAGCAAACGATTTATATGACATGGGGATAATAGAAACAGTAATTAAGGAGTCAATTGAAAATTATACAATAGAAAAAAATCAAAATATTAAAAAAACAATGGATATAGAAATGAAACCCAATATGCAAGTAGAAGAAATAAGAAAAACACTGAAAGAAAACAAAATAAATGATAACGAGAAAATAGAAAAAGAATTGTTTAAAAATATAACAGGTAAAATAAAACAAGAAATACAAACAACAGTTCAAGAATTAAAAAGTAAAACAAATGATGAAATTGTAGAAGAAAGATACCAAAAATTTAGAAAAATAAGCGGATTTAAGGAGGTTTAGCTAATGTTACTAGAAGGCAAAAAAATATTAATAATGGGAATTAGAAATAAATGGAGTATTGCGTTTGGCATCGCACAATCAGTGTATGAAAATGGAGGCAAACTTATATTTACATATAGAGGAGAGAGCAACAAAGAAAAAGTAAAAGAACTTGTATCTGAATTTAAAGGCAGCAAAATATATGCACTAGATGATGCTTCTGATGACGAACAGGTAAAATCTGTTTTTGAAAATATAAAAGAAGAAAATGGAAAAATAGATGGAATAGTACATTCAATAGCACATGCAAACACAGAAGACTTGCATAATGATTTTATATATACAAGTAAAAACGGGTATTTACATGCTATGGAAACCAGTGCATATTCATTGCTACTTGCTACAAGAAAAGCAAAAGAAATAGATATGCTAAATGAACACTCTAGCATAGTAACATTAACATATCATGGTTCTACGAAAGTAATAAACGGTTACAATGTAATGGGAGCCGCAAAAGCAGCATTAGAAGCAAATGTAAGATATCTTGCAGAAAACCTTGGAAAAGAAGAAATGCGTGTAAACGCAATATCTGCAGGACCAATAAAAACACTATCTGCTAAAGGAATAAAAGACTTTTCATCAATGCTTACAATAGTGGAAGAAAAAGCACCGTTACACAAAAATGTAACTACAAAACAAGTTGGAAATGTAGCTACATTTTTGCTAAGTGATATGTCAGATGCAATAACAGGACAAGTGATATATGCAGATAATGGGTACAATATAATGGGAGCATAAGGTAGATTATAATTATTGTACTATTTGCTCTTGAAATTTATGTGTTTATGGTGTAATGAAAAACAAGCGTAAATGTGTCGAAATTTGACACACGGTTATGCTTGTTTTTATGCATTTTTAGGTATATAATTCAGATACTTTAAGTAGATGAAAACCTATAAAGAGTAATTAACGTTAATTTTTATTAGAATTCTAAAAAATTTTATCAAACTACTATTAAATCTAAGAATTTAATTTCTGTATTCGCTATAGCGAAAGGTTGAATACCAAACTTTATATTAAAACAATTGTGATCCAAAGAGAAATATTATATTGAGAACTTCCAGATAAAAGTATGAAAGAAAATATACAAAAATTTTACTTATTAGTTGAAAAATAGTAAATAAGATGGTAAAATGGAAAGGAAGCCAATGGACGATTTACAAGAAAATAATATTAGAACAGAAGAACAAAAAGTAAAAAGATTGCCATTAACATCAGATTATGTCTTTAAAAGAATATTTGCAAGAGAAGAAAATAATTCAATGTTAAAGGATTTCTTAGAGGCAATATTGAATATACATATAAATAAAGTAGAAGTAAAAAATCCAGAGCTAACGCCGAACATGGCAGATGAAAAACTTGGAATATTAGATTTAAAATTGGATATAGATAATGAAAGAGTAGTAGATGTAGAAATGCAAGTTTCGAATGAACATAATATAAAAGAAAGGTCTAGTACATATTTATCAAAACTTGCAGCAGAACAATTAAAAGCTAAACAAAATTATAAAGAGTTAAAAAAGATAATAACAATAAACATATTGAAATATAATTATTTAGAAAGAAATTCATATCATTCAATAGCAAGAATGAAGTATGAAGATACGAATCCTATAGAATTTGTTGATATGGGTTATAAGAAAGAAAAGGAAGAAGCAACAAATACGTTTGAAATGCATTTTATAGAATTACCAAAATTTAAACAGAAAAACCCAGATTGCAATACAAAACTAGAGCAATGGCTATGGTTGATAGATGGAAGTAAGGAGGAGAAAGTAAAAATGTCGGCAAAAGAAAATGAAGAAGTAAATAAGACAGTAGAAGAACTAAACAAATTAAGCAAAGATCCAGACGAAGTCGCAAAATATGAAGAACGTGAGTGGAGCATTATGAGGTACGATGTCGAGATGAAAACCAATAGAGAGCTTGGAGAAAAAGAAGGCGAAGCACGTGGCTTGAAAATTGGTAAAGAACAGGGAAGGAAAGAAGAAAAAACAAAAATTATAAAAAAATTATATTCTTTAAATATACCAATTGAAAAAATATCTGAAATTACAGAAATGTGTATTGAAGATGTACAAAAAATAGTAAAATAAAAAAGAGACGCTCTCCAGTGGAGAGCGTCTTAACTCTCATTCAGTTATTACATAAATCAAAAAGATTCTAATTTTAAGATTGCGGGTTTTAAATTATTCAGTCGAAACTTGTAAATTGTGCTAATATATCATTTAAATATGTAAAATTATATCATAAAAAGAACTACGAAAACGCTTGATATACAAGCGTTTTCATGCTATTATATATTTAGTTTTATAAAACATTAATTTTTACTCGAAGCAGACAAGCTTCAAAAAATATCGATATTTAAAATTTTATTAGAGGTTCTCTAATCTAATACAAAGCTATTATTTTGTGTCTAAAAATATCCCATAAGAAAAAATGAAGAAAAACTAATGAATTTACTATTAAGTTTGATCCCCCATAACTAAAGGTAAATAGAATTATTTTGATATAAACTTAGAAAAAACTTTTAAAGTGTAAGAGATTTTTAACTAAAGATAATTTAATTTTCTATATAAGCCAAGCTCCAGGAAAAAGAAATAGAAATTTATAAGAATATATGCTCGGAGGTGATATTATAAGACAGATGTACATATCATAATGGAATTATTATGCCATAAAATAAGTAAAGACCCTATTTTATTTATAAAACTTAAAATATCTATATTAAATGGTTTTGAGGTAGCAAAAGCTACCTCTTTTAAAATTTTACGATACTTTAAATCTTTCAGTAATAGGACCTAACAATTCGTTTACATCTACACCAAGTACTACGGATATTGCACAAATTTCATAGTCTCGTACTGTTCTTTGGTTGTTTTCTATTCTGTAAAGGCTAGTAACCGGGATGTTTACACCAAGTAAAAGAAGTTTAGAAGAAAATTTTTCTAGTGAAAGTCCTTTTTCAATTCTTTTATCTTTTAGTATAGGTCCAATTAGATTTAAATTATCCTCATATTTGCCAAAATTATTCATTGAAAAACTCCTTCGTATAAAATTTGTATAATTTAAGTAATTATATAATCAAAGCTACGACAATATGTTTACACACGTGAAACAAAACGAGTGATAATACATGGTAAAAATAACCAGTTTTTAGCTTATTTAAATATTTGTAGCACTTTTTAAAAGTAGACATAAACTATTAGTAAGATGATTGACTTTGGAGGGTGATTGAAAAATTTAATTTTTTTCAATCAAATAAAATGTAAGAAAGGACTGTGAAAAAATGGAGAAAAAAAGCATCGTACGAATACAAAATATTTCAAAGACGTATCAGGCTGAAAATGGAGAAGTAGAAGCACTAAAAGGAATAAATTTTGATGTAAAAGAAGGAGAGTTTATAAGCATAATTGGACCAAGTGGATGTGGTAAATCTACACTATTATCAATAATTTCCGGACTAGAAAGTAAAACAAACGGAGAAGTGTACATAGATGGAAAAGTTGGATATATGTTGCAAAAAGACAATCTTTTAGAATGGAGAACTATTTATAAAAATGTTTTGCTAGGACTGGAAATTCAAAAGGCATTAACAGAGGAAAATAAAAAATATGCAATTGAACTTCTAAAAAAATATGGTTTATATGAATTTAGAAATAAATATCCAACGCAATTGTCTGGAGGCATGAGACAAAGAGTTGCACTAATAAGGACGCTGGCAATTCGTCCGAAGGTATTGCTATTAGATGAGGCTTTTTCTGCACTTGACTACCAAACAAGGCTTATGGTAACAGAAGATATATACAAAATTTTAAAGGCCGAGAATATAACGGTACTAATGGTTACACACGATATTTCGGAGGCTATAAGTATGTCAGATAGAGTGGTGGTTTTAAGCCAGAGACCCGCAACAGTAAAAAACATATACACAATTGACTTCGAGATGGAGAACAGGACGCCATTAAATTGTAGAGAAAAGCCTAAATTTAGTAAGTATTTTAACATAATGTGGAAGGAGCTTGAAGAGTATGACAAAGAAGCTGGAAAAGAAACTAATGTCTGAAGATAGAAAAAGATATTTAAGAAAAAAGAAGTTTAGAAAAATTGAGATACTCGCAACACAAATTTTAATAGTAGTTGCTTTTATAGGAATATGGGAACTTCTTGCAAGGCTTGGAAAAATAGATAGCTTTATTACTAGCCAACCATCTAGAATAGTAAAAACATTTCTAAATTTGTCATCGAATGATTTAGGAAGACATCTAAGAATTACATGTATAGAAACATTGGTGGGATTCTCTTTAGGAACCATAATGGGAGTAATAATAGCAATAATTTTATGGTGGTCGTCGTTCATTTCTAAAGTGTCTGAACCATTCTTGGTAATACTAAATGCACTACCAAAAGTAGCACTAGGACCAGTAATAATAATATGGGTTGGTGCCGGAATGCCAGCTATAATAGTTATGGCACTTGCAATTTCGCTTATTGTAACAATATTAAATATTTTAAATGGACTTATAAACACAGATAAAGAAAAAATAAAAATGGCTGAAACTTTTAATGCAAGCAAGTTTCAAATACTTACAAAAATAGTAATACCAGCAAATATCTCAACATTATTCAACACTCTAAAAGTAAATATAGGATTATCACTAGTCGGAGTAATATCTGGAGAGTTCTTAGTATCAAAAGGAGGACTTGGATATCTAATTGTGTATGGAGGGCAAGTATTTAAGCTAGATTTGGTAATGACAAGTGTAATTATTCTTGCGATAGTCGCAGCCGTAATGTACGAAAGCATAGAAATATTAGAAAAAATTGTGATGAAACAGAGATAGAATGTACAAGATTAAGATTATAGGAAATGAAAATAAGCTAAATTTATAATAAAAGTGTAATGGTAAATATGAAAGAGGCAATAATGTGTCGATAGAAAAACAATAAAATTTGCTTTTTATCTGTTTATAAAGCCTCAAAAATAAAGAAAGGAAAATTAAAAAAATGAAAAAGATTATAACAATAATAGTGTGCATATTGCTTGTGGCTGTTGTAATAGCGGTTGGATTTATAGCAACAAGACCACAAAAAAATGATACTGCAATAAAAACACTAAAAGTAAATGAGGTTACGAGATCAGTATTTTATGCACCACAATATGTGGCAATTGCTAATGGATTCTTCGAGGAAGAAGGCTTAAAAATAGAATTAACAACAGGTCAAGGTGCAGACAATGTAATGACAGCAGTATTGGCAGGACAGTGTGACATAGGTTTCTGTGGTCCAGAGGCTTCAATTTATGTATATAACGAAGGAAAAGAAGATTACGTAGAAGTATTTGCTCAATTAACAAAGAGAGATGGTTCATTCTTGGTAAGCAAAAATAAAACAGATAATTTCTCATGGCAGGACTTAAAAGGAAAAACAGTAATACCAGGAAGAAAAGGTGGAGTGCCATACATGACATTTGAATATGTTTTAAAACAAAATGGACTAAACCCAGAAACAGATTTAGTATTAGACGATAGTATAAAATTCGATTTAATGGCAGGAGCCTTTGCAGGTGGAAATGCTGAATATGTAACACTATTCGAGCCTACAGCATCAATGACAGAAGCAGAAGGAAAAGGTTATGTAGTTGCATCAGTTGGAGAGGCGTCAGGAGAAGTTCCATACACAGCATATTGTGCAAAGAAAAGCTATATAGAAAAAAATAGCGAAACAATAGAAAAATTCACACGTGCAATATATAAAGGACAAAAATGGGTAAAATCACACACATCAAGAGAAATAGCAGAAGCAATACAAAGCTTCTTCCCAAGCACAAGTGTAGAATCAATAGAAAAATCAGTACAAAGCTACAAAGACATAGACGCATGGAACGAAACACCTGTACTAAAAGAAGAAAGTTTCGATAAACTACAATTAATAATGACAGAAGCAGGAGAACTAACACAAAAAGCACCATACAACAAAATAGTAAACAACACATATGCAGAAAAAGTAATAAAATAAATTTTTCGCCCAATAGGGACGTTCCTATTGGGCAAAATACCAGTATAACAATTAGAATTTATCCCCAAACTCTTGTATTTTCCGCCAAAATAATATAAAATAACTTTGATATTTTTTAATATAAATAAAAATAATAGAAGAATTAAAAAAATATAATAAAAATATATCACAAGATGTAAAACACTTTTTTAAATTTTTGCCTAAAAACGACAAACAAATTACAAGGCTTGTACTAAAATACTAGCATACAGTTAAAGGTACAAAAGTTAAAAAGGTAAGAGGTGGTAAAGATGTTTCAAAATATATCAAAAAATACAGAAGAAGTTTTTGATGACGAGGTTGATTTTGCTACGCAAAGCAAAAATGAAAAGATAATTGGAATATTAAAGCAAAATTTTAGTGTTCCAAACATCATTATTTATGCCCTAGCATTTATGATGTCTTTGCTAGGAGGACAGAATAGCCCAGTATTTACAAGTGCTGCACCATTTGGTTATGCCATTACGGCAGCTAGCTTTGGAGCAGGCGTTCCTGCACTAATTGTATGCTTAGTAACATTAGTTGGAACAGCAATAAAGTTTGGCGGAAGTGGTCTTTTATTTTACATATTAACACTGCTAATATTTGTAGCGTTAGTGTTAATAAAAAGACCAATTGAGCAAGAAGAAAGCAATGAAAAATTAAAAGTTGGAATGCAAATGACTGTTGCAGTATTCATTGTTCAAATGATTAAACTTTTATTTAAAGGCTTCCTAGTTTATGATTTATTGTATACATTAATGATAACAATAACTACAGCAATTTTATATAAAGTTTTTGTAAATTCATTAATTGTATTCAAAGAGATAAAAATAAAAAAAGTATTTTCAATAGAAGAGGTAATGGGAGCAAGTTTAATGCTTGCATTAGCCGTAAATTGTTTAGGAAACTTTAGTATATTTGGTTTCTCAATTAGAAATATATTGTGTATTCTAATAGTACTAGTAATGGGTTGGAAGAATGGAGTACTAGTGGGCGGAACTACTGGAATAACAATAGGAACGGTAGTCGGAATATTATCAGGTCAACAACCTGTAATGTTAGCTGCATATGCAATATCTGGAATGATTTCAGGGTTATTAAATAGACTTGGCAGAGTCGGGGTTATAGTTGGATTCATAATAGGAAATGTAGTATTATCATATGTTGCAAATGGAAACACAGTAGAGGTAATAAAATTTCAAGAGATATTAATTGCCGCTCTTGGACTTCTTGCAATTCCAAAATCATATAAAATCGAAATAAGTGATTTAGTTGGAAATACTAAGATGCTTCCAGAAACAACTACAAGAACTTTGGAAGAAAATAAAGAAACTATAAATAAGCTTACAAATATGTCTAACACAATTTCAGCAATGGCAAGAGAGTATGAAAATGCTGCTGCTACAATTGTTACAGACGAAGAGCTAGAAAAGCAAGAAAAGGCTAACCAAGAACTATTTGAAGATGAATTATATAACAATTTGGAAGGCAAAGAAGAAAATCTATTATATGAAGACATCTATAATAATAACGAAAATATTTTAGATGAAATTTTTGAGCAACTTATGGCAAGAGAAGTTATTACAAGAAAAGATATAGTAAAAATATTCGCAAGCCATAACAATTACATAATGGGATTTAGTGCTGATTCTAAGGAAGATGACTATGTTGCTCAAAACGATATTGATGAGATTGTAAGAGCTATAAATTCTGCATATAGAGTTAGCAAGTTAAACTTTATATGGAAAAAGAAACTAGACGAGAACAAAAAAACAATGTCAAGCCAATTAAATGGAGTTTCTGAAGCATTATCAAACTTGGCAAATCAAATTACAAAAGATGAAGATGATGTATACAAAACTCAAAAAGAGCAAGTAAAAAAATTGCTAGAGGAAAAAGAAATAGAATTAAAAGACATTACTGTGAAACAAGAAGATAGCGGTAGATACATAATAACGTTATACACAGGTGTGTGCGATTCTGTGGATGGAAAAGAGTGTGGAGTTAAAAAAATTGCGCGAATTTTAGCAAAAGTATTTAACGAAAAAATGGTTTTACAAAAACAGAAATGTGGGCTAAGAGCAAACGACAATACTTGTATGTACACATTTACATCAGAAGATGAATTTACAATGCAAGTAGGACTTGCAAAAGCAAAGAAGTTTGACTCTATAATATCTGGTGACACAACCTTGCAAACAAGGCTAGAAGATGGCAAATATTTGCTTGCAATAAGCGATGGAATGGGCTCTGGACCAGATGCGAGAAAGAGCAGTAAAATTGCAATAAAAACACTAGAAAGACTGCTAAAATCTGGCTTTAACAATGATACAGCTCTAAAATTAGTAAACACAACAATATCTGCAAATACAGATGAGGACATGTATGCAACACTGGATGTAAGCATATTAGACTTGTATAAAGGCAATATGAAATTTATAAAAAATGGAGCTTGCCCAACATTTGTAAAAAGAGGAGGAAATGTAGAAACACTAAAATCAGTTTCGTTACCAACAGGAATACTAAACAATATAGATTTAGTAGAATATAACTACGACCTTCAAGACGGAGATATAGTTGTAATGTGCAGTGATGGAATACTAGAATCCAACAAAGAATACATAAGCAAGGACTTATGGATGCAAGAAATATTGGAAGAAATTGAGACAGATGATGCACAGAGAATGGCAGATTTAATATTAAAAGAAGCCATAGACAATGACTTCGGAAAAGAAAAAGATGACATGACTGTAATGGTTTATAAAATACATAAAAAGAATATATAAAATAAAAGATTCATGCTTTAATACAAAGTGTGAATCTTTTTTGAAAACATATAATTACTAAAAATTAGTCGAAACATTAGTCAATAGCCATATCAAAAGATAATTCATACACTGAATATGCTATAAAAAATCAGTGGG
>ERZ779943.415-NODE-415-length-11961-cov-1.64724_pt1 | contig 11961 bp, 19 predicted proteins | sample MGYA00511027_ERZ779943 | MGnify/ENA primary metagenome ERZ779943 (study PRJEB29588, sample SAMEA2144588) | human gut metagenome | biome: human gut; feature: human-associated habitat; material: faeces | place: Denmark | collected 2008/2010 ...
CATATCGTTTATCTTTATATCTTGCTTATAAAATACAAAAGAGAAAATCAAAATAGACTAGAAATAGCCTATTTTTTTGAAAGTGGTCCCAAAAAGTTGCATTTTTATAAAAACTTTTTAATTCAACTAATGGTTTGTTTACATTATCATTATTTCCTTTCATAATAGAGAGTGAAAGGAAGATTATTATGAATGAAATGGGAAAATTTATTGCTGAGATACGAAAAGAAAAAAATATGACTCAAAAAGATTTGGCAAATTTTCTTTATGTTTCTGATCGAGCTGTAAGTAAATGGGAAAGGGGAAAATCGTTTCCTGATATTAGTTTGTTGAAAAAAATAAGTGAGGTTTTGGATGTTAGTTTAACTGAATTATTTAATGGAAAACGAATGGATGAAGTTTCTATAGAGAAAACTGATAAAATATTAGAAGATAGTGTAAAACATCTTAAAAAACAAAGTTATAAAAATATTTTAATTAAGGTGTTACTGATTATTCCAATTATTTTATTTTTCTTTTTTGTATTTTTGATCGTTGTTAGTGAATTTTATTATGGAAGTATTAGGATAGGTAATAAGACATTAGATTTTCCAAATTTATCTAGTTCTGTTGCAAAAGTTTATTCAGATAAATTTATGGAAGCATTTAAAAATGAAGATTTCGATAAAATAGCTCATCTTTATCGTTCTTTTGAGGTTGATGAAAAAATTATGGAATCTTTTCAAATATTTTATGAATATTATGATGTTGTTGATTATGAATATAATTATTTTTTTTCATAATGGTTCTAATTATACTATTGCCTATAATGTAGTATTGCAAGTTTTAGAAGAAGAAGTAGATGTTATTTTTTACATTGTTTCTTTAAATCAAGATGTTATTTTTAGTCCAAATATTTATGACTTTATTGATGAGGATATTATAAAAAATTGTAAAAAAATCGAAGATGCTTATTTGAATCTGGTCTCTCTAAGCTTTGTCAATAGAGTGTAAATGAATTTTTTCCTTTACAAGTCTTTATTAATCATTTACAATATTAATAGGTGATACTATGTATTGTAAAAAATGTGGTTCTGCTTTACCAAGTCATGGATTTGTTTGCAAAAGTTGTGGAGCTATGATGGATGAAGAACAAATTAAAATGCAAAAAAAAATAATTGATGAAAAAGAAAAAACAAAGATAGAAGTTAATTTATTTAGTGATCAATATCGCCAAGATCCGGTTAAAAGAGATTATACTAAAAGACAAGATAATAAATATTTGGGAGCTATAATAATTGTTCTAATTGTAATTATTTTGATTATTGTGGCAATATTAAAGGTTATGTAATTTTTATTTTTTAGCATAATACTAATGGTGATGTATTATGCTTTTTGTTTGTTTAGAAATATTTTTGGCTCGTATTATTGATGTATCTATTTCCACGTTTAGAATGATGGTGATGGTACGTAAGAAAAGTATACTTACACCCATTTTAGCTTTTTGTGAGGTGTTTGTTTGGTTTATTGCTGCTAGAAAAGCATTGAATACAAATATTGATAGTATATTCATTCCTATTTTTTACTCTCTTGGTTATGCGACTGGTACTTATATTGGGGGATGTATGTCTCGTAAATTTATTAAAAATGTAAATAGTATTGAAGTTACTACTAAAAGAAATAATATTAAACTCATTAATACTCTTAGAAGTGAAGGGTGTGCGGTTTCAGTTATTGCTCTTAAGAATAATTATCGGGATAAAAAAGATTTACTTATTGTTGATGTTCGTAGTAAAAATACGCAAGAAACAGTGAATTTAATTAAAGAGGTAGATCCTAAAGCATTTATTGTTGTAAAAGATACTAAAATTGTTCATAATGGGTATATTAAATAATGGTGAAGAGTATGTATTATGTTAATCTATTTTTTATTTTTTCAGTTTTAGGCTTTTTATTTGAGAATTTCTTGAATATTTTTACGAATGATAATTTTAATAGTGGAATTTTATATGGACCATGGACTTTTATTTATGGAATTGGAGCTTTTTTAATTATATTTTGGGGGAGATTTTTAAGGCAATATCATTTAAAGAAATGGAAAGAAGTAATTTTATATTATTTGGGAATTACTATTCTTATGACTTTAGTAGAATTTAGTGGGGGTAATTTAATTGAAATATTATTTCATCGTACTTATTGGGATTATACGAATATGACTTTTAATTATGGTAAATATATTTGTCTGGAAGTATCATTGGTGTGGGGATTACTTGCAACTTTGATTTATTATTTCGTTTTACCTTGGCTTAATAAATTAGAAAAGAAAATGCCAATCTGGTTGACGATTGGCTTTGTTATATTATTTTTTGTAGATATCGTGTGTTCTTTATTATTTTAAATATGAAGTCTTCTTTCTATTTCGGTTTCTAAAGTGTGATGATTAAATATGAAAAGAAAAATTAGAGCAAAAATACTTGTTGATACGGATATATAAGAAGGCCATAAAGTGTTTAATTTATTGCTTAAAATAAAGTATAGTGGAAATAGACCTATTAGAGAATTTAAGTAAGTGTATAGTATGTATTCTTTTTTTGTATATCTTGTAAATATTCTGATAATTAAGAAAGTTATCGTGTAGCATATACATAGAAAAGGTAAACAATAAGTTAAAGACCATTTATGAAAACCTGTTAGTAAATCCCAAATTATTGATAAGATGATAATACTGATTATTTCTGCAAATAAAATTCGCATAAAACCTTGTTTGTGATTCATTCCCATACTAAATGTTAACCAGAAAGATATAATTCCTAAGATTACAAAAACAGACCATGATATTTCATTATTTACCCAATAATTAATTAGTAAAGAAAAGATTATTCCACAAATAGAAGTGAATAGAGAAATTTTCATTAATAAATTGTGATTGCGGTAAGTGTTTTTAATTTTAGGATAGATACTATTTTTTTCTTCTAGAATAATTTTATTGTGACATAGAGGACAGGTATTACTGTCTGTTTTTAATATGACATCACATTTTGGACATTTATTCATTTAATCACTTCTTTCTATTTCATTATTATAAATTGTTATATTTAAATTATATTGCTTTAGAAGACGAAAGAAGTTCTTTTCTAATTCTGAATTAATAAAGTGAGAAGAAAAGCTTATACATATCTCATCTTCATAAGAAATAATACATAATTCCATTGCGTCTGTACTATTCATTACAATACATTTGTCTATATAATTTTTACAACTATCGGGTAAATGAAAGATACCAACATTTGATAGTCCTAAAGTTTGTTTTTTTCTTGTTAGGCGATAAGAATATTTTAAAACTTTATTTTTAATAAATAAAGGGATTAAGCGAATGAGAAAGAAATTTTCTAACCAAAGCATTTTACTCATGTTACTTTCTATTGCCTCTTCATTTAAGCTATTTTTTAATTGTTCATTTACTTTGAGAATAATTTCTTCTAAAGAAGTATTTTTTTTATTAAATTTATATTCAATATTGGTTACATTAAAGAAATTACGCACTGTTTCTGATTTGTAGTATTTTCGCAAGTCAATGGGAACTGTTATAGAAATTGGTTTCTTTTTATCTTTGATACTTAATATTTCTTCCATACTTTTAATTACTAAACTAATTAATAGTCCAGTAATTGTTGTTTGATGTTGATGAGCTATTTCTTTTATTTTGCTTGTATTAGTAGAACCTGTAATTATCCTTAATTTACCTTCGTTATACCATCTGCCCTTTAATTGATAAGCGTTTTCTTTATTTTTGATTTTGAGTTTATTTTTAGGATTATAATATTTAGAAAAACTATCTATTGCTTTTTCATAGCTAGAACTTTTAGTTAAAATGGCGTTATCTTTTAATTGGTATTCTATTTTTAAGTAATTATATATTAAGTTTTCAAGAAAAGTAGTACAGCCAGCTCCATCACTTAGAGCGTGATATACCTCTAAGTTTATCTTATTTTGAAAATAACTTACTTCAAATAAAAGTGGTGTGTTTAATTTTTCACAGGGACTTGTTTTTTCTTCTATTACTTTCGCTTTTATATTTGCTTCTTCTAAATAATACCAAAATAACCCTTTTTTTAGAATAGATTTAAAGATTGGAAAGTCTTCTAAAGTAGTATCTAGTGCTTTTTGTAAATTATCTTTATTTATTTTCTTTTTTAAAAGCACAGAAAAGCGAAATATTTTAGGGTCATAAGTAGTCGTTGTGGGAGGAAATATTTTAGCAGCATTATCTAATTTATACCATTTTTCTGTTCTATTCAAATTTATCACCTACAAATCTTTTAATTATTTTTATTATATGATGGTTTTCTTTAAAATAAAGAAAGTTATTAAAGAAACCATGAATAACACCTTTCATATTATAATATGTTACTTTATTAAAATAGCGTTTTAACTTTTTGGCATAGGCATATCCTTCATCTCTTAATGGATCTAAATCTGCAGTTATAATTAATGTTTCAGGCATATGGAATAGCCATTTGGCATATAGCGGAGCGACATATATATTTTGATAATCTTTTGGGCTCTTTAAGTATAATTCTAGATAGTCATTAATCATCTTTTTGGTTAAAAAATATTGATAGCCATTTTCTTCAATAGACTTAAATTTATGATTGTTTTTAAAGTTTGTTTGAACAATAGGGTAGATTAATATTTCTTTTTTTATCTGAAATTCTTTTGTTTTTCTAGCTTTAATACATATTGCTGTTGCAAGATTAGCTCCAGCAGAATCACCCATAATAATTATATCTTTGGTATCAATATTAAATTCATTTGCTTTATTGAAAATTATTTTTACTCCCTGATAACAAACATTAAAACCAATGGGAAATGGATACTCGGGTGCTAAAGGATATTCAATAGCAATAATATTTCTTTTTAGTTCATTCGCTAAATTGGTTAAAAGGTAACTGTAAGTTTTTACATTTCCTGTTGTCCAACCACCACCATGAATATAGATAATCATTTTATCTGTTTTTACATGTTTGGGAGTAAAAATGTTGAAGGTGATATTATCTTCAATTATTTTTTGGGATTTTTTTGTTAGGAGAGATTTACTTTGAATTTTACGATATAGTTCATAATTGTTTTTGATATTTATGTCGTAGTGAGATAAAGCATTAATGAATTTTAAAAACATATTGTTCATTTCATCACCTAATTTTATTATAACAGAAATTAAAAGGATTGGCTTTAGAAAGTATTCATTTGTTGTTAATTAAATGTTTACTTCATCTATTTATTTCGTTATAATGTATTTAGATTATAGGAGGATATGTGGAAAAAATCTATAATAAATTAGTACGTGATCAAATACCAGATATTATTACAAAAAATAATGGAAACTTATTTATTAAAGTATTAGATGATACTTTATATAAAAGTGAACTTGAAAAAAATTATTAGAAGAATGTCATGTAGTGTTAGAAGCAAAGGACAGTGAAGAAAGATTAGAGGAGTTAGCTGATGTGCTAGAGGTCGTTCAATCTTTGATTGTATTAGAAAATAAAACTTTGGACGATGTTATTCAAATTGCTTTAGCTAAAAAGAAAATAAGAGGAGGTTTTGAAAAGAAAATTTTTTTAGAGAAAGTAGTGGATTAGTTTTTTAGAAGGGTAAGATATTGAAATGAAAAAGGGGAAGAAAAAGAAAAAATTAAAAGTTTTTCTATTATTTTCTATTATTTTACTTATTTTCTTTTTAACTTTATGGGTTATGAATCCAGAGAACTTAAAAGAAATTAAAGGTTGGTTTTTGAATCAGTCATTTAAAGATTATTATAATGCAGAATCTTTACTTATGGTAGATTTATCAAATGATGAAATTTTTGTTTCTAAGAATATTCATGAGAAAAGAATTCCTGCTAGTTTAGCTAAATTATTTGTCGTTGATTATGCTTTAACTTTAGGGAAATTAGATGATGTTGTCAAGGTAAGTAGTGATGCTTTAAGTTTTACGAAGCCAAATTCTTCGATTGCCAATATTAAAGAAAAAGAATATTATTTTCATAATTTGATTGCGGCAATGTTAGTTCCATCTGGGAATGATGCTGCTTATGTGGTAGCTGATTATTGCGGGGGAATTTTAGAGGAAGATGCTAAAACAAGTGATGAGAGGATTCAAATTTTTATGGCTTCTCTTAATCAATATTTGGAGGAACAAGGTTATTTGGATACGATTTTATATGATCCTAGTGGTTTTGATATGGATGCTCGGACCACAGTTATGGATTTAAAAAATGTAGCAGAAAAATTGTTAGAATATGATTGGTTTTTAGATGTTGTTTCCAAAAGTAGTTATACGGCAATTTTGCCTGATGGAAGTACTCAAACTTGGCATAATACGAATGTCTATCTAGATTCTTCACAGAAATATTATAATGAAAATGTAATTGGAATTAAAACTGGTTCGTTAGATAATGATTATAATTTGGTGGTTCTTTACCAACAACATAATAAAATGTTTTTAATCTGTAGTTTGGGGTCAAAGACTGATTCTAGAAGATATGAAGATGTGAATTATGTTTTAAAAACAATCGATGAATCTGATTATTTAAAGTATTAAATGGTAATAGGTTCCTATTGCTTTTTTTATTTTACGGAAGTATAATAAGTATGAAAAGTATGATTTTTATGAAAGAGTGAGTGATTTATGGAAAAAGATAAGTATGTTGGAATTAGTAAGGTAGGTGAAAAAGGTCAAATTGTAATTCCTAAAGAAGCTAGAGAGATGTTTGGAATTCATCCAGGTGATTCTATTGTTGTACTTTGTGATAGAGATAAGGGAATGGCTTTAGTAAAATCTGATGTTATTGAAAGTTTTGCGGTAAATATATTAGATGGAGGAAAACAGGATGATAGAGATTGATATAAAAGATTTGACTAAAGTTTATAAAAATAAAGTAGTTGTTGATGGGCTTAATTTGATAATTAATCAGGGGGAGTTATTTGCTTTATTAGGAACGAATGGAGCTGGTAAGACAACAACAATTAAGATGTTATCTACTTTGATTTTACCTAATCATGGAGAAGTAAAAATCCATCATTATGATTTAGTAGAAGAACGAATGAAAATTAAAGAGTTTATTAATGTTTCGCCTCAAGAGACAGCTATAGCTCCTAATTTAACGGTTTTAGAAAATTTAGAATTTATGGCTGGCGTGTATGAAATTAAGGAAAAAAAGGAAAAGATCAATAAATTAATTCATATGTTTCAATTAGAAAGGGTTTTAAAACAGAAAGCAAAGACTTTATCTGGTGGTTGGCAAAGAAAATTATCTATTGCTATTTCTTTAATTAATGAACCAAAAATATTATTTTTAGATGAACCAACCTTGGGCTTAGATGTTTTAGCAAGACAAGAATTGTGGAATGTAATTCGTAAATTAAAAGGTGAAGTTACGATTATTTTGACTACTCATTATATGGAAGAAGCTGAAAATTTATCGGATCGTGTGGGAATTATGAAGGAAGGAAAACTAATTGCACTTGGTACGCCTAAAGAATTGATGAGTCAAGCTGGTGTTTCGAGTTTTGAGGAGGCTTTTGTAAAACTTGAGGTGCTGGCAAATGAGAATATTAAATTTTGCAAATCGTAATTTAAAAGAAATTATCCGTGATCCTTTAAGTATTATTTTTGCTATATTATTACCTTTATTTTTATTGTTTATTTTTCAACAGTTTGAGATTCCAAATGAAGTTTATCAAATTGAAAATTTTACACCAGGTATTGTTGTTTTTAGTTTTTCTTTTATTACTCTATTTACTGCGATGTTAGTGGCTAAAGATCGTGGTACTTCTTTATTAACAAGATAGGAATTAGTCCAATGAGACCAATAGAATATGTACTTGGTTATATTTTGGCAGTATTACCTATTATTATTTTACAAAATATTTTGTTTTTTGTAGTAGCTATTTGTTTAGGATTACATTTTAATATGCAAGTTATCTATACTATTTTGGCTTCTATTCCTCTTTCTGTACTATTTATTAGTTTAGGAATATTGATTGGTTCTTTTACTACAGAAAAATCAGCTTCGGGAGTTTCTAGTATTGTTGTACAATTAGTTGCTTTTACAAGTGGTATGTATTTTTCGGTAGATATGATTGGAAAGTTTTTTGCCTTTATTTGTAACTTTCTTCCTTTTTATCATTGCGTTTATTTATTACAAGGTCTTTTAAATCATCATTATCAAGGCTTATTAGATGCTAGTATTGTCGTTATTTTATATACTTTTATTGCTCTTGGAATAGCAGTTATTGTGTTTCAAAGAAAAATGATTGATCATAAATAACTATAAAATTTCTTTAAATAATTTTTTCTTTATTAGATAATCTTTCGATGATATAATGTATTCTATGGTTAGGTGAGGTTATGAAACAAATTTTGATTATTGAAGATGATACGGATATTAATATGATGTTACAGAAATTACTTTCTTTTCATGGATATGAAGTGGTTAGTGCTTATTCTGGTACAGAGGGAATTTTATTGCATAATGAAAAAATTGATTTAATTCTTTTGGATTTAATGTTAAAAATGGGGAAGATATTGTCCATGATTTACAAGCTAAGAAAATAGTTCCTATTATTGTTATGTCAGCGATTCATGATATTGAAAAGAAATTGGATTTATTTGAATTAGGAGTAGATGATTATATTACCAAACCATTTAATCAAGAGGAATTATTAGCGAGAATTAAAGTACATTTACGAAATAAAAAAGTATCTTCTTTAAAAAAGGTGCTTACTTTTAAAGATTTAGAAGTCAATTTAGAGAATTTTACCATTCAATGTCATCATAAAGATATTATATTGCCTAAAACAGAGTTTGAAATTTTAAGATTTTTAATGGAAAGACCAAATCAAGTTCATACTAAAAGTTCTTTGATAGAACAAGTATGGAATGGAGAAGATTCGGCAGATGATAATACTCTTAATGTTCATATTAGTAGAATCCGTTCTAAATTAAAAGAGGCTAATCCTAACGAAGAATATATTGAAACTGTGTGGAAGATTGGCTATAAAATGAAAATTTAAGAAAAATTTAAGAATTGTGTTAATTGTTTTTTAACACTTTTTTTGTAAACTTTATTTGTGGAGGAATTTTATTATGGAAGAAATGATATTAAAAACTCAAAATTTAGGGAAAAAATATAAAAATTTTGTTGCTTTGGAAGATGTAAATATTACTATTCGTAAGGGTGATATTTGTGGTCTTATTGGAAGAAATGGAGCTGGTAAGACTACTCTTATGAAAATTATTACGACTCTTACTAGAAAAAGCGAAGGATCTTTTTCATTATTTGGGGTTAGTGATGATGAATTACAAAATGCTAAAAGGAGAATCGGTTCATTAATTGAAAATCCGGCTTTTTTTGGAAATTTGACCGCTTATGAAAATTTAAAGTATTATGCTATTCAAAAAGGAATTGTTGATTTTAAACAAATTTTTGAAGCTTTGAAACTTGTGGATTTAGATCATGTTCGCTCTAAAAAATATAAAACTTTTTCATTAGGAATGAAGCAAAGATTAGGTATTGCTTTAGCTATTTTAGATAATCCTGATTTTCTTATTTTGGATGAGCCAATTAACGGACTTGATCCCATGGGTATTAAAAGTCTTCGGGAAACATTTAAAAAGTTAAATGAAGAAAGAAATATTACGTTTTTGATTTCTAGCCATATTTTATCTGAATTGTATTTGTTAGCCAATCGTTTTTGTTTTATTGATCAAGGTAGAGTAATTAAAGAAATTTCAAAAGAAGAGTTGGATTTAGAATTAAGTAAATGCATTGTTTTGCAAGTTTTAGATGTTAAAAAAGCTGTAGTTGTAATTGAAAAGGAACTTAAAACAATAAATTATAAAGTTATTAATGAACATGAAATACGTTTATATGATTATATTGAAGAACCAACGAAAGTAAATAAAATATTAGCAAATCATGATATTGATATTATGAGTTTATATGAATCTGGTATTTCTTTAGAAGAATATTTTGAAACTTTAATTAAGGAGGTAAAATAGTTATGATGAATTTAATTAAAGCTGATTTATATCGAATTTTTAAAGGAAAAGCTATTTATATTGTTTTTATCGTTATGATTATATTGTTAGGATTTAGTTGTTTTGCTATGATGCCTAGTCGTGTTGGAATTGCAAGTGCTCCAGATACAACTATTTCGGGTAGTGTTACAGAAGAGTATTTGGATGAATTAATGGAAACAGATTCTTTACTTACGACTAGAGAAATTATGTTAAAATCTGAAGGATTTGATCTTGATCAAGCTGTTATTGGTACAAATGTAAATTTATATTATTTTTTCATTGTAATATTAGTTGTAATATTAGTTGGTGATTTATCTACTTCAACAGCAAAAAATACTTTATCATCTGCTGTTTCACGAAAAAAGTATTATTTAGCTAAATTGATTACTGTTCTTGGAGTGTGTACACTTTTGGTTTTTATCAATAATTATGCAGCATATTTTATTAATTTGATCATGAATGGTAGTAAATTTTCATCTGGATTGGGAGAGATTACAAAAACTACTTTTCTACAATTACCTATTATATATGGTATAATAAGTTTGTTAGTTTGTTTTGGCTTTTGTTTTCGAAAAACAGCATCTTTTAATGGAATTGCTATTCCTTTTATGATGATTATTCAATTAATTTTAATGGGTGTAGCTAGCTTATTTCATTTAGATGTAAATCAAATATTAAATTACGAATTTCAATATATTGTTGCTAATTTGGCAAGTAATCCATCTATAAGTTACATTGCTAGTAGTATTTTACTTGGAGTATTTTATATTGTTGTATTTAATTTTATTGGGTATTCGGTGTTTAAAAAAGTAGAGATTAAGTAAAGGTAGGGATAGTATGAAGTATATTATAATAATATTTATTATTGTTTTATTTTTTTTACTATGCTATCTTTTTTTGCTAAAAAAAGAATTAAAAAGAATTCGTGAAGAAATAAATTTTATACGTACAAATCCTACGAATCATTTACTACATTCTGAATTATCTAATAAAGAAATAGAAAAGATGATTGGGGAAATTAACAATCTTTTTAAAGGTATTGCAGAAAAAGAAAGAAAAATGGAAGGTCAAAATCAGCGTTTTATGAAAATGATGCGAAATATTTCTCATGATCTTCGAACACCTCTTACTTCTGCTTCTGGATATGTAGATTTGATTTTGAATCATGATTTGTCTTTAGAAGAAACAAAGAAAGAATTAATCGTTGTTCAAAAAAGATTGGATCGTCTAATAGAACTTGTTGATTCTTTTTTTGAATTTTCTAAAATTTTGACATCTTCAAATGAAGTTTCGTTTACTAAAATAAATATTATCGGTGTTATTGAAGAATGTGTAGGATCTTTTTATGAAGATTATACTAAAGAAGGAAGAGGAATTGATTTTGTCACTTCTACTCATAAATTAGAATTACTTACTAATATGGTAATGTTAAGGAGAATTATTGAAAATTTGATTGGAAATGCTTTAAAGCATGGTATTGGAGATTTGAAGATTGAGGTTAAAGAATCTAAAAATATAGAAATTTGTTTTTCTAATCAAATTGATGATGTCGATTTAGATGTCCATAAAATGTTTGATGAATTTTATACGACCGATATGTCTCGAACAAAAGGTTCTACAGGATTAGGACTTTTTATTGCTAAGGAATTTACTACTCAACTTGGAGGAAAGATATGGGCTTTAAAAGAACAAAATCGAATTAATATAGTAATTTTATTTGAAAATAATTAATTATCTTTAACTTTAATGGTAATTTTAGTAATGTAGTCATTTGGGGGACATATAATAAAATCATTTAATCCTATTTCATATACATTTCCCGTTAATGTAATATTGTTTTTTTGGGTGTATTCTATAATTTTATTATAGAATTTTGGTAAGTCTGTCCACGATCCT
>ERZ779943.425-NODE-425-length-11845-cov-1.65581_pt1 | contig 11845 bp, 19 predicted proteins | sample MGYA00511027_ERZ779943 | MGnify/ENA primary metagenome ERZ779943 (study PRJEB29588, sample SAMEA2144588) | human gut metagenome | biome: human gut; feature: human-associated habitat; material: faeces | place: Denmark | collected 2008/2010 ...
CATTTAAATTAGGAAACATTTTTGTATTTTTTATTACCGTTTTAAACCAATTTTCAAAGTTTTCATTAGATAAATCATAATTATATTCACCAGAAAAATACTGAGCCATTCCTTCATCAAACCATACAATTCTAGGCTTATTTTCTTTATTCCAAACTAATTCTTGATACATAATATGAAATAATTCATGACTAGCTAAATATAATTTTTTATATACATTGGAGAACCAACCAACCAATTAGGTTCAATAAAAGCATTTATCATTCCTTCATCAAAAGTTCCTTTAGCATAACTTGGTAAAGATTCTTTCTCACCTCTTAGATGATATATATATTCTCTAAAATCATCTATATTATCAAAATAATTAATTTGTACTTTTCTAAATTGCTCTATATCAAAAAGCTTTTTATAAATAGCAATAGAACTATCTAAAATATCATCCATTTTATCCGTAATATATTTTAAACTATCTGGGGAATACAAAATATATTCTCCTGTTTCTTTTTGTACTTTAATCACCACTTCACCTTCAATCCCTGAAAAATTATCCATATAAATTTGCTAATAATAAAATAAATAATCATTATACATCTTTCATTATAAAGATTTCAATATCTTAATCAGCAATTAATAAACGTTCTTGAAATACCCATTATTAATTTTTTATAACTTTTATTTTGATTGCAACACCACCATACTTATTTTGTTCTTCTTTAGAATAATATTTTTCCATATCTTTAGGATTAGCTATATCATTTTCATCATATCCCATTGCTATTTTATCAAAATACTTATAGAGTTCATCAAAACTTGAATATTTATATAATCTTTCCACTTCTACCATAAGTTTCTCAAAAGTTTGTAAACTCAATCATATCCTTTTCTTTCAATAATTGCCTTTTTCATCATAGAGCCTAAGTTCAATAGTTTTTGTTCCACGTTTAATATGATTAAAAGGATTGATATCCAAATTCATTTTATGCATCATAATTTACCTCCCTATATTATTTATAACAATCTAAGATTTCCTGATCATCAAAAACATTATGATCAATTAAAATTAAATAATGAAGATGTAATTTAAAAGCAAAACTTCTAATTGCTTGCACGATCTTCTTTGTAAAATAATACTCCTGAAACTCTAAAATATCTAAAGACCCATCTGTTATAAAATTAATTTTTAAAGTTTGATCTTCAATTTTTAGATAAATATCTTCAATATGAGCATATTGTCTATTCCCTATTACTTGTAAACCGGCATCACTAATTCTTGTTTTTTTAACATCTAATTTATCAGCTAAAATTAATGCTAAAGCAATCATATTATCTGTATCAAAACCATCACTATGAATTCTTATCGCCTCTAATACTAGATCCATGTCATCAAATAAGATATGATGAAGAAGAAAATAATTTTTAGCAAACAAATAACTACGATAAGCATGATCCTCTTTACCAATATTAGCACCTACATCATGCAATAAAACAGCAATTTTAGCTTTATAAATAAACTCTTTTGAAAAGTCTGAAGACTCTAAGATTTGCTCTACTAAAAGAGTAACATTTTTTACATGTAGAAAACCATGATAAGCCCATCCACCAGTTTTTTCTTCATAAATTTTTACTTCCTGATACCGCTTCAAAATAGTAGGATCATCTAATATAGAATAATATAATTTTTCTGCTAATTGCTCTTGCATAAAATTTTACTCCACTTTACCAATCTTACTAAATGGATACATAATAAAATTAGTTGTTCCTTTAATTTCACTTCTATGAATTTTACCAAATACTCTACTATCTAAAGAAACAATCCGATTATCTCCTAAAATGAAATATTCATCTTCTCCTAAAGTAACAGGATCAATATTATAAGTAATACCTGTTCCATAAGGATCATCTAATAATTCATCATTAATATAAATTTCATTATTCTTAATCTCTACTGTCTCACCTGGAAGGCCAATTATTCTTTTAATTAAATTATTTTGCTCACCATCTAGCTTTAAAACAACAATATCAAAGCGATCAATAGCCCCAAGCTTATTTAAAAGCATAATTTCATCACCCTCTAAAGTTGGATACATACTAGTTCCGTTTACTTTAACCGGAGTAATAATAAAGGTACGAATAAATACTACTACAACAATAATTATAATATAAGGAATTAAACTTCTTATAAATTTCATGTTTCCCTCCATTTTACACATAAATTTATAGTATCACTTTTTCCCTATTTCTTCAATCTTTTTTATAAACTTTTCTACATAAGGGTTCTATACGAGTGCCAGATCCTGATATTTTTAAGTCTTCTAAGTCTTCATCAATATGATACAATTTAATTCCATATTTTTTAGCTTCTTCTCTTGTCAATTCCTTAAAAGCAGGACAAGGTAAAATGGTTCCATCAAACTTGATATCTAATTTTTCAATACCCGCTGTACACTTATGGTCATTATCAGATTGTAGAGGAATTCCTATTCGAATATTTCCACTATATAATGAAGAAGCTTCTTTTAGTCTTTCTAAAAACGATTTTAATTCTTCATCCGTTAATTCTAAATCTTTTCTTCTAATTCTTCCTCTCCCTTGAGGAACAAATTTTAAAATACTAATATTTGGTACCTTAGCAATTTCTAATAATTCTAATATATCACCTATTTCATATTGATTAGGCTTCATTGGTATAAAATGAATATCAATATCTAACCCAGCAAAAGAAGCATTTAAAATAGAATCATACATCATGATTTGTAATTCACTTCTTCTTCCCATTAAAAAACTAGCTGTCTCCGCTTCATATCCTTGAAAGTCAAAAACAATTTTATCTAATCCTAAGCCTCTTAATTGAAGCATTTCCTCTTTAGAAATACACCCAAAAGTTTTGGGCTCTAATAAACGTTCATAAAACAAAGAAACATTGCGAAGTAGTCTATCATTCCAAGGTTCATGTTCTCTTATCTCTTTTAACTTCAAATCTCTTTCCTTTTGATAATAAGTTCTTTCTGGCAAACTTAAAGACTTGCTATACTTTATACCACTTGTAAATACAACTACTCTAATATTTTGTTCTTTGGCATATCTTATCATTTTAAAAAGATCAGGATGTAAAAAAGGTTCACCACCTGATAAAGATAATTCTTGAATCCCGCCAGTTTCCATAAAATAATCGATGACTCTCTTAAACTTTTCAAAAGAAATAATTTGGGTTTTATCTATACAAGAATTAGAAGAACAAAACTGACAATTATTCGGACATTTCTCTATAATTTCAAAACACAAATCTTTTACCATCCAAAATCACCCATAAAATTTATTATAACAAAAAAAAGAACTTGATAAAAGCTCTTAATTTCTTTCTTTAACACGATATTCTTTACGCATACCTTTAATAAAGTTAAGTTTAGCACGTCTAACAAGACCTTTTTTAACAACAACAATCTTGTCAATAGTAGGTGCATTAACTGGGAAAATACGAGTTACTCCAATTCCACCTGATTTTTTTCTTACTGAAAAAGTCTCAGATACTCCACTACCTTTTCTAGCTACAACTAAACCTTCAAAAGCTTGGATTCTCTCTTTCTTTCCTTCTTTAACCCATACATCAACGCGAACAGTATCTCCAACACGAAATTCTGGCGTGTCACGTCTGATATGACGTTCATTAATCTTATCAACTAAATTAGCCATATTTTCTTCATCCTTTCTAACTATATATTAACCAACAATCATTATTCATTTATAAGCGGATTGTTTTTTGGGTCGAAACAATTATAACATATCTACTATAAAATTACAAATATTTTTAACTAACACTTTTTAAAGTAACTTCATATGCTCCATTAGGACTCTCAACTGAAACTACTTCTCCAGCTCTATGACCAATAACAGCCTTTCCAATTGGCGATTCATTTGATATTTTATTATTAAATGGATCTGCTTCTAAAGAACCAACTATTTTATATTCTTCTGTATCATCTGGTTCATATTCAATTACAATTGTTGAACCTACATTAGCCACATTTTTATCTTTATTATCAATAATTTCACAATGTTCTAATTTATATTCTAATTCTTTAATTCTACTCTCAAGTTGAGCTTGTTCATTTCTTGCTGCATCGTAATCAGCATTTTCTGACAAATCTCCTAAAGAACGAGCATATTTTAAAGAATTGATTACTTCTGGCCTTTTATTCAATTTTAAATCATTTAACTCTTTCTCTAACTCCAAATATCCCTCTGGAGTAAGAACTACTGTATTTTCCTTTCTCATTCATTTCACCTCATCATCATTTTTTGCATCTACAAAAGGATACTACAAATAATCCTTTTTGTCAAATACTTTTAATCGCATCATTGCATTTTCTGGAACATCTTTTAAAACCGGTAAATATACGAGCATTCCTGGATGTCTTGCCACATCAATTTCTTGATTTTCTTCATCAAATATTTTCTCTATTTTATAAGAAAATACCTCCATTCCAGGGCCAAAAAATTCCACAATATCTCCTACTTTAAAAAGATTTCTCTCTTCAATCAAAACCTTATTATTTTGACACTTTTTTACAATTCCAAGAAAGTCTTGATTCGAAATTTCCTCTCTTCCCAAATAATATTGTTCTTCATGAGTAGGCATTTTATCATAAAATTGCGGCTTTGACTCCCGATTAGCACAGCGATTAATAATATCATTAGCATAGTATATGTCACTTTCCATTAAAGTATTACTCTTAATTTTATCAATTAACCGACGATATTCATAAATAACGGTTGCAATATAATAAACCGAACGCATTCTTCCCTCTACTTTAAAGGAATTTACCCCTATATCCATCATATCTTTTAAATAAATAGACATATTAAGATCTTTAGGTGTCATACTAAAAACATCATTTTCTTCATTAATTTTAAAGATCCATCGACAAATCTGAGCGCAACCACCACGATTAGAATCCCGATTTGTAACAACATTAGATAGAACACATTTACCACTAAAACTCGTACACATAGCTCCTTGAATAAAGCATTCCAAATCAAGCCCTGTTTTTTCCTTGATATCTCGAATATCTTCTTTGGAAGCTTCTCTTGCCAAAACAATTCTTTTAACTCCTAAATTCTTATAAAATAAAGCAGCTTCATAATTTAAAGTACTAGCTTGTGTAGAAAGATGAATTTCTAAAGGAATATTTTCCTTTCTAATAATTGTAATAACTGCTATATCACTCACAATAACTGCATCTACTCCCATATGAGACAATTCCCATAAATACTCTTTTAAACCCTCTAAATCTTTATTATGAAAAACAATATTAACCGTTACATAAATTTTTCTTTGATATTGATGAGCAAATAAAACAGCTTCCTTTAACTCATCTTTACTAAAATTAATGGCATTTGCTCTTAAAGAATATTCATATCCTCCAATATAAACAGCATCAGCTCCATAAAGATAAGCAATCTTAAGACGTTCCAAATTTCCTGCTGGAGCAAGTAGTTCTATCATTGTTCTCTCTCCTTTATTCTTACAATTGTCTCTTCTGTACTCAAATACTGATAAGGATATTTTTCTTTTAGTTCATCCTCACTATGAATAATATCTCGAATATCATTACTATCTAAAAAAATAGAATGAACAAGATAAAATAACACATTTCCTTTATTTCGATATCTTAATCCATTAAAAGGTAAATTTGTATAGATAACAGTTCCATATTCATTTTCCACCATTTTAAATTGTTGTCCTAAATCATTTGTTAACACACTAGTAGAAGAATTATTTAGCTTAAAATGCTCATTATAATTCGTAATTAGCTTTCTTCTAGAATACATAATATTCATATGCCCAAAAGTATAAATAACGAGAGGCTTATTTGCTTTTAATAATATTTCATCTACTTCTTTTTCTGTAACATCAGTACTAACTACTACACTATCTACATACTCTAAATAGCTATTAATGCTAATATAATTACAATTAAAATGATTTAAAAATAATATTTTAGTTAAAGCATTTTCAATCTCATTAAAAACAATTCCTTCGATATTAGATGGTAATTGCTTCACAAAATCTTTAAAATGTAAAATTTCTTCATGATCAAGAAGACGATTAACAAAAAGATAAGCATGAGGAATAGTAATTTCATCTAAGGAAAATACTTCTGTAAATCCTACTGTAAAATCTTTAACAGGAAAAAGGAAAGTAATATTACTTTCTTCTTTTAATTCTTCTACCATTGTTTTATTAGATACTAATAATAAATAATTATTTTTCATCTTTCTTTACACTCACTGAAAGGCCATCGCCTACATCATAAAAATTAGTCTCAAATTCCTGATTATTCTTCAAAAATTCAATATAATCCTCAATTTTCTCTACTAATCCTCTTAAATTTTTAGATTCAATTTCTTTAGACTTTCCAACATGACCATGAAATTTCAAATTATCAGTAATGATCGTTCCTCCATCATTTAAAAAATATTTAAACTTTTCAAAAAATTTTATATATTGTCCTTTAGCCGCATCAATAAAAATCATATCATATTTAACACCTGTTAAATTAACATCCAAAGCATCTTGAAAAACAACATTAATCTTCTTTTCAAAATCACATTTTTTAACATTCTTAAGACATTCCATATAACGTGCTTCATCTCTTTCAATAGTTGTAACCGTAACATCTTGCCCAACACTTGCCATTAAAATAGTTGAATAACCTATTGCACTACCAATTTCTAATATATTTTTTCTTAATATATTTCATAATAAAAGCAATAGAATCTTTTTCAATAATAGGAATGTTTTTAAGGGAGGCGTATTCCTCCATCTCAAGTATAAGTTCTTTCATAATTCACCTCTTAATTAATTATATTCGTACCATTTACCATTCGCTTTTAATTCAGCAATAACTGCTTCATGTTCAGCATTTGTTTTCGTAAAATAAGTCTTCCCCATTTTATCAGCAACAAAATAATAATAATCATGATCTTCTTTATGTAACACAGCTTCAATAGATTCTTGACTAGGAGAACAAATTGGACCGACTGGAAGTTTACCTGCCATGGCTGCTGGTCTTGTATTATAAGCATTAATATCATTGATCTCACTCATATATAAGTCTCGTTCACTAAAATCGATCTTAGCTGCATAATAAGTAGTTGCATCACTGCCTAAACTCCAACCAGAATTTAAACGATTATAGAAAACTCCAGCAACACCAGCTCGATCATCACTAGTAGAGCCCTCAACTTCCACAATACTAGCAAGAGTTAAAAGTTCATGAATACTGTATTTGCTAGCCTCTATTTCTTCTTTATAATCATCTAAAACTTCTTCCATTCCATCAAGCATTCTCTTAACAATATCTTCTACACTACTTCCTTGATAAAATTCATACGTACTAGCAAATAAATACCCTTCTAAAGGATAATAAATATCACTATTTAAAATATCATCTGTTAAAAACCAATATTTATCAATTAAACCTTTAAGATATTCCTGATTAGAAAGTTTCTCAATCACTTCATCTTTTGTAGAACCAGTAGCTTCTGCAATGATATTAGCATAATAAGGAAGTCTTTTTCCTTCAACAAAAGTTAAACTGAAAGTATGATCTTCTTCTACAATATCTCCTTCATGAAACTGGTTTAATATTTCTTTTAAACTCATATTTGTTTTAAGTTCATAATCCCCTGCTTGTAAATTAAGATTACGATGTAACGCTACATAAATATAAGCTGATATTTTACTTTTAATTAAACCTTTTTCATCCAACTTATCAATAATTTCTGTTTTACCCTCACCACTAGAGATACTAAATGCTACAACTTTATCTTCTTTAGAAACAGCAGTAAGACCATAAAAATATAATAATATCATGATCAGAACAACAACCAAAATTACCCCAATAATAATGATTAACCTCTTTTTCATAATACTCCTTTATTCATTTGCTTCATCAATATTAGCAAGTAAATTCTCAATTAAATATCTTGTAATTTTAAAGTTTCTCCATCTTTATCATACACAGCAGCATAAGTTACAATATTTCCAGCTTCATCTTCACTATTATCAGTAAAAACAATATAGCTTTTTTTTGTTTCTTCTGAATCAAAAGTAAACAAAATTTCATACTCTATTGTCTCACCCTTTTGATCTGTTACTGTAAAATAACGATTTTTTTCTTCATTCATTTATTTTCCTCCATCTTAATAAAAGTTTCTAAAATAATAACAGCCGCTACCCCATCAATAACTTTCTTTCGCTTTTTTCGACTAAGATCTACTTCTAACAAAATATTTTCTGCTTCCATTGTACTAAGTCTTTCGTCCACTAAATAAACAGGAATATCTATATTTTGTTCTAGTAATTCTTTAAACAATCTGCTTCTTTCACTTGCAAAACCTTCACTTCCATTCATATTTTTAGGAAGGCCCAAAGCTATTTTAGATATTTGATACTCATCTAATATTTTTTTTAATTCTTCTAAAGCTATCTCATACTGTCCCTCAGGAAAACGAATTACTGTAAGAGGACTAGCAATAATATGAGATGTATCACTAATTGCTACCCCCAAAGTTCTAGTTCCTAAATCAAGTCCTAAATATCGCATAACTTCACCTACAAGTACAAATAATATTTTAACAAATTTCTCATAAAAAAACAACACTTACCTCTTTGCTACTTCTTACAAGTACCTTTCCAAACAATAATAGTCTCTCCATTTTGATCTAAATCATAAACATAGCAAAGACTTTCATCTAAATTACAAACAGCTTCTTCACAATAGGTTGCATCGTATTCTAATGTTTCTTTTTCTGGTGCAAAAATAAATAATAAAAATAACTCTAATAAAACTAATACAACCATAACAATACCAAATTTTTTAACAGAAATTTCCATATTCATTTTATCACCACCATATTCTAAAAATTATAAAAACAAGCAACAAAATAAAAGCTCCCAAAAAAATAGCTTCATATAATTTCATGGTGTTTTTCTTATTTTCATCTTTTTTCTTCATAAAAAACCTCTCTCCTACATTTTAACACAATTTAAACCAGAATAAAACAAAAATACCTTTAATATTTTTGTTCGATTTTAATTAATGACATAATTTGTTCCTGATAATCGGATTCAAGTGTATAAGAGGATTCACCTCTTGCTAACACTAAAGAAGGATCATAAAACAAATTTACAAGAAAATTCTTATGCTCATCATAAACTTGTATAACAAATCCTGGCCCTTCCATAGTTGATATCCTTCTCTCACTTTCATCGGATTTTACAACATAAGAAATTATTTTACTAATTTGTTCCTTATCGGAAATAAATTGAACTATTTTTTCAGAAGGACAAGCTTGATAAGTACTCTGTGAATCATAAAGACATATTCTTATAGAATCAGCCTGCTTAAGATAGATTTTAAGTTCTTCTAAAGAATAATAATCTTTCTCTTCTCTAAATATATATATACCCAATCCCAAACATCCAACTACTACTAACAAAACTATCAACTTTTTATACATAAACTACCTCTCTAAACAAAAATAAATTTTACTCAATCACAAAACTTACTCCAATAGGAAAATCTTCTAATTTTTTATTATCATCTTTAAAAGAAACATATTTTACAAAGCGATATTCGCCTGGATTTAAGCTACCATATAAATTTTTCCAAATAACCTCTAATTCCATCTTAGAATTTGGTTCCAATTCCCATAACGGAACCTTAAACACTACATCTGTAATCGTATTTAAAACCTCCCAAGAATCATTTTGCTTTTTCTCTAAATGGTAATCCTCACTATATCCTAAAACCTTATTGCTGGTATTTTCCACTTCAAATATAGCTCCTTCATCGGTTAAAGACCCCTCTTTTATAGATACTAAAATATATTCCTGATCAAAATCAATATTTGAAATATCTTTTTCATTGAATTGAGCATTTGAACTCCATCCGGTAAGCAATAGAATACTATAAAAAACTATAATCGATACGAAATGTTTCATAAATCTTCTCTCTTTTTCTAAATCTTGTACTAAAAAACAGCATATCATAACCATTTTTCTATTAATATTTTAGCATACATTTCACTATTCAATCAATCCATAGTTTAAAACTAATTCCTATTTTTCCTCCCCAATATTTTTAATTTAAATATCATCTTACTCTAAACTTTTTTAATACAAAACATAAAAATTTACGTTAATTTGCTTAACCGCACAATTTATTTTTTCTACTGTATTTTCTTTAATTGCTGCATTTATTCTTCCTGGTAATTGCTTTAAATTACAATATCCTCTTATTTTCATTTCCTTTAATTTAGGAATTTCCATTATTCTTTTTAAATCCAAACAACAATTATAAACAATCCTAGTGCAACCATCCGTGAACTCTCTTATAAGATTAAAAAGACCAAGATATGAAAGCAATTCAACATCTTAGTCTAATTTATATATAAATATCCATGATTGTTGGTCTTTTAACTTTAACTTTTTACATTCAGGCATTAATAAATCATCTTTTGTAATGATTATACATATTAAAAACACATCAATATTGCTATTTAGTTACACTTTCCAGACTTGATTGTTGCTTGTGCAGCCGCAAGTCTAGCAATTGGAACACGATATGGACTGCAAGATACATAATCAAGCCCTACGCTATCACAAAATTCAATACTAGCCGGATCTCCACCATGTTCTCCACATATACCTAAATGAATATCTGGTCTAGTTTTTCTTCCTTTTTCTACGGCAATTCTAACTAACTCTCCAACTCCCTCAGTATCAACTTTAGCAAAAGGATCACTTTCAAAAATTTGATTTTTATAATAATCATTCAAAAACTTTCCGGCATCATCTCTTGAGAATCCATAAGTCATTTGCGTTAAATCATTGGTTCCAAATGAGAAGAACTCGGCATATTCGGCGATTTTATCAGCAGTTAATGCTGCTCTTGGAATTTCGATCATTGTTCCAACTTGATAAGTAATTTCACTATTACTTTCTTTAATTAAACGATCAGCTTCTAAAACTACAATATCCCGAACAAACTTTAACTCATTTGCATCGCCAACTAAAGGAATCATAATCTCAGGAGTTACTTTTATTCCTTCCTTGCTTACATTGATAGCAGCCTCAATAACTGCTCGTGTTTGCATTCTAGCAATTTCTGGATAAGTAATTGCTAATCTACACCCTCTATGCCCCATCATTGGATTAAATTCTTTTAAGGATTCAATACGCTTCTTTAGGTTTTCAAAACTCATACCCAAACTTTCTGCTAAAGGCTTAATTTCTGCATCAGTATGTGGTAAAAATTCATGTAAAGGTGGATCTAAATAACGAATCGTAACGCTATAAGGTGCCATTGCTCTAAATAATTCTTCAAAATCACCTCTTTGATAAGGTAAGATTTCTTCTAAAGCAGCCTCTCTTTGCTCAAGTGTTTCAGCAGCAATCATCTTACGGAAACTAAATATTCTGGATTCTTCAAAAAACATATGTTCTGTACGGCAAAGTCCAATTCCTTCAGCGCCAAAACTTTTTGCTTGTTTAGCGTCTCTAGGCGTGTCAGCATTAGTTCTAATGTTGAGTCTTCGTACCTCATCAGCCCAAGACATGAAGGTTTCAAAATCACCACTAATACTAGCTTCTTCGGTTTTAATTAAACCATCATATACTCTACCAGTAGAACCATCTAAACTAATTTCATCACCCTCATGATAAACTTTACCATTCTTAGTTGTTAGAGTCTTAGCCTCTTCATCAATTACTAATTCCCCACAACCAGATACACAAGAGCGTCCCATACCACGTGCAACAACCGCTGCATGGCTTGTC
>ERZ779943.428-NODE-428-length-11820-cov-2.23578_pt1 | contig 11820 bp, 9 predicted proteins | sample MGYA00511027_ERZ779943 | MGnify/ENA primary metagenome ERZ779943 (study PRJEB29588, sample SAMEA2144588) | human gut metagenome | biome: human gut; feature: human-associated habitat; material: faeces | place: Denmark | collected 2008/2010 ...
TATATATACCTTCATGCTTTCTTTTACTTTTGTTTGTCCTATGTATTCATCAAGCATTTGCGGACGCAACGTTGTTTCAAGTTTTTCTTCATTATTATCGGTAATTTCCGGATTTATTACTAAGTTTTCTTTCATCTTGCACCTTTCTAGTAATTTTCTATATTCTTATGTTATTTTTCAAAACCTATTTGTCATTCATTTCTTTTTCTCCATTATATTCGTTTACTAAATATAATGGTCTATGTTTTGATTCATTGAATATTCTTCCTAAATATTCTCCCATTATTCCAATTAGTATTATTTGTACTCCAGAGAAAAATAATATTAGTAATATGATTGCTTGGAATGCTTGTATTGCAGTATGAGTAACACATGCTTTTACAATTACATATATGAAATACATAATTAATGCTAAAAATGTTGGAATGCTCAAGAATGTTGATATTCTAAGTGGTGATGTTGTAAATGATGTGATTCCGTCTATTGCTAAGTCTACCAATTTTTTGTAGTTCCATTTTGTTTTTCCGGCAATACGTGGATCTCTATCATACATTATTTCTTTCTTGTTATAACCTATCCAACTAAACATGCTTTTAGAGCATCTTCCTGTTTCTCTCATTTTTTTCAGTGCATTTACGCATCTTCTATCTAATAATCTAAAATCACCTGTATCTTTTTGTATTTCAACCTTTGTTAGGCTTTGTAATACTCTATAGTACATTTTTGATGTGAATTTTTTTAGCCATGTTTCTCCAGCTCTAGACCTTCTCTTAGCATATACGTCATCATAACCTTGTTCCCATAATTTTATCATTTCTGGAATAAGCTCCGGTGGATCCTGAAGGTCTGCATCCATTATTATTACACAGTCTCCTGTTGCATAATCAAGCCCTGCTATCATTCCTATTTCTTTTCCAAAGTTTCTTGAAAAATCTACATAGCATACTCTTTTGTCTTGCTCTCTTAATTTTTTTATTTCATTTAATGTGTTGTCTTTACTTCCATCGTTTATAAATAATAATTCGAATTCATAATCTTTTACTTCATTCATTATTTTGCTAACTCTTTCATATAAGAAAGGTAATGATTCTTCTTCATTATACGCTGGTACTAAAATTGTAATCTTTTTCATATTATCGTCCTTTTCTACAAATTTATATATTTTTATCAGTTCTGTTTGACTTTAGTTTTTCATTTTCTATTTCTTCATTATCTCTTAAATGTACTATGTCTTTATATCCTATTGCAACTATAGCAATTACAAGCAATGCAAATGATAATGCTTTCCATATGCCGCTATCAAGCAATATTATTGCAATCATTCCAAGTGTTGCAGTTACTCCATATAAGATTAAAACGGCTTGTCTTTGTGTATATCCTTTTGCCATTAGCCTATGGTGTAAATGTCCTTTATCAGCTTTAAATACTCCTTTTATTGACTTTGTTTTTACAATTCTTCTTACAATAGCCCATAAAGTATCGAATATTGGAAGTGCAAGTACTATTATTGGAGCAATAATTACAATTGCTGTGTATGTTTTTGCGACTCCTAATATTGATATTATTGAAATTGCATAGCCCATAAAGTTTGAGCCAACGTCCCCAATGAATGTTTTTGCAGGATTAAAATTATATGGCAAAAATCCAACTATTGCACCTGCAAGAGCTGTTATTAATATAATTGCAATTAATGGTGATTCATTCAAAGAGAATATTATTAGCATTGAAATACATGCAATTAAGGTTATTCCAGATGATAGTCCATCTAATCCGTCAATTAAGTTTATTGCATTTGTTATTCCTACAATCCAACCAATAGTTAAAATATAGCTTATTACCTCATTTATCATTATGCTGTTTTCTTTAAATGGTATAGTAAAGTTATCTATGCGTACTCCACAACTTACTACTATTATTGCAGCAATTAATTGTCCTGCTAACTTAACTAATGGGCTTATTCCCTTAACATCATCAATATAACAGGTAATTCCAAGAACCATGGCTCCAAATAAAAAGCCTAATAATTTCTTTCCTAGTCCATCTGTTATAAAATCTATATTGTTTTCTATTCTCATTGTTATTATTAAATAAATTGCTGATACTAAAAAACCTGCAATTACAGCTATACCACCAAGCCTTGGCATTGGTTTTTTATTTACTCTTCTATCATTTGGATAATCTACCGCTCCTACTTTTTTCGCCAGTCTTATAGAGTATGGCGTTATAACAAATGCTGTTATAAATGCAAGTAAAAAAGCTATGGCTATATCTCCCCACATACGCAAAATTCCCTTCCAAATTTAATTTATTTTCACACTAAAATTATATCATATTATAGTCATTTTTCAACTTTATTTCTCAGTTTTCGTGCATTTTTTATAAAATAATTCGATTATCTTTTTAATCATGCTTTTTTATTCTTATTTTTGTTGCAATCTTTCCTGGCACAAATAAAATTGCGACCATTATTTTATTAAACAATCCATTAACATTTTTTATTGGATGCTTTTCTTTTGTCAAAACGCTAAATAATATGTAATGTTTATAAACATATAGTCTCTTTTTAAAAGTAACCCCACGCATATCTTGATTAAATATTTCTTTAAAATAACTATAATATCCGAATGGGCTCTCACTAAATAATTTATTAATATTTTGAGTATAGCCCTCCTTCTGATATTCGCATATCATTATTGGTCTGTTAAAGCACCTTACTTGATATTGTAAGTCCATTTCATGGTGTAATCTTGCCTCAGTTACAAATTTTTCATTATGTTCGAGCTTATATTCAAATTGTTTCCTTATTGAAGCATTGTACACTAATGCTTTCTCGCCTGTTATGCCATTCTTAAAATATAAATCAAACATAGTGCTTGGATAATCATCTTCTATAAAATTATTCCCCATGTTCTGTCCATCTTTAGTATATTTTAAAAATACTAAAGCATAAGTTTCTCCCATATCTTTGCATGCTTGTAAAGCTTGTACAACAACTCTAAAGGCGTCTCTAGTAAAGTAGTCATCTGAATCACATTCGACTATTAAATCTCCAGTTGCTACTTTCACCAAGTTATTTATTGCTGTCATTTTTCCCTGATTTTCTTGATAAAAATATTTAATATCAATCAATCTTTCCTTACAATATTCTTCCATTATTCTCTTAGTGTTGTCTGTTGAGCCATCATCCATAACCAACCATTCTAGCTGGACATCTGGACAATTATTGCTGTTGATTAATAGGCTTGCATACAACTTATCTAAAAGATTTGCTCTATTATATGTAGCCGTAAGTACTGATATTTTCACGTTTTTTCCTCCAAAGTATCTCTTTTTTATTTAAATTATCTTGCTAATCCTATCTGGATGTTTTTTATTTTCTTCTATCATTTTTTCTATCTTCTCTATTATTCTATCGTTTTTATATACATATTGATTATATTGATTATTCTTTTGCTTATAGTTTTTCACGGCAAACTTTATTGCATCTTCAACACCTGCATCATCATTAGAAACAATATAACTTTTTTTCGAGTAATCAATTAACGCCTCTCTTGTAGCAGTATTCGTTGTTAAAATAAATTTATTTAAAATTTTTGCTTCTTCTACTACCATTGGATATCCTTCAAAATTTGATAACAAGCAAAAGAAATCTGCTTTTTTCACTATTGGATACGGATTTTCTCTTGCCCCTATTAGTTTAAAGGTTTCTTCTACTTTCTCTTCTTGAATTTGCTTTTCTAGTTTTTCTCTTAGAGGTCCATCTCCAATAACAATAATTTTGTGGTTATAGCCTTGTTTTATTAGTTTGGAATGAACTTTTATGAGTCTATCTATGGCCTTTTGGCTAACTAACCTAGAAACCTGTACTATTGTTGGTTCAGATTTTTTTCTGTTTTCAAACAATTCATTGTCTTGTTCATCTAGCTTTTCTTCTGCCAACTTAAGTATTCTTTCGCAATTAATGTAATTGTTAATTACTTTTTCATGAGGTAAGTCCATGTCATCATACACTTTGTTAAACTTGTCTAAATTATCTATACTAACAAAAACAAGAGTATCAAATTTTTCATATATATTTCTGTCTAAGATTCTCTTAATTCTAGATTTTGGTCCTTTCCCAAAAACTTTAGAAATATCATTGTGAATCCATGCAATTTTAGTAGACTTTTTGTCTTTTACACTAAAAATTCTAGTAATAGGCCCCTCCAAAAAAGCGATTTGTGTAGAATATTCACCACTCTGAACATATTTTTTAAATATTTTTTTCTTTTCCAACAAGACTTTGATAGGTATTAATTTTTTCTTTAATTTTCCCATATCATTATACTTAAAATTGAATAGACTTATAAGTTTTATTTTAGAGTCAAGCTCTTTTTCTAGCTCTCCTCCAGCATAAATTGTAAAAATTGTAACATCATACTTTGCTATAAGCTTATTTGCAACATCTACTAATACCCTCTCAGCACCTCCAAGTGTAAGACCAGTTATTCCAAAAATAATTTTTTTCATATTGTAGTTTTCCTCCACCATACAAATCCGATTTTCAAGTTATATTTTTAATCATTTTTTTATTTCATAAATCTTCATTTCATCATCTTCCAAATCTTTACAACCATTAAATATAAGAGTTGCAAGAGTTATTATAATCATCATGCTTGATGAATTGAAAAATGTATATCCAGATAGAAATGATATGAATATGGCAAACCATAAGCCTAAAGTGCTCATCATAAATTCAATATTCATATTTTTTATTTTCTTTACTGCCATATAAGTTCCATACATTGCAATAGCTAAAAACGGCATAAAATATAAGAAAAATCCTATTACTCCAAAATTATATAAAAATGCTGGAACTTCCATTTCAAAAATCATCTCATAAAAATGTACCATATATCCATTGCCAAAAAGTAGCATTGGAATACTGTCTTGATTTTTTATTAATCTACTATGGTATATAAATTGCAATGCTCTCATATTAGTATTTTGAATTTGCTTTTCATTTGCAATATCATATAATTCTAAGTAAGTTTTTTGCATACTCTCAGGCATATAGCCTTCATCAATTTCGTTATTTTTTATTTTCTTCACAATATCAACAATATCCCCTGTTACATGAGCGGTTTTTCCAGTCATTGTATCTATAATTTGATTTTCTCTTTCTTGAAGGTCTTTTCTTCTTTCAATAGTTTTTGAGCCAAATGCAATTACTGCAATACCAATAACAACCAATGCAAGTAAAAATGCTGGCAGGGCCTTTTTGTTTAATTTGCTATTTTTTATCAAGCTGTTAATTATACAAATTATGCAGTACATCAGTATTACAATTATAAAGCCAAATAAACCAGTTCTAGTTCCTAGTAAAGTACATAAATATGCTCCGGCAAGAACAATTGTCATAAAAGTCCATATTCTAATTCCATTTTTATTATTTTTTCCTAAGTTTGGCAGAATAATAAACATTTCTAATAACATTATTGTACCTATACTATTTCCGGATTCAAACCATCCCTTATAACCAATTTGAACTTCACTATATGTATATGAAGATGTTCCTGTAATTAAAGAAATATACATAAGCACAATATATACTGTAAACGAGATTAGCACAGATAATTTCAATTTATTTATAATCTTTGTACCATCTTCATTTTTAAGCTCTTTTTCTCTATTTTTATAAACAAAGAAATAAATGTAAATAAATAAATTCATTATCATGAAAGTGTAATTAACCAAATACTGAATTTCTTGAGTTATACCTCCATATGCACATCCCGTACTCTTTTTATAAAATATGTAAAGATGGCATATTGCATATATAAAATACGTGCCTCCCGCCATAAGAATATAAGGCTTTAACTTATCTTTAAAAAATATATAACAAATTGCAATTATTGGTATAATTGGTCTTATAAATGTAGATATCGAAATATTAGTGTTAAAATAGTTTCTAAACAGGAAACTTGCAGCATCCAATATCGGACATATTATTATTAAAAAACACAATAAATTTTCTATTGTGATAATATTTTTCAAATTAAGCTTCTTTTCTTTTTTGATATTATCTCCCATAATTAATATCTTCCTCACTAAACATATATTGAGTTGAAAAAGCTAAAATGGTAATCTTTTTTCAACCCTTTTCGATTGTAATTTTTCAAGATTATTATATATACTAAACGCTAAAAAATCAAGCAAAAAAGCAGAACATATCATAAAAAGGTTTTAGTATAAAAATTACCATACTAAAACCTTTTCTTTTACAATTCTTCTGCAAATCTTCTTTCTAATTTTTTAAATACAAAATATCCAACAATGCAAAGAACTATTCCCATTATAAATGCAATTAGCAATCCTCTAAAATCTGGCATTGTTTTACTATAGAATATAGATCTATAGCCATCTATCAAATACGACATTGGATTTAATCTTAATAACCATCTAAAATTTGCTGGTACAGCATCCATCGAATATACGATTGGTGTTGCGTAAAATAACAATTGCATAAATACACCTAGTAAGTGTAATAAATCTCTAAAGTATACTGTTAAACTACTTACAAGAAGTGATATTCCTATAGATACAATGAATTGTATTGCAAGTATTAAGAAATACCATAATATATTCCATGATAATCCGATTCCACCAAAAACAACAAATCCTAGTATAATTATTGTTGCAATTAAAAAGTTTACTCCTTCACTTGCAACAAGTGATATTGGCAGAATTTCTCGTGGGAAATACACTTTTTTTATAATATTGCCATTATCAACCATTACAGCTGCACCTCTTATAACAACATTAGAAAAATATTGCCACGGAATTAAACCACAACACAAGTAAACGGCATAGTTCTCTATATCACTTTTTAATATTACTTGGAAAACTAATGCATATACAGCAATTTGAAGTAGTGGATTTAGAAAAGACCATAACACGCCTAAAAATGAGTGTTTATATTTTCCACCTACATCTTTTGTTATATTTGTTTTTAATAGTTCTCTATACGCGTACAAATCCTTTATTATGTTCATTTACAAAGTCTCCTTCAAATATTCTTCTATTACATCATCTGGTTTTCCATCCATTTTTACGACTCCGTCGCATAACCATACAGCTCTAGTACAAAATTCTTTTACTGTTCCCATACTATGAGTTACAAATACCATTGTTTTTCCTTGAGCCTTTAATTCTTTCATTTTTGCAATACATTTTTCTTGGAAATGTTGATCTCCAACAGCTAAGATTTCATCAACTAATAGTATGTCCGCATCAACATTAATAGCAACTGCAAATGCAAGCCTCATATACATTCCAGAAGAATAAGTTCTTACAGGGTTATCTATATAAGAACCCAATTCTGAAAATTCTATAATATCATTAAGTCTTTCATCTATTTGCTTTCTTGTTAATCCAAATATTGATGCATTAAAATATATGTTTTCTCTTCCAGAAAAATCAGGGTGGAATCCTGCGCCAAGTTCTAGTAAAGAAGTTAATTTTCCATGAGTTTCAATCTTACCTTTATTTGGATATATTATTTTTGTCATTAATTTAAGCAAAGTAGATTTTCCACTTCCATTAACTCCTATTAATGCGACTGCCTCACCATTTTTTATGGTAAGATTTATGTCTTTTAATACTTCTCTTTTTTCTTTTCTATTTCTATTCCAAAATAATAATTTTTCTTTTAAACTATTTGCCTTGTCCATATAAATATTGAATGTTTTATATACATGGTCCACAACAATTCTATTTTCTTGTTCAGCTTTTGACATCTTACTTTTGCCTTTCTTTTTATTTTTCGATATCATTATATTATATAATGTTTATATTGTCAAAATTTTTAGCTATTCATTTTAATGTTTTCCATTTTTCTTCCTTGTAATCAACATAAAAATTACAATTACAGCCAATAACATTATTACACAAATAGCTGTTTTATTATCTTTTTTGTCTGTCGGAATATTAGAAGTTTCTCGACTGCTTTCTCTTATAACATCTATTTTGTAAGATACTGTTTCAGTTTTGCCTTCTTTCGATACAGTTATAATAATAGTATTTTTCCCATCTTTTAGGTTTTCATTTCCTTCTACCGTAATTTTAGCATTTGCATTTAAACATGACGTATCAACATCAATTTTTGAAGCTCCGTTATATATTTTTGCAGTATAACTAAATACGTTTTCAGAAAACGATGGTGATAAATCAACTTCATCTTTATTTCCATTTTGGTCAACTGCATTTAATTTTATAGAAGAAAGTCTTAGAGTCTCATCTTGAATTTTTCTAGTTACTTTTATGAAATAGGTTCTTACAGTTCCATTTTCTGCAGCTACATCGATTCTTAAATTATTTTCTCCTGTTTGAAGCTTTATATTACCTGTGCCTGTAATGTTTGCTCTTTCATCATCAGCAATTGCCTTTATAGTTACATTATCTTCTTTCGTATCTGAATCTAATGTATATTCTTGAATTTGTTTATCAAATTCAGGTAATAGTCTATATCCTTCTACTTCCAATGATGAAAGATAGTTATTACTTGATTTATTAGCATTTTCACTTTCTGCCTTTTGTTGATTTGTAAGTTGTTCGTTTGCAAGTGTATCTGTCATTTCATCTGTTAAATCTGCCATTCCTGCATATGATTTATTCATTGCTATCATTATCACCAATAGAACCATCAATGATATAACTACCTTTATTTTACTTTTCTTCATATTTTTTCCTCTCCTCAAGGTATAAAGTAGGCTGGAAATAATTTAATTATATTCAGCCTTTTTTATACTTTATAAATTTATCTTAAATATTTGCTTGGTATAAATGCTTGTCTTCCATCTGAAATTATTATTCTATACCAATCATAACCATTTATATTTTTATAAGTAGAATTATCTATTACAGTTACTTCTGCATTTTCAGCTAATGCTGTAAGCTTTGCGACATCTGTACTTGGTCCAATTCTCACATTGCATCCATATCCGTCATTAGTCTTTACATTAGCTTTATAGTCACAAGTTTTAACATCATCTATTTGCTTTAAATATTTCCCAGACATATAGCCTATAGTTCCATCTGGTGTAACTACTTTCTGCCAATCTGAATTTATACCTCTTTCGATTGATAAGAAAACGGTTCCTTTGTCTGTAATTGTTTTAATTATATTTGAAGAAGTACTTGGTCCAGATCTTAATAATACGTTTGTTCCTGTTGTTGCAACATTTATAGGATATGTTTCTGAGCTATTAGATGGTAGTGGCGTTATTGTTTTATCCATCTCTTCGTACACTGGAATTATGAAAGTAAATTCCGAATTTAATTTACCTGTATTCTTATACATGCTTTGCAATGTTTTTGCTTCACTATAAGCTCCCATTAAGTTTTGCATATATTGATGAGTATATAATGAAGTTCCGTTTGTAGAGTCTATATCAAATCTATTTTGATATAATGTGTTTTGATAGTTTTCAAGCCAGTTGTCCTTACAGAACCCAATTCCGCCTTCTAGGGCTTTTTGCATTGTATCCCAACCTTCTTTTTTTGCTCTAGCTAAGGCATTTGCATAAATTTGCTCCCATCCAGTTCCATTTGCACTAATGTTAAATGGATTATAATACGTTTTTCCATCTCCACCATCCATGCCTCTTCCAATTTGCGTTCCATTATTTCCTTGTTCTTGAATTAGTCTTGCAATTATGTAATATGGGTTAACATTTGTGTTTCTACATGCTTTTTCTATATCGTCTGCATATTTTTCTAAATATGTACCTTTAACTTTAGCCTTTATTCCCTCTAGCGTGCAAGCTTCATCTAAATATTCATTTACATCTTGGAATTGAAATATATTTACTTCATCAAAAAAGTTTCTTGGGTCCATGTAATATGCTATAGCTTTTTCAGAAGCACAGTACCAGCCACTATCATATAGTTGTGTTCCACAAGTCGAACATACCCATTCTCCACTATTTGATGTTTCCACTAAGTTTCTTCCATGTACTTCTGCTTCACCAGCAACTGCACTATCAAATTTCAATCCTGTATATAAGAATTTTGCATTCCAATTTGGATGAGAGGCTAATAATTTTTCGAGTGCTGCTTTATATCCGGGATATTTATTATCATCTATGTCTACAACAATTTTTGAATCAGTTATTGTAAATTTTTGTGCAACTCTTCCTGAATAATTCTGAATTGTTAAATTAGCACCTTCTTTAACTTCTTCATTCTCAACAGTCATATATAATTCACTATTTTTAGAAATTATGTAATATTCTCCATTTCCGGCTTCTTTTATAATCCATTTTTGTGCGTCAGAGCCATTGTTAGCATATTGAGTAATCTTAGTTCCAATTATTGTAGTTCCATTGGCAAGTTCTATTGATGTATTTGCATGTGTTGCAGTTATTGTGTAATATCCATCACCAACATACTTTATATTAAATTTTTGATTTGCAGTTTTGCCATTTTTCCAAAGTCCAATCTTTTCACCATTATCTTTAGAGCTATGAGGAATATCTATTACAAGCCTTGTATTTGCTACCGAAGCAATAGTATAAGTTCCATCTTCTAATGTTTTTGTACCTTTCATTGCAGTTGGAACAGTAAGCTTAAACTTTTGGCTTGAAGAATTATTTAATTTTGACGTTACTATCTTTCCGTTATCAACTGTTAAATACAAGCCATTACATTTTGAAATTATGTAATAATATCCGTTTCCAGCGTCTCTAATCACCCACTGTTGGTTATTTCCACCATGGTACTCCCATTGGTCAACAGTTGCTCCATTTTGTTTTGAGCTTCCTGCAACATCAATATATTTTCCAGAATGCATTGCAGATATTGTATAATAACCGTCGTTTCTATATTTTATATTAAATTTTTGGTTGGCTGTAGATGAGTTTTCCCATACCCCAATATTTGTGCCATCTTGAGTAGAGCTTCCACCTATATCAACAACCTTTGATGTATCTTCAGCAGTTTGTATTTGATAAGTTCCATCATTTATTGTTTTAGTTCCTGTAGGTGTTTCTTCTCCCTCTTTTACAAACTTAAATTTTTGATTATTGCATCCATTACTAGTCCATACCTGCACTAATGAGCCATCATGAGCGTCAGAATGAGGTATATCTAAATATAATCCATTGCTCTTAGAAATTATGTTAAAATAGCCATTTCCAGCATCTTTTATAATCCACTTTTGGTTATTTCCACCATGATATTCATATTGTAGAACTCGTGCTCCCGGTTTTTTTGAATTATTGGCAACATCAATAAGTTTTCCAGAATGTACAGGTGATATTGTATAACATCCATTTCCAATATACTTAATGGTAAATTTTTGGTTATTTGTTCCTCCACTTGTCCATAATTCCACCTTAGCATCGTTTGTTTTTAAACTGCTGTAAATATCAAACACAAACTTCTCGTTTAGAGCAGATTTTATAGTGTATACTCCATCTTCAAGAGTTTTATTTGCATCAGTCGCAAAAGTAGTATTGCTGATGTTAAGAGTTCCAAAAAACACGCTAAGCAATACTACTATTTTTATAATATTTAAAATTTTTCTCTTCATAGTTTTATCTTCTCCTGTTCTTAAACTTTTTGTCACAAAAACAAATTTTTTATCTAATTTTGTCTCTTTTATTTTAACACAAATTTAAGAATTAGAGAATAGTTTTTTTTATTTTTTTATAACTTTTTTCTGATGAAATCCTTTTCTTGGTAATTGAATTTTTATTTTTTCAAATTTTCAATTTGTTCATATCTTAACAAATTTAATTCATAATTTTCCCTGTGTTGTCGTGTTATTGTATCTAATAT
>ERZ779943.429-NODE-429-length-11807-cov-2.12764_pt1 | contig 11807 bp, 10 predicted proteins | sample MGYA00511027_ERZ779943 | MGnify/ENA primary metagenome ERZ779943 (study PRJEB29588, sample SAMEA2144588) | human gut metagenome | biome: human gut; feature: human-associated habitat; material: faeces | place: Denmark | collected 2008/2010 ...
AGAGGAATTAAAACAGCTACTGCATTACATGGAGCATTCATCCATAGAGAATGCTCCATCTGAAAACTTGAAAAAGTTACATCGGATGGTAACGGCAGTTAAGCGGGATGGAGAGGTAGGTCTTGCATATATGAAGAGTTTTGAGAGAGAAGAGCGGATTCGGAAACAGGGCGAAGCAGAAGGAAAAGCAGAGGAAATCATACGTCTTGGTCGCCGATTTGAAAAATCCAAAGATGAGATAGTGGAATTATTAAAGGAAGAATTAGGCGTAAAAGAAGAAAAGGCACTGGAAATTTTAGAAATGTATGATAAATAAAGAAGAACTACATTAAAATATTGAAAGCAGGCATATCATAGTTTTGATATACCTGCTTTTTTACATACAATTTACAAAACCATAGCTTTGTATTTTACGTTCCCCCGTTATGATAACAATTGTCACGAAGACGAGAAAGAAAAAATAAATCATTTTGGAGGAAAGAAAATGAAAAAGAAATTATTATCCGTAATGCTGGTAGGAGCATTAGCAATCAGCGCATTAACAGGATGTGGAAGCAAAGAAACCACATCAGATGACAGTCAGAAAACAGGCACAACAACAGAGGCAGACAGCAGCAGTGATGCAGCAGATACATCAGATTTTGATAACAGTGAAATGATTAACGTACAGTCCAGAGAAGATGGTTCCGGAACAAGAGGAGCATTCATCGAGCTGTTTGGCATCGAAGAGAAAGATGCAGATGGAAATAAAATTGATAACACAACTGAGGAAGCAAATATCACAAACAGTACAGAAGTAATGCTTACATCCGTAGCTGGTGATGAATATGCAATCGGTTATGTATCACTTGGTTCTTTAAATGATACCGTAAAGGCATTAAAGATTGACGGAGCAGAAGCAACAGCAGAAAACATCAAAGCCGGTACATACAAAATCGCAAGACCATTTAACATTGCAACGAAAGGTGATGCAACAGGACTTGCAGCAGATTTCATCAACTACATCATGAGTGATGAAGGACAGAAAGTAATCGAAGACAATGGTTATATTTCACAGGGAAGCAACGGAGCATTTACATCGGATGGTTCTACCGGAAAAATCGTAGTAGCCGGTTCTTCTTCCGTAAAACCAGTAATGGAGAAATTAATTGAAGCATACAAAGCAATCAACAAAGATGCAGAAATCGAACTTCAGGAATCTGATTCTACAACAGGTATGATAGCAGCAATGGAAGGAACCTGTGATATCGGAATGGCTTCCAGAGAATTAAAAGACAGCGAAACAGAAGGCGGACTTACCGCACAGGTAATCGCAATGGATGGTATCGCAGTAGTAGTAAACAACAGCAACCCAATGGATGAGATGAGTTCAGATAATGTAAAGGATATCTTCACAGGTGCAGTAACAACCTGGGATGAAGTTGCAAAATAAATCTGCAAGTAGGATAAGGTAAGAACAGTATGAATAATTTCAAAGAAAAAGCAATGAAAATAGTATTCTTACTCACAGCCAGTTTCTCCATACTGGCTGTTGCCTTAATCTGTGTTTTCCTTTTTGCAAATGGAATACCGGCAATCAAAGAAATCGGATTGCCGGATTTTCTGCTAGGTACAAAATGGAAACCGGGAAATAACCTCTACGGGATCTTCCCGATGATTTTAGGCAGTATCTATGTAACCGCCGGAGCAATTGTGGTGGGAGTACCAATTGGGATCTTAATGGCAATCTTTATGGCAAGATTTTGCCCGAAGAAGCTTCATAGCTTCTTAAAGCCGATGGTAGACCTGTTAGCAGGAATCCCGTCCATCGTATATGGATTCTTTGGTCTGGTAGTCATAGTACCATTTGTAAGAGAACATTTTAAAGGAAACGGAAACAGTATATTTACCGCATCGATCCTTCTTGGAATCATGATACTTCCAACCATAATCAGTGTATCGGAAGCTGCCATCCGTGCAGTACCGGAGCATTATTATGAAGGAGCACTGGCACTTGGCGCAACCCATGAGCGGAGTGTTTTTAAGACTGTGGTTCCGGCAGCAAAATCGGGAATTATGGCAGCAGTCATCTTAGGAATCGGCCGTGCCATTGGTGAGACCATGGCGGTTATGGTGGTAGTAGGTAACCAGGCGCGTATTCCAAACAGTATATTTAAGGGTGTACGTACCCTGACAACAAATATCGTAATTGAAATGGGTTATGCAACGGACCTGCACCGTGAGGCATTGATTGCAACCGGCGTTGTACTGTTTGTATTTATTCTTATTATCAATCTGGTATTTTCAATTGTAAAAGGAAAGGCGGATAAAGAATAATGACAAAATTCAAAGATAAAATGAATTCTTATAAAAAGCATCCGGGTTCCTTCCTTTTATTACTGCTGGTAGTAGCAGCGGCAATTATAACAGTAGCAGTATTACTTTATCTGGTGGCGTACATATTGATTCACGGTGTGCCATATTTAAAACCAAGTCTTTTCGCACTGGAATATAATTCGGATAACGTATCCATGCTTCCGGCAATGATAAATACACTGGAAATGACGCTGTTTTCCCTGCTTTTTGCAGTGCCGCTTGGAATCGGAGCCGCAGTTTATCTGGTGGAATATGCATCGAAGGGAAGTAAACTGGTTAAAGTAGTCAGAATTACGGCAGAGACCTTAACCCTTCTATTATATACGGTCTGTTTGGTATGTTATTTTTCGTAACTTATCTGCACTGGGGTTATTCCATGTTAGCCGGTGCGGCAACCCTTGCCATTATGGTATTGCCGGTTATCATGCGAACCACAGAAGAAGCATTACTCTGTGTACCGGATACCTACCGGGAAGGAAGCTTTGGATTGGGAGCCGGAAGACTTCGTACGGTATTCCGTATCGTACTCCCATCTGCAATGCCGGGAATCTTATCCGGAATCATCCTGGCAGTAGGGCGAATTGTAGGAGAGGCCGCAGCACTGATTTATACTGCAGGAACGGTAGCAGACCTTGCACCGAACCTGATGGCATCCGGACGAACCTTGGCCGTTCATATGTATTCACTTTCCAGAGAGGGCTTACATACCAATGAGGCTTATGCAACCGGCGTAGTGCTTCTGGTTATTGTATTACTGATAAATGGTGTATCAACTTTGATAGCCAGGAAATTCACGAAAGGAGATGGAGAAGTAAAATGAGTGAGCAGGCAAAATTTTCTGTCAAAGGACTTGACTTATATTACGGAGACTTCCACGCATTAAAAGATGTGAATCTTGATATCAATGCAAAAGAGATAACTGCATTTATCGGACCATCCGGTTGTGGAAAGTCTACATTTTTAAAAACATTAAACAGAATGAATGATTTGGTAGAGGGATGTAAGATTACCGGAGATGTGAGATTAGACGGTGAAAATATTTACAGCGGCATGGATGTCAGTCAGCTTAGAAAACGTGTGGGAATGGTATTCCAGAAGCCGAATCCATTTCCGATGAGTATCTATGACAATATTGCATACGGTCCGAGGACCCACGGTATCCACAACAAAGCCAAATTAAATGAAATCGTGGAGACATCCCTGCGGCAGGCAGCTATCTGGGATGAAGTAAAAGACCGTCTGAATAAGAGTGCACTGGGCATGTCCGGTGGACAGCAGCAGAGACTTTGTATTGCAAGAGCACTGGCAGTACAGCCGGAAGTAATCCTGATGGATGAGCCGACTTCGGCACTGGACCCGATTTCTACTTCCAAAATCGAGGATCTGGTAATCGAATTAAAAAAAGATTATACCATTATTATGGTAACTCATAATATGCAGCAGGCAACCCGTGTATCGGATAAAACAGTATTTTTCTTATTGGGAGAGATTATAGAGAGTGGAGATACCGAAAAATTATTCTCCGTTCCAACAGACAAACGGACAGAAGATTATATTACAGGGAGGTTCGGTTAAATGCGTAATCGTTTTGACAGACAGCTAGAACAGTTGAACAATGAATTAATCCAGATGGGAAGCATGATAGAGCATGCCATTGAAATGGCAGTTTCTGCCCTGGTAAACCAGGATACGGAAAAAGCCAAAGAAGCAATGGCATATGATGTGGAAATCGACCATCAGGAGCGTGATATTGAATCCTTATGCATGAAGCTTTTATTGCAGCAACAGCCGGTGGCAAGAGATTTGCGCCTGATTTCTGCAGCATTAAAAATGATTACCGATATGGAGCGAATCGGTGACCATGCCGGTGATATTTCCGAGATGACACTGCTGATGTCTGATGAACCGTATATCATCAGCCCGGAAGAGATTCAGGGTATGGCAAAGGAAACCACAGACATGGTTATCAAGAGCATTGATGCCTTTGTAAAACGCGATATGGAGCTGGCAAAGAAAGTAATCGCACAGGATGATGTTGTGGATGATCTTTTCATGAAAGTAAAACAGGATTTAATCCAGATGATTAATAAGAGTGCAGAAAATGGCGAGCAGGCAGCAGATATCCTTATGGTAGCCAAATATTTTGAACGTATCGGCGACCATGCCACCAATATTGCCGAGTGGGTCATCTATTCCATTACGGGAAGCCATATTGACTAAAAATTCTTAGACAAAAGAGAAAAAATAAGTACATTTTTTACACTGCTTATACATAATTCTTACAAACTGATAAAATATCCTTGCAAAAAGTCTCTAAAGTGTATATGGTGTATATGTAAGACGAAAAATATGTAAAAAATTGAAAAGTCTATGCATATACGATGCATAAGGAGGACAAAATGGATATTTTTGGAATACTGACACTGATTGGAGGATTGGCCCTGTTCCTGTATGGAATGGATGTTATGGGAGCTGGGCTGGAGAAAGTATCAGGAGGCAAGTTAGAGAGGATACTGGAGAAATTAACTTCCAATCCGCTCAAAGGAGTGCTGTTAGGAGCCGGAGTAACTGCTGTTATTCAGTCATCTTCAGCAACTACCGTAATGGTAGTTGGTTTTGTAAACTCCGGAATTATGAAGCTTTCCCAGGCAATTGGTATTATCATGGGTGCCAATATCGGTACAACGGTAACATCCTGGCTCTTAAGTCTGACCGGAATAGATAGTGGAAATGTATGGATTAATCTCTTAAAACCATCTTCTTTTACACCGGTTCTTGCGATGATAGGTATTGTTTTAATGATGACCGGAAAGAAAAGCAAGAAAGCTGATGTAGGGGAGATTTTATTAGGCTTTGCAGTATTGATGACCGGAATGGAAAGTATGAGCGGAGCAGTAAAACCGTTGGCTGATGTTCCTGAATTTACCAATATACTGACTATGTTCCATAATCCAATTTTAGGAATTCTGGTAGGAGCACTTCTGACAGCGGTGATTCAGAGCTCGTCCGCATCTGTAGGTATACTGCAGGCACTGTCTGTAACAGGAGCATTTACTTATGGCTCAGTTATTCCGATTATTTTGGGACAGAATATCGGAACCTGTGTTACAGCTATGATTTCTTCTGTTGGAGCAAACCGGAATGCAAAGCGTACTGCTTTTGTGCATCTGTATTTTAACATTATTGGTACCGTATTGTTCCTGACATTATATAGTATTTTGAATGCAGTTATTCATTTCCCGTTTGCAAATGATACAGTTGGTGTGGCAGGAATTGCACTGATTCACAGTATCTTTAATATATTTGCAACGGTAGTTTTATTCCCGTTTACAAAAGGACTGGAGAAGTTGGCATATCTGACACTTCCGATTACCGAAGAGGAAAAGAGCAAGAAAGAGGTACAGGAGTTCCCGTTATTAGACGACCGTTTCCTTGCAACACCATCCTTTGCCATTGAGCAGTGCCACAGCATGTCCATTGAGATGGCAAACCTTTCCAAGGATTCCTTCTTAGAAGCAATCGGACTTTTGGAGAATTATACACAGGAAGTAGCGGACGACATTATTGCAAAGGAAAATCTTGTAGATAAATACGAGGACAAGCTGAGGGCTTATCTGACGAAATTAAGCAGTCAGAATCTGACTTATGCAGACAGCCAGAATGTATCTACGCTGTTACATTGTATTACAGATTTTGAGCGTATTTCGGACCATGCAGCGAATATCGTAGATTCCATTATCGAGATGACAAAGAAGGAGCTGGTTTTCTCTAAGAAAGCAGAGGAAGAAATGCATGTATTTGGAAAAGCAGTAGAAGACATTCTCTGCCGTACCATGACTGCATACACTGCCGATGATGAAGAACTGGCTAAGACCGTAGAACCGTTAGAGCAGGTTATTGATGAATTAAATAAAGCAATTAAGAAACGACATATCAAACGTCTCCGGAAAGGAAAATGTTCTATCGAGTTAGGACTGGTGCTGGCAGATATCGTTACCAACTATGAGCGTGTATCCGACCATTGTTCCAATATTGCAGTCTGCCTGATCCAGGAACAGGATAAAGAGGTAGAAGAGCATGACCTGACGGCACATATGGATGAAGAAGACAACAGAAAATTTGCAGAGCAGATAAAAGAATATACAGAAAAATACGCTTTGCCGGAAAAATAAAAAAGCCGGGAGGAAAATGCAATGGCACTTATTTATATCGTAGAAGATGATATAAACATACGGGAAATCGAACGTTATGCACTAAAAAACAGTGGTTTTGAAGTAGAGGAATTTGATAACGGAAAAGATTTCTTCCAGAGAGTGTCAGAGCAGGCACCATCCCTGATGCTGTTAGATATTATGTTGCCGGGAGAGGATGGACTGGAAATTTTAGGCCGTGTCCGGAAAAATCCGGCAACAGAAAAGACTCCTGTGATTATGGTAACGGCAAAGACCACAGAGATTGATAAAGTCCGTGGACTGGATATGGGTGCAGATGATTATATCAGTAAGCCTTTTGGTGTTATGGAGCTGATTTCCAGAGTGAAAGCATTACTCCGCCGCACCGAAAAGGAAGATGATGGTGATACATTAGCCTGTGGAAGCATAGAGATTGATAATAAGCGTCACAGCGTAACCGTTCAGGGAGAAACCTGTGAGCTTACTTTTAAAGAATTTGAACTATTAAAATACCTTATGATAAACCAGGGCATTGTATTATCCCGTGACAAGCTGATGAATCAGGTCTGGGGATTTGAATACGAAGGAGAAAGCCGTACTGTAGATATGCACATAAAGACGCTCCGGCATAAGCTTGGCGATGGCGGGCAACAGATTAAAACCGTCCGTAATGTGGGCTATGTGATGGAGCCGTAGGAGCATTCATGAAGAAAAAAATAAATATACGATTTATTATGATAGCAGCGCTTGCCATTGTGGTCACAGCGCTGTCTGCTATGTTAGTGTATTATAATATTTTAAAAGAGCAGGTATTTGGAGATTTGAAAGCCTACGCCCATGTGATAGAGCTTTTGAATATAGATGACCTTGCAGCAGGAATAGAAAAAGACCCGTATAATCCCATCGATGATGACCTTCGAATCACATTGATTGGAGCAGAAGGGGAAGTATTATATGAAAGTCTGTTAAATAAGGATGAGATGGACAATCATAATGAACGCCCGGAAATTATTGAAGCAAGGGAAAAAGGCGAAGGCGAAGCCATCCGTTATTCGGCCACTTCCGGAACCCATACCTTTTACTATGCGGAGCGTTTACAGAATGGAAATGTGCTTCGAATCGGAAGGGATTCCGTCAGTGTAAACCGTATTATGGTAAATACTTTAGTGATTGTACTGGTAATTGCACTTTGTATCCTCTTTGTCTGTATGGGAATTTCCCATTATCTGACGAAGAAGCTGGTAGAGCCTATCGAGAAGCTGGCAACGAATATTATGCTGGTGGATGAAAATAATGTATATGAAGAAATCCGGCCTTTTGTGAATACCATTAAGGAGCAGCACGTCAATATTATCAATAATGCGCAGCTTCGCCAGGAATTTACCGCGAACGTATCCCATGAATTAAAGACACCGCTGACGGCAATTTCCGGTTATGCGGAGTTAATCGGAAACGGAATGACCGGTAAAGAGGATACCATCCGTTTCTCTAATGAGATACATTCCAATGCCAACCGGCTGTTAAGCCTGATTAATGATATTATAAAGCTTTCAGAACTGGATGAAGCAGACCACCAGATGGAAATGGAAAGAATCGACCTTTATAAACTGGCAGAGAACTGTGTGCAGATGATGCAGGTGACAGCAGAGAAGCAGGGAATCAGGCTGACGTTGCAGGGAGAAAGCGCCATGACCATGGCAAATAAGGGGCTGATGGATGAAGTCTTTTATAATCTTTGCAGCAATGCCATCCGCTATAATAAGCCAGGTGGAAGTGTCACAGTAACGGTAGGAACAAAGGATGAGCGTCCGTTCTTAAGTGTAGCGGATACCGGAATCGGAATTCCAAAGGAATGCCAGGAACGTGTATTTGAGCGGTTTTACCGGGTAGATAAGAGCCGTTCGAAATCCACCGGTGGAACAGGACTTGGACTTGCCATTGTAAAGCACATTGTGGCACAGCATAATGCTGCCCTTCACTTAGACAGTGAGCTGGGTGAGGGAACCACCATCGAGATTGTATTTTAGGAAGAACAAGAATGGAAAGAATTGACATAAATTATCATTTAGCGTATATTTGAATAACAATCCGTGAGGGAGTAGTTCGCGTGAATACGTGATTTGTCAACAACCTCGGTCTGATGAAGGCCTGGCAAATCTTAATGAATGAGACTCATGTATGCAGCACAGGATAACTGCATACATGCAGTCTCATTTTAAATATACTATCGGAGGAAATTGTGTTTATGGTAATGTTCTTTACACTCTTACTGATGGGAGTAGGTCTTTCGATGGATGCTTTTGCAGTGTCTATTTGTAAGGGACTTTCCATGCGGAAGGTAAACAAAAAGCAATGTCTTGTAATTGGCTTATTCTTCGGAGGATTCCAGGCACTGATGCCATTTATTGGCTGGGTACTGGGAAGCCAGTTTGAACAGTATATTACAAGCATTGACCACTGGATTGCATTTATCCTGTTAGGATTTATCGGTGGAAAAATGGTAGTGGAAGCAATCCGGGAAAAGGATGAAGCAGTAGAAGTCGGGAAAATGGACCCACCACTGGATTTCAAAGAGATGTTTATTCTGGCAATCGCAACCAGCATCGATGCTCTTGCCGTTGGAATCACATTTGCATTTCTGCAGGTGCCAATCGTTGAGGCAATTTCTGTCATCGGGATTACGACCTTTGTGATTTCTGTCATTGGTGTGTATGTAGGAAACTTCTTTGGAAACAGATATAAGAAGAAGGCGGAATTGGCTGGCGGTATAATTCTTATCTTAATCGGACTTAAGATTTTGCTGGAGCATCTTGGAATTTTGGCATTTTAAAAGAAGGAGGAATATAATATGACAACAATCTGGACATATGTATTACTGGTAGTTGGTTTTGTACTGTTAATTAAAGGAGCAGATTTCTTTGTAGAAGGAAGCTCGGGAATTGCAAAGAAATTAAAGGTGCCATCGTTGATTATCGGACTTACGATAGTGGCAATGGGAACATCCCTGCCGGAATGTGCCGTCAGTGTGGCAGCAGCTATTTCCGGAAACAATGCCCTGGCAGTCAGTAATGTAGTTGGCTCAAATATCTTTAACCTGATGGTGGTTTGTGGTTTCTGTGCCGTAATTACACCACTTGCAGTAGGAAAAAAGACCTTAAAGCAGGAATTTCCGTTTTCTGTGCTTATGGCAGCCCTGCTTTTAGTGTTGGGTTACATTGGAATGAGCGTTGGCAGAATAGATGGTGTGATTTTATTGCTTTTCTTTGCTCTCTTCATGTTCTGGATGGTGCATTCTGCATTAAAGGCAAGAACAGCAGGAATTACAACAGATGCTTCTGAAGAAGCAGATGAGATTGAACGCGCAAAGCCAATTCCGGTATGGCTCTGTCTTGTATACATTGTAGGTGGAGCAGCAGCCATTGCATTTGGCGGCGACATGGTAGTAGACAGTGCGTCTGCCATTGCAGCAGCATTTGGTTTGAGCCAGAATTTAATCGGGCTTACGATAGTAGCAATGGGAACGTCATTACCGGAGCTGGTAACCTCTATTGTGGCAGCCCGTAAAAATGAAGTAGATATGGCTCTGGGAAATGTCATTGGTTCTAATATTTTCAATATCCTTTTTGTTCTTGGTATTGCCGCAGCCATAAGTCCGGTCGCATTTATCATGGAAAATGTGATTGATATTGTAATCTTAATTGCCATGAGCATAATGGTACTGCTGTTTGCCTGGAGCAGGCAGAAAATAAACCGCATAGAAGGAGCAATTATGCTGCTTTCCTATGCGGGATATATGGTCTATATCTGTATGAGATAATATATTTGATAAGAAATAAGAAGCCCGTTTTTGTGGGCTTCTTATTGTGTTATGCGCGCAGCAAAAATAAGAAGCTGCCGGTGGCAGCTTCTGCAGGATGCTGACTAATTTTCCGATTCTTCTAACTGGGAAAGTACATTATTAAGCTGGAAGGTGGAACTGTCTATCAGGTCCGGAATGGAACCTAAGTATTCCAGATGAAAGCCGGCATAGCGGAAGAAATAGGTTGTTCTTAATCCATCATCCGGGATGGCAAGCTCGATATATTCATCTGTTGTATCAAGGTCAATGAGATAATATTCATTTGTTATATCGGAGGCAGCACTGCGGGACAGTGTAAAGTCGCCATTATAAAGCATTTCAGAATAATCGGTTCCATCTACCGTCAGGGTAGAAGAAAGCATTCCCGTTTCTTCGTTGTAAGTGGTGTCGTAGTAGACGGCATCCATTTCTCCGTTTCCATCCATATCTGCAGAAACAGCAGACCCCATTAAAGCGTTCAGCTGAAAATTACCGGTGTAATGATATTCAGCCTTCAGGGCATTCAGCTGCTGATAAGGAACGGAAAATAAAAGTGTACCGGAATAAGACGGTGTAATAGCACCATGATTGGCGATAAAGGTAATACCGCCTCTGGTAAAATACCAGTTGCCATCCCTTAGTACATGTTCCAAAAGGTTCGAAGAAACATCGGAGCCGTCATGTTTGGCAAGCTGGCTGACTTTGCCGTAGTTCGGTAACAAAAGCTGCTGGTTAATAAAAGAAAGTGCACTGTTTATCAGGGCATTGGAATCTGTAGCAATATCAGAAAGAGAAAGTGTTTTGCCATTTTCCAGATCATAATTAAACCCACCATAAGCAGCACTGTGGGTCTCCTCACTGGTAAATTCTTTTCTGGTACTCTCAAAAGAGATAATCCGGCTGTCCTGTCTGGTACAGGAAAAATCCTCATCTAAGTGATAGGCGGAAAAGGAATCCGGTGACTCAGTAAAAGAAATTCTTGCGGAGAGCAGACTTTCTAATCGGGCATCCTGGAAAGCATCCAGTTCTTCGTTTAAAGATTGTGTAATGGTTTTGGAAATCTTCGGATGACCGTCTATGGTCACCGTTGGTTTCTGATAGGAGGTATATAATAAAACAGTAGATAAATCATTGGCATGATAAGTCTCTGTTTTGGAATTAAATGTTATTGTTACCGGGTCATTCCGGGACTGTTCTGTTGACTCTTCTGTAGCGTCCGGCTGTTCACTGCCGGAATCCGTCTGTACAGAAGACTGTTTCTTCCCACCACATCCGCAAAAGACCAGGGTGGCAATACAAATCAGGGCAATAAATCTTTGCTTCATAGATATCTCCTTGTGGTTCGCATTCGTACCTAGAGTATAGCACATTTTATCTGGAAAAATCTTTAAAAAAGAATGAAGTTTTCCGGGGAAAGCGTTAGGGGGTGAAAGAAGCGTAAT
>ERZ779943.438-NODE-438-length-11699-cov-2.46883_pt1 | contig 11699 bp, 13 predicted proteins | sample MGYA00511027_ERZ779943 | MGnify/ENA primary metagenome ERZ779943 (study PRJEB29588, sample SAMEA2144588) | human gut metagenome | biome: human gut; feature: human-associated habitat; material: faeces | place: Denmark | collected 2008/2010 ...
TTCTATTTTGATTCAAGTTTGCGAACGAGCATCGCGAGTTTCGCAATTACCTATTCTTCTAAGTTTAAATAAATTATATTATATGACCGCTTTGTCACTTCGCAGTTCTAAGTCATTTAAACTATGGTCTTCTCTAAACTGTAAATTGGTTCAGATTACTATTTGTTTTCTTCTGAAACTCCAATCTTTCCACCATATTAAATAAGGGATATCGCAATACAATTTCTGTTTCCGGATGTTCCATGGCATATCCCCTGATTCTCTCTTTATACTCACATATTTCCTGATAATTGTTGTGATCAATAAATAGCACCGGATACTGCTCTGCTGTTTTTTTATTTCTCAATTTTTCCATTCCACTTTCAAAAGTATCACATCTCTCTGTTCTCGTAACTTCCCGTATGAAACGCTGCTCTAAAGGTTCTTCTATACGGTTCGTTAGAAAATAACACTGTTTCTGCTTCAATGTTTGATATGGATAATACTTATTCAAAGTGTTAAGAGTAAACTGTAAAATTGCCTGTTGATACTGTTTCTCATAGTTACTCAAATAGCCTGTTACTACAGCACAGGCAAGGCTATTTCCTGGATGTAGCACCGGTATTCCTAAGTGGTATAAAAAGAAAAGCCCACAAGAAAAAATTACATCATTTTTCTTTTCATCATATTGAAGCACTTGTACCGGATCCTCCATATCCAGGCATCTTACCCCCATTACAAAGGGGAAGGAAGCTGGATAGGTTGCTTCTGCTTTCTGATTGGAATATGCAGCCACAATCAAAATACCCTTTTCTGTAGCAGCCCTACACACTTCCTCGATTTCTTTGTGATACTTGTACTCATCTCCCATACTCATATTGATTATATCTACCTGTTCCTCTATCAGTAATTCAATACCTTCTATCATATCCAGAACCGTACTCCTTTTGTTCTTCCTCACAATGGGTACCAGAACAATTTCAGCTTCTGGGTTTTCCTTTAAAATAAAAGAACAGACATATTCCGCATGGGTAAATCCAAAGGTATCTTTACTGTATGCCTGGTCTTTCCACTTGTAGTCTATTTTTACAATTTTCTTATCCAGAAAAAAAGGATTATCAAAAGATCCATTGGAATCCAAAACACCTATCCTCACTTTTCACTCACCTGCCTTATTATGTAGCTTCTCCAAATCCACAATAACATCTGCCTCTCGCAATTCTTCCAGATTGTGCGTAGAAAAAATAATAATTTTATCCCCTGATAGCTCATGTAATAATTGATAAAAACGTCCTCTTCGTTTTTCATCGATATTTGCTGTGGCTTCATCAAAAATCAGAATTTGTGAATTTTTCAAAATATTCCTCATAATATCCAAACGTCGCATTTGTCCCTCTGAGAAATTGCATGGTTCTAACTTTATCTCGGTATCCCATACCATTTCTAAAGTATGGATTTCATCATACAACTCCAAGCACTTTGCCACTGTATCCATTTCTTCCTCCGAAACAATATGTAGTAATCCCATATTCCGTCTTACCGTATCATTGAAGAACTGTGTACGCTGCATAACATATCCTGTATTTTCCCAATAGCTGTTAATATCTAATTCCTGCAAATCTGTGTCGTTCACAACTACTTTTCCTTCTGTCGGTTGATACACACCTGTTATAATTTTGAACAGAGTGCTTTTACCTTGTCCACTTTTTCCATGAACTCCGTAAAGAGTGCCTTTTTCAAAATTCATATTGAGCCGGTCAAATACCTGCTTATTTGACTCTGGATAAGAAAAGCTCATCTCTTCTAAAGAAATGTTGTTAACTGTTGTTACTTTCTTTCCGTCTCCTTGTTTCTTATCCGGATACTGAAGCAGACCATTGATATCCTTTAAGGAAACTACGGCTGTATGATACTCGTTAGCAAACTGTGCAATTCCTATAATAGGATTCATAATAATTGTCTGGTAATTCATCAAGGCCATAATGGTACCTATGGTCATATTCCCTTTAAATACTTCTTGTGTACCGATTACCCAAATTATGACTGTTCCTATAAACTGAATCACAAGTATCGTAGATGTATTCAATATGTACAACAAATTCTGGCGGTTCGTCTCTTTTTTATATTTCTGATTTTTCTCAAAGTACATATCATGCACATATTGCTCACATTGAAAGAGTCTTGTAATAAACCAATTATCATAGGTGTTTGTCAAAACACTGGTAATACTGTTATATCCTTCCAGAACCTGACCACTGGTTTCCTGTATCAATTTTCCTAGGATTCTGCTGATAAAAGGAACGCTGACAAGTAAGATAATATTGGATATGGCAATTCCCTTATGGATAGAAAACATATATGGAGGAACAACCACCAGGATAACAATATTAGAAACCAATGTGATAATACTTGTGATTCCACATTGTTTCACTGCTGAAACATCTTTATCTACTTTCAGCAAAATGTCACTTAGTTTTATCTTCTCAAAAAAATTAACGCTTACTGTTGACAATTTATCTTCTACCTTTTGTCGCATATCTGCTGCTATCTCTTCCGATATGACAGCTACGACATATCTCTGTACATAATTCATAAGGTAGTTTAGCAGCAACATTCCCAGGAACACAGCTAGAAGAAGCATAAACGCAGATAAACTGGTACTATGCGGATTCCCCAAATCATCTATCACTTTTCCCTGTAGTTCCGGACGCACCAAAGAAACTCCCGCCGTTAACACAATCATTGCTATTGTTAAAATATAGGAAGGTAGTAACTTTTTCTTAAAAGCATACTCTTTTAAAAATTCAAGATATGGACGGCTTTCTTTACTTTTCATCGCTTAACCTCTTGGCAATCTTCTCTCCGAACTCACTGAATTTTAAATCTTCCTCCTGGATATAGTCTATATACACTCCTAATTTTTCTCTAACTATTTCAACCGGCTGCTGTAAATAATATTCAAGAATCTGCACCATTGTCTTGTAAAAGATATGTTCAAAAATACACTCTGCATCTGATGGTACATTAATCTTCCCTGTATTGATATAATTCATATATCCGCATTTCATACCATGACAGAAATCTCGTATTGTGCATCCCTTGCACTTCGGATCGGTTTTATCAAAGTTAGACATTGCTATTAATTTTGCCTTTCTTATATCAACACCTTCCTTGATATTACCTATACAATATTTTTCATTACTTGTAAGAAATCCGCATGGATATATCTGACCATTCGGAAAGATCTTAAAATTTCCAATTCCGGCATCACACATGCCAAAGCAGTTTCCAAAGTTACACAACATATTAAACATTTTTCCATCAAATTGATCTATGATAAAAACTCTGTCCGCTGCTGCCTCAGCCAAATAGTACTGCCAAATTTGTCCCACCTGCTTTTCAAATTCCACCTTCAGATTATCAGATATTTTTAAATATACATCCATAATCATACAGATATTATCCAGACCATGCTCATGCAGATAACAGATATTTTCGAACATATGAGGAATGGTATTTTCTGTGACCGTCATTCTTACGGAAAAATTCAATCCACTATCCTTTACCTTCATGATATTCTCAAAAATTATGTCATAGCAAGAAACTCCATCTTTCGCAACTCTGTTCAAATCGTGGGGTTCCTTATTCCCATCAAAACTAAGTCGTACTGTAAAATAATTTTCTTTCATAAATGCAATGAACTGATCATCCATCAGGGAACAATTGGTAGTAATATAATACTTTACCTCCCTTTCCGGATAATGTTCTTTGAGATAGGCTACTGCTTGATAAATTAAATCTTTCTTCAGCAAAGGCTCACCGCCCAAAAAATCAATCAAGACTTTCCCTCTATCTCCATAATTCATCATAAACTCCAAAGAGTCCACAAGTGTTTTTTCATTCAACTGATAATGGTTATGGTAGTCTTCATAACAATACTGACATTTAAAATTACAATCTGTTGTCATATATAATGTGAAATTATACATATCTGTCTACTCCTCTTTCTTGAATATACTAAAAACAATTTTAATCAAATTCTCCTATTTTGCCATATATTTTGATTATTTTGCGTATTTTAGTGTCTAAATGGCATAAAAAACAGGCCTCGATATTCTTAATACCAAGACCTGAAAAACTCTTATTAATAGATTCCAACTTCTTTTCCAAATTTATACATATATTGAGTTACCGTCTGTATAGCATGCTGCACAGATTGTCTGCCTGCACTATCATAGGAACTTTCCTGTTGAGCATCCGCCGCAAGCCCTTTCGCATGTTTTGCTGCGGAACACATCAAATCTCCTGTTGATGTATTTAATGCGGTTGTATATACGGATGAGCCAAACGAATTTCCTGCTATTGTGTAAGATTTACGGTTTTTATCAACATATTTTTCAAAAGCGGAATGATTGCTGTTTACTGCTGTCAAGTTCGATGCATGATGCGGTTCATTTAAGTCTGATACATAATGGGTGCCTTTTCCTAAGTTTGACATAGCCAATTGTACATCTCCTGCACGATACGCATTTACTGCTGCCTGAAAATATGACTCTGCTCTTGTCCTAGCTGTCGGAGATTTTTGACCAAGCCAGTTTTTTCCAGTATCAGGATCATAAAAGTGTCCTGCAAAAGTTCCTGCATCTGTTTTATTTCCAAGTTTATCCGGCCAGTCGGTTTCCTCCATAAGAATAGATGAGTTCAGCTCACCATTGAATGCACTATTTCCTTTATCATTGCTCAGAATTTTAAGTGCGTTTGCAACAATATACTGATGTGTATGATCTACCCCACCAGACGAAAATCTTTCATCTGGATTTGTGCCATGCTCAATCGGAACTCCTTCCCCGTAAAGTTCATCAGAACCATTCGCAATATCCTGCACTTTCGTTGGAAGTTCTGGTTGTTCCGCTGCCATAACTGGCATTGTTCCCAATAAAGCCCCCACTGATACCATGGCAATAAATAGTTTCATTTTTTTCGCATACCCATGCCTCCTCTTCTTTTTTCTTTATCTTACATCTTAATTTAAAAAAGAAAACAATATTTGACTAAATTGCGTTTTTTTAACCTTATTTGGATATAAAAAAGTGATACTTACTTTCGTAAATACCACTTATTATTCTATACTTCGATAGGAATAAGAATCGATACTGAAAACATATCATCCACCACATTAAATGATACCTCTCCCCCATATTCTCTCACAACACGCTTAATATTCTTCACTCCAAATCCATGTTTTTTTTTATCTTCCTTTGATGTTTCCATTACCGAATTTCCACGTAAAGCTTCTGCCTGGCTTTCTCTCAAACTGTTTTCACATATAATAGATAGAAATCCTTTTATTTTTCTAGCCTTTAGCTGTACTAAACATTCTATTTTCGGATTATCCGCTTTCATGAGTTGGCATTCTCGTAGTGCATTGTCGATTGTATTTGAGACAATCACACATAAATCTTCATTTTTAACTCGCTTAAATGGTGTAAAGTCTGCAAATACTTTAAACTCAATCTTTTTTTCAAGAGCTTCCAGTCTTTTTGCATGTAATAGGTTATCAAGAAATGCATTACCTGTTTTATAATAGCTTTGATAAATGTCCAACTTACTTTCAATTCCATCTATGTATTCTTGCTTCTGTTGATAATCCACATTCCCTCTTAATGCCTCCAAATGATTTTTAATATCATGAGAAATCTTTCTAATGTTTTCCATATCATTGGATTGTTTCATATAATAATCGTATTGTAAACTCATCTCGCTAATCTGCAAGTTCTTTTCATTCTCAATCTTTTTAACATTCAAATAATTTTCAAGAACAACAATATTACAAACCGTCCCCATAAACACCACAATACACACAACTATAATAGTTATTATTGACCATACATTGTCAACAATCATCCTTTTGTCGTTATATAACTGATCCGCACATATTGCCATTCCTACTATATTGATAAACAACGGAATAATAATTGTAACAACGTTCAGTCCAGAAAGTAATAATGGGATTTTATTTACAATCTTTTTTATTACCAAATTCCCAATAATAATTACTATTTCAGCAATCAAAATCATATGGATTTGATATTTTTCAGACAGATCTGCTAATATTCCATCACTGCTATATCTATAGAAAAAAATGCAACTAATCAGTTGACCTAAAAGTATAACTGATAAGAAAACGCTCCCAAGTAATAAACAATATTTTATACTATACTGGAATAGAAAATGTCCTATAATCATAACTATAATGATAATGCTTACATAATTATATACAATGTGTAGTTCTGCTCCATTCGCCATCATTCTAAAAAGCACTAAACTCACAACGCAAATAATTAACGAATACCTACTCCTTACAGCATTATACCTTCTACTTTTTCTTTCACCGAGCATGAGATATAATATTAATAAAATATTGAGTACAGAAAATATGTTTTTTAATATAACTTGTCCGTGCACCTTAAACAGCGCCTCCCCGTTCCGCCATTTTCTTCATAAGGTTCTGTTTTCTGGAACGTGTAATATATATTTTGTTTCCAGAATAAAGTGTTACAGTGAGATCATGTAATGCTTCTATGCAATCTACATTGACAATAATTCCGTTATGGCAACGAACAAAGAAGAACTGTTCTAATCGTTCTTCCAAATCTTTCATCTTAAAATATCCTGCTTCTTTCTTTCCACTTCTTAAATGAAACAGTACTTTCCGATTTATTGTTTCAATATATTCGATATCTGAAAGAAATAGTTTAAAATAACCTTTTTCATTTCTTACTGCAATATATCTCTGTTCATATGTATTCAGTTTTCGTAGTGCCCGGTTCATTTCGCAATTTATTTGGACTTGTGTAATCGGCTTCGTAATAAAATTTTGCACGTCATACTTATATCCATCTCCCACAAATTCATTATGCGAAGACACAAAAAGAACAATTGACTTTTCATCATGCTTTCTTATAATATCCACTAATTCCATACCATCCATAGCTGGCATTTCTATATCTAAAAAGAAAATCTGGAATTCTTCTTTTAAAGATTCCATTAACTGCAATGGCTTAGTATATTTTTTTATTATAAAATCCTGCTCATTTTTCTTTTCATAAACTTTTAACATTTTTTCTATTGTATCTATAAAACATTTTGCGTCATCACATATCGCTATTTTTATCACTTTCATCACCCATTTGTCTTTTAAACATATTTTCTACTTGTGCTTCACTTAATCTCCTGCCAAGCGTTAGCAAAGTGGTCTTATTTGCCTCATCAAGTTGTTTATATATTTCCCACAATTCTTCTCCCTGTGAACTAAACAAATTATTCTTTTCTTCATAAATAAGAATATCGACAGGAACATGGAATATATCTGCCAATTTTATCAGAAGGTTACAAGGTATATTTTCAATCCTCGCCTTCTCAATCCTACTGATTGTTTGCTGACTAGTATATTGGATAATAAATAACTGCTATATTAAATTGAAGATGCTTCAGCTTCGCTGATTTCATCCATTTTGTATTTCCAATGGTAAACTACTGGCTCGCGGTTAACTTCTTCAAAATACTGGTAAATTCGTTCTTCCAATTCCTGTTTGGTTTTGACACGGATTCCACGCAGCATTTGTTTCGTCATCTTGCTAAAGAAACTTTCAATCATGTTTAACCAAGAACCATGCTTTGGTGTGAATACAACCTGAATCCGTGAACCTTATTTCAAAATGAAAAGGCACACAGGAAATGTTTGCCATATTTGTTATGGTACACTAAATTTTGAAAATGCTGCATAATTTTGCGCTCAAAAAACAGACTGCACCATTTGTGTGCAGCTGCCATTGCCATATTCAGCTGCCTGTTGTCAGGTGATGAATACAAAGCTGTCATAAAGACGCTTGAAAGTAAATCTCCAGCGATTACTCCTTCCAATGGACAGTACCAGACGGCCGGCATGTTCTGTCAGGTGTCCCGCAAACTGCATAAGATTACTGATCACTGTGCGTATTCTTCGGCGATGTATTTTCTTCCGTCCGGGAGCATCCTTCTTTTTCAACGATTCCTGCCCTATGATTCGAAGGATATTATATGCGATCATTGTCAGCTCCGGCACCAGTTTGTTGCTTCCAAACTTTCCCGACGGGAGTCTTTCAACATCCATGTCCGTCTTGATTTCACTGTGATACTGCTCACTTTCTCCGTGGGCATGGTAAAGATCAATGACTGTTTCGTCTGGCAGGGAAGTGTTTGTCCAGTATGTGCCCAGTTCTATATCGGGTACGATAAAATACTGCCCATATCGGTCAATGGTTCTTTCCGTGATCTCATAAATTGTGCGTATTCCGACAGTTTTCTCCTCGTTATCAGAAAGGGAATATGTCACATCCCGGAAGGTCTGTCCGGTATAAACAGTTTTCCCATCACGCGGATGCTGGATATTCTGGCAGCATTCCCTGACGGATTCCAGCCATTCTTCTTTACTTTCCTGTCTGGGATTCCGTTTTATGATGAAAGACACATTGTTGTATTTATAGCTTTCTTCCATAAAGATGCCTATGTTTTCAGATGCATCGTTGCCGGAATCCAGCCGGATGAGCAGTGGTTTTCCGTCAGCTGTCTGCACAGTTCAATGGTCTCTCTCAGGAAATCAGGAGTTTCTTTCTGGCAGTGCTGTTTCCCAATCCGCAGTTCAAGATTGACGAGGTATCCTTCTGTGCCGATATATGCCATAATTGGTGCATATCCGTCAAAACCCTTGTAGGTACGGGATACGCCTTCCTTATTGGATTTCGAATTGTCAAAGGGGGTTACATCAATATCGACAGGAACAAAGCCGTTATCCAGGGCTGTCGGCTCTATGTGCATTTCACGCAGCATGTCGACATTTGCCTGCTGGATGTCTTTGCGCAGGGAATCCCCGATCATGTCAAAACGCTGACGGAGTGTTTCGGCGGAAGGAATCGCATAGGAGATGCCTAATGCGTATTTGTAGTAGTCAGGGTCATCTATCATTTCACGGACAGCCTCATACTGGGGTTTTCCCTGACAGAGCATACCAATATAGGTGAGGAGCACGTCTCCATTTTTTATCTGTTTCTGCAGATAATCTTTTGAAATTGGAGCACGGTTGATTTTTTAACAAAACTGCTTTTCCCAAGTATTTGCCCTACGAATACCAGACCACTGGGAGTAATGAGCCGCTCATCGCTGAATTCTATGTGTATTTTCTTCATTGCACTGCCTCCGCCTGTCTTTTGATACTTTCATTATACAGGATAATGCATGATGATACAGTAAAAAAACAAAATTTTGTTTAACCTGGTGGGTGAAATAAAATGTATTGCGAAAATCAGTTTCCAGCAGGTATTATTGCTGAAAAAACGGGATGTAACACTATGGTAAGTTTCACGGAATAAGGTTATATTCATTTTTATCACCACTTTTACTATGATTTTCAATCAAATACCAGCAAAACAAGTATTTATGATGTCTTATAATAAAAATAACGCATTTTTACTAATTTATCAAGTTTATTTTATCCTATTTTTTATCATACTTATTCCATAAAGTTATTTTTTTCTTTTCAAAATAGCACATATCTGGATTATATCCATTTATCTGATTACTGTATGATAGATTGTTCATAATACATTTACAGCTCTGACATTTGGCATGTATATTACACTTTAAACAAGCATTACTTTGGTTTGCTAATTCCCGATATTCTTTTATTTTTCTTACGGAGAAACCTTTCCCCACATCTCCTAAACACCCACTGGACTCTAAATTAGCTGCACATCCATAAATCCCACCATCTGTTTTCACATATATTTGGATTAACCCCACTCCACAGAATCCGGAATTCACGTATTCTTCTCCATATTTTTTTAAATCCAATATTGGTGCCCACAAAAATGCTTGTCCGTTCTCTTTTTTCTTTATATAATAACATAAAATATTTTCCCATTCCTGCCCCAATTTATCTAATTGCTCAACAGTCCACCTATGTGTAACATCTATAGAAGAATCTACGATACTAAAATGTAAATCTTCTACTAGATGTTTAACAGACTTAAAAGCTTCCCAGTAATTATTCTGAGTAACTACATGAGCGACCTGAATATATTGTTTTGTTCTCTCTTCGTACTCTCTAAAGTAACTTATATTCTGCATTATATTCCTATAACTTCCTATACCATGTTTTGTTTTGCGATTTCTGTCATGAGTTTCCACTGTTCCATCTATGCTCAATTTTAAATGAACTCTATTATTTACTAACCATTCCAAAATTTCATTATTCATAATTGTACCATTCGTGGTAATGGAATAAGAAACCGCAATTGTTCGTTTCGCAGCCTCCTCTTCAATATATTCGACCAATTTCCGTAAAAGTGCAAAACTAATTAACGCTTCTCCTCCTACAAAATCAACCCACAATCTTTTATCCTTATGCTTTTCTACATTTAGAAAAGCTATTTCTATCCCTTTACAGGCAATTTCTTCGGGCATTATCTGATTTGTTTTCTCTCCAAGATAGCAATAGTCGCATCGTAAATTACAAATTTGATTTACCTCTAAAGTAATCGTATACATCTCTTTCCTCCAAAAAAGTAACCGCACAGCCTATCCATTTTTCAGATAGGTATGCGGTTCTCTAATTTAGCTTGCTGCATTAATATAAGATCCTGGGAACGGCCAGGGACAATCAGTTAAACATCTCTGTGTTCTGAACAGCCGGAATAACTTTCTATTTCTTCTTCTGTTATCTCCACTTCTTTTTGATATTCCTCTGTCGTTTTAATTTCCTGCATATCCTTTCTCTCCTTTCAATATCAGTAAGTATGTCCAAACTATACTCTGCTTTTTCCTATATATCAACATTCCATGTCTAAATCGACTTTTTTTTTGCATAAAATATTTAATCTACCTATTTCCTACATAAATAGCTAATTCTTTCATAAATTCTTCTTTTTTATATTTACTCACCGGAATCTCTTTTAACTGTTGATTCTTATCCTTAACGAGTACGCTATCATTCTTTAAACCTTCTACATAATCAAAATTTACTATGTAGCTGTTATGACATCTGAAGAATAATTTTCGGCTTAATCTTTCCTCCAGTTCCCTCATCCTTTGGCTACTTTGTATTTCTCCCTTATTCGTATGCAGAATCAATAGTTTGTTCCTTACCTGTATGTAGATTATATCTGAAAGCTGTAGCGTAATCAATCCATCTTGGCACTTCAAAAATAATTTTTCCTCTGCACACAACAATTTCTTTTTATATACTTTATTTAAAAGGTATTCTACCTTTTTATATAATAATGGTTTTGATAAGAAATCCTCTGCATCCACTTCAAAACCCTTCCCTGCATTTGATATTGTGTAAAAGGATGTACAAAATACTATTACAACATTTTCATCTATTTAAACATGCCGTTGCGGCATGCCCTCCTTGCGTCGTTCCTGCCTTCGGCACAAACAATGCATGAATCTTTGTTTACGGGTTACTTTTTATTTCAATTCGTGTTAAAATTCAGTTAGAGATATCAGTACACTACAGAGCACGACGGTGGGAGTGGCGAAAGACCATCTTATCCCGCATTTATATATGTGCCGTCACCCTTTTTCAAGCACAAACAATTGGGACTTTGAGCCCGTACACTTATGTTGTTTTTTTCTCATCATTTACATATTCCAAAATGTCGCTTGGCTGACAGTCTAATGCT
>ERZ779943.439-NODE-439-length-11695-cov-2.16314_pt1 | contig 11695 bp, 14 predicted proteins | sample MGYA00511027_ERZ779943 | MGnify/ENA primary metagenome ERZ779943 (study PRJEB29588, sample SAMEA2144588) | human gut metagenome | biome: human gut; feature: human-associated habitat; material: faeces | place: Denmark | collected 2008/2010 ...
CCCCAGCCGATGGATGAAGTATTCAAAGCCATCGTTACAATCTTAGGAGCGTAAATAATGTCGGTTACGATTAAATCAGCAGAAGAAATAGAGCTGATGCGTCAGGCAGGAAAGTATCTTGCTAAAGTACATCAGGAACTGGAACGTGCAATCAAACCTGGAATCAGCACATGGGAGATTGATAAAATCGGAGAAGAGACCATCCGCAGCCTTGGCTGCGAACCGAATTTCCTGAATTATCAGGGCTATCCGGCATCCGTCTGTGTATCGGTCAACGACGAAGTTGTTCATGGAATTCCAAGAAAAGACCATATTATTAAGGAAGGCGATATCGTAAGCCTTGATACCGGTCTTATCTATAAGGGATATCATTCCGATGCGGCAAGAACCCATGGAGTTGGTGAAATCAGTAAAGAGGCTGCTCTTTTAATAGAAAGAACCCGGGAAAGCTTTTTCCAGGGAATGCAGTATGCAAGAGCCGGAAGAAGGCTTTATGAAATCTCAGGAGCAATCGGAGATTATGCAGAAAGCTACGGCTACGGAGTTGTATATGATCTGGTAGGGCATGGCATTGGAACCCATCTTCATGAGGAACCGGAGATTCCGAATTTCCGTCAGTGGAGAAGAGGACTGAAGCTGAAGGCAGGAATGACATTGGCAGTTGAGCCGATGATAAATGCCGGAAGCCCGGATGTGGAATGGATGGATGATGAATGGACAGTAGTAACCTACGATGGTTCCTTATCTGCACATTATGAAAACACCATTCTGATTACAGAAGGAAGACCGGAAATCCTTACATTGACAGAGGAGGAAAGAGAATGTATCTGGCAAGAGTAAAGGCAGGTCACGACCGGAATCAGTACTATGTAGTGCAGTCACAGGATGAAAAATTCGTCTATCTTGTAAATGGAACCACAAGAACCTGTGACCGGCCGAGAAAGAAAAGCTACAAACATGTACAGCTTGTAAAAAAGCTTCCGCAGGAAGTCTTAGAAGCAGTAAATAAACCGGGGCTTACAGAAAATGCAAAAGCAGCAAAGCTGATTAAGGCTTATGAGCAATATATATTAACCAGAAAAGATTGATTTAGCAGGAGGAAAGAAAATGTCAAAGGCAGATGTAATTGAAGTAGAAGGAACAATTTTGGAAAAGCTTCCAAACGCAATGTTTCAGGTGCAGCTTGAGAATGGCCATCAGGTACTGGCGCATATCAGCGGCAAATTAAGAATGAATTTCATTCGTATCTTACCAGGTGATAAGGTTACGATTGAGATGTCTCCATATGATCTGACAAAGGGCAGAATTATCTGGAGAGATAAATAAGGAGAAAATTCGAGAAAAGTAGTTGATTTTTCGGATTCTCTATGCTAAAATGCTAAATGGACGCTTTTGTGAAAACAAGGGCATATTATGCTGTTTAGCAGAAAGAAAAGAGAAATACCCATGGAAACAGGTTTTCCGGGGCGCAGGCAAGTAGAAAGGAGGATTATGCTGTGAAGGTAAGATCATCAGTTAAACCTATTTGCGAGAAGTGCAAAGTTATCAAAAGAAAGGGAAGCATCAGAATCATCTGTGAAAACCCTAAGCACAAACAGAGACAGGGTTAATTTCCGCTTTGTTTGAAAAATTATGTGCGGCTGCAGCGCATGAGAATGTGCTGTTCATAATATAACGCGAACGCGCGTGGTCTGTTGCGCAGTCCTTACATACCGAGAGGATGCAGCAGATTGTGGCTGGGATTGCTAAGCAATCATTACTATAGGAAGAAAAAGGTGTATGCACACATTTCAGGGCGGGGAACCGCAGCTGCATGGGTCTTTGGAATTCCTTACTATTAACAAAGAAATCTATATGGAGGTGTAAACACACATGGCTCGTATTGCAGGTGTAGATTTACCAAGAGAAAAACGTGTTGAGATTGGTTTGACTTATATCTATGGAATCGGCAGAGTTAGTGCTGACCGTATCCTTGCTGAGGCAAACGTTAATCCTGATACCCGTTGCAGAGACTTAACTGACGACGAGGTAAAAAGAATTAGTGCAGTAATCGATGAGACTCAGGTTGTAGAAGGTGACTTAAGACGTCAGACAGCTCTTGATATCAAGAGATTACAGGAAATCGGATGCTATCGTGGAATCCGTCATAGAAAAGGACTTCCGGTTCGTGGTCAGAAAACAAAGACCAATGCAAGAACAAGAAAAGGTCCTAAGAGAACTGTTGCAAACAAGAAGAAATAATTCTTGGCAACTTTATAATTTTAAATTTAAGAAAGTAGGTTAGTTTAGATATGGCTAAAGTTACAAAAAAAGTGACAAAAAAGCGTGTAAGAAAAAACGTTGAACATGGACAGGCACATATTCAGGCATCCTTCAATAACACCATCGTTACATTAACAGATGCTGAAGGTAATGCATTATCATGGGCAAGTGCCGGTGGTCTTGGATTTAGAGGTTCAAAGAAATCTACTCCATATGCTGCACAGATGGCAGCAGAAACTGCTACAAAAGCAGCTCTTATACATGGATTAAAAACAGTTGATGTTATGGTTAAAGGACCAGGATCAGGAAGAGAAGCAGCAATCCGTGCCCTTCAGGCAGCCGGACTTGAAGTTCTTTCTATTCGTGACGTAACTCCAGTTCCTCATAATGGATGTCGTCCACCAAAACGTCGTAGAGTATAATTAGGAGGGATATCTAAAATGGCAGTAAATAAAGTTCCTGTTCTGAAAAGATGCAGATCTCTTGGTTTAGAGCCAAGTTATTTGGGATATGATAAAAAATCTAACAGAGAATTAAAGAGAGCGAACAAGAAGGTATCTGAGTATGGCCTTCAGCTTCGCGAAAAACAGAAAGCAAAATTCATTTACGGAGTATTAGAGAAACCATTCCGTAACTATTATGATAAAGCAGACCAGATGAAAGGTATGACAGGTACAAACCTGATGACTATCTTAGAGAGCCGTCTTGATAATGTTATCTTCCGTCTTGGATTTGCAAGAACCAGAAGAGAAGCAAGACAGATTGTTGACCACAAATTCGTTACAGTTAACGGAAAGTTAGTTAACATTCCTTCTTACCTGGTAAAAGCTGGCGATGTAATCGAAATCAAAGAGAGCCGTAAAAATTCCCAGAGAATGAAAGATGTCGTAGAAGTAGCTGGCGGCAGATTAGTTCCGGAATGGCTTGATGTTGATGCAGAGAAAATGCAGGGAACCGTAAAAGAGTTACCTTCCAGAGAAATGATTGATGTACCAGTAGACGAGATGCTTATCGTCGAGTTGTATTCTAAATAATCATAAACTAGCGGGCTGAAAGAAGAAACAAATTACCCGAAAGAAGGAGGGGCTTTGTAGTGTTCGATTTTCAAAAACCAACAATTGAAATTGCTGAAATTTCTGAAGACAAAAGATATGGAAGATTCGTATGCGAACCTTTGGAAAGAGGATATGGTACAACACTTGGTAATTCTTTAAGAAGAATCATGTTGTCATCCCTGCCAGGTGCAGCAGTAAGTCAGGTTAAAATCGATGGTGTACTTCATGAGTTCAGTTCTATTCCTGGCGTAAAGGAAGATGTTACTGAAATCATTATGAACATCAAAGAGCTTGCAATCCGTAATAACAGCGCTGATGATGAGCCTAAGGTAGCTTACATTGAGTTCAGTGGTGAAGGCGTTGTTACAGCAGCAGATATTCAGGTAGATCAGGATATTCAGATCATGAATCCGGATTTAGTAATTGCACACTTAAACGGCGGTGCTGATTCCAAATTATACATGGAATTAACCATTACCAAAGGTAGAGGTTATGTCAGCGCAGATAAGAACAAAGATGCAGATTTACCAATTGGTGTAATTGCAGTAGATTCTATCTATACACCGGTAGAGCGTGTGAACTTATCCATTCAGAATACCCGTGTGGGTCAGATTACCGATTACGATAAACTGACACTTGACGTATATACCAATGGAACACTTGCTCCAGATGAAGCAGTCAGCTTAGCTGCAAAGGTATTAAGCGAGCACTTAAGTCTTTTCATTGACCTTTCCGAGAATGCTAAGACAGCAGAAGTCATGATTGAGAAAGAAGACAATGCGAAGGAAAAAGTTCTTGAGATGAACATTGACGAACTGGAGTTATCCGTACGTTCTTACAACTGCTTGAAGAGAGCAGGTATCAATACTGTTGAAGAACTTACAAACCGTACACCGGAAGATATGATGAAAGTTCGTAACCTTGGACGTAAGTCTTTGGAAGAAGTATTAGCAAAATTAAAAGAATTAGGCCTTCAGCTCAATCAGGGCGACGAGGTTTAAGATAACTCAGTGCAGCAGCACCAGTAAGTCCGACGAGCGTGGTGATGTTGGTTCATGAGTGGCACAAAACAAGCATTCGGTAAGTAAGTCCGATGAGCATGGCCGGATGTACCACAAATGGAGGAATAAAAATGGCAAAGTATAGAAAATTAGGAAGAACATCTTCCCAGAGAAAAGCATTACTGAGAAATCAGGTAACAGCATTATTAAACAATGGTAAAATTGTTACCACAGAAGCAAAAGCAAAAGAAATCCGTAAAATTGCAGAAGGCCTTATTGCAATGGCAGTTCGCGAGAAAGATAACTTCGAAGAAGTTACTGTAAAAGCTAAAGTTGCAAGAAAAGACAAAGACGGCAAGAGAGTAAAAGAAGTTGTAGATGGTAAGAAAGTTACTGTATATGACGAAGTGGAAAAAACAATCAAGAAGGATAATCCTTCCCGTCTTCATGCAAGAAGAGAGATGTTAAAAGTTCTTTATCCTGTAACTGAAGTTCCTACAGAAGCAGCAGGAAAGAAGAAAAATACAAAGAAAGTTGATTTAGTTGCAAAATTATTCGACGAAATCGCACCTAAGTATGCAGACCGTAACGGTGGTTACACAAGAATCGTAAAGATTGGCCAGCGTAAAGGTGACGGAGCTTTAGAAGTTCTTATCGAGTTAGTATAATTAACATCGTTTTATATGAATCAAAAAAGAGTCAGGACATTCGTGTCCTGGCTCTTTTTTTGCTTGTTTACAGGAAATGAGACATTTGTCAACTTGATGGAAAGAGACAATTGTATATAATGAAATTAAGACAAAAGAATGGAGCAGGGAACAGACGATGAGACAATTTATGAAACCAGAAAGAATTCGAATCATAGCAGTGCTGGCTATTTTCAATTATATATTTTTAGGCTCGGAGTATCTGTTTGACAATATGATACGCTATGCAACAGATTCCGCAGGAGTAGTAAGGGCACAGAATTATGTGCTGGGAATCAGCGTAATAGGATTCCTGTTATTCCCATGCATTAACCGTTATTTTAACCAGAAGATGCGGGAGATAGGTTTATATTTATTGCCGGTAGCAGGAATCATCTGCATTTTCGTAATTCAGGAGCATTTGTCCTATCGAAGTATGCTTTTATCCGGATTCCTGCTTTATATTTTATATGGCATGATTGGAAGTGCTGTACATTATTATGCTGTGGTAAGCCTTTCGACAGAAAAGGGACTTGCACAAACCGTTGGATTTGGATATGCCTTTGGATTATTGCTTCAGTTTATCAGCAATAATCTGATACATAACAGCACTGTAGTCTGTTGCACTTTCCGTTTTTCTGGCAGCAATGGTATTGCTGGTTCGCAGACTGAGTCTGGAATGTAGCCGGGGGGTAGTAGGAGCAGAGGCTTCAGGGACAGATTCAGATATTGATATCCGGAAGAATAACAGGCGAAGCCTCAGACATCCGATGCTTGCGGCACTGCTTTTGATTTCAATAGTGGTTCTGATGACATGCATTTTTTCCAGTCTGGACAATGCAGTAACTTTAGTACATGCAGGTGGAAGTGTAGATATTGGTCAGTGGCCGAGATTATTGCTTGCGGTAAGCGGACTGTTGGCAGGAGTGCTTTTTGATATAAAAGAGCATAGATTTATGCAGATTATGATGTACTGTGTGACATTGCTGTCAACAATGTGTGTAGTGATAATAGTCTGGGGCGGACCATTTATGGCAGGTCTTATTGTGTTCTATTTGTCCGCAGGCTTCTTTGTGGTATATTTTACCACCAGTTTTATGGACCTTTCCTATTATATGAAAGTACCGGAGTTATGGGCTGGACTTGGAAGGGCAACAAATAATATCTGTGCCGGGATTACAGGAACTATTTCCCTGATGCTGATAGAGACCGGGGATGGAATGCGCATCAGCATCATAGCATTGATTTTATTTGCAGTTATCAGTATGCTGGTATATTTGTATATGGTACAGTTTCGTATGGATATACAGGAAGAAAATATGGCGAAAATGTCGGAAAAAGAACGTGAAAAATTTGGGGAGGATAAATTTCAGGCGTTTGTGAAGAATTATGCACTTACAAACAGGGAGCAGGATGTGTTAAGGTTATTGCTTTCTTCTGATGAAAGTGTGCAGGTAATAGCAGAGCAGCTATATATTTCAAGAGCAGCATTGTATCGTTATATGGCATCTTTAAATGAAAAGACAGAGACGAAGTCGAGAATTGGGCTTCTTCAGTTCTATTATAGCTGGAAACAGCCATAAATCGTGGAAAATCCCTAAAATGAGACAAATGTAAACTTATCAAAACAGGTGGGAAAAGCGTATATTCATATAGTAAAAGGACAGAAAAGGAAGGAGGAAAAACGTGAGAAAAAAATCCATTAGAGGATTGCTTTGTCTGCTTATGCTGGTGGTACTGGGAGGCTGCGGAGCCTGCAACGTGTGCGGTGGAAGTGGCAGTTTATAGAAGAAAGTAAAGGAGAAAAAATATGAAGATGCGAAAGAAAATTTCCTGGTTGTTAAGCTTTTTTATGGTATTTTCATTATTTATGGGAAGTGCCGGCATGATTGTAAAAGCTGATGGACAGAAAGCAGTGGTCAGAATTGCAAGACAGGACAGCACAGCGACCGGAACCGTGTATTATAAATGGGATACGGCGGCTGAATGGACAGAAGTAAACCAGACTGCATATAATGATACACCAATAGAAATAAACAGACCGGATGACAGTCTTGATCATACGGTACATTTTAAAGTAGTATGTGGAACGGATACAATAATCAATCACTGTCAGGTGAATAAAAATGGTGCACAGGATGCAAGCCTTGACAAGAATATACTTACATCAGAGGGAGGACAGGCATTTTCTGTAAGTGCCTCAGAGCAGGTGGAACTGATTCTGGAATTTCGTACTGCAGCATCCGGAGGCGGTGGTTCCACAACGGTCCGGCATCCGGAGAAACAATTGCAGTTACAGCAACTGCAGTGGGAGGAGCAATTGGAGACTTACAGATAGATGGCATGAGGATTGGTTCCGGAATGGGAACGAATATATCGGGCAGCTTTACCGGAGATAAGACGCAGCAGCACAGAGTGGTAATTGCAGCAGATTTTGGTTATGCATTTGCATCCATTATGGTAAATGGAACAGCAATTCCATTAGGTGGAACGACAGACAATCTGGAATTTGAAGTGGCTCCGGCAGATTCTTATCAGATTGAAGTGGCACTGACTACGAACAGCAGCCGTAATTATAATATCGTATGGGCACCATCCCTTACAGTAGCAGAACAGCATGGATTTGGAAATGACTGCGTTATTGAACATGGAAGCGTGGAAATAATCAGTGCACAGTTAGGGGATGGAACTGTGGTAAATGCAGCAGAACTGGCAGGTGGAAATATAGCAGATGCATCCACAAGACTGGATGGAGACTTTGGCTATGCCGAATTTAAAGCAGGCACCAAAGTAACCATTAAGTTTACACCGGATTATGGTTATCAGTTATTAAGCGCATCTTTAAATGGTGGAAAGCTGACAGCAGTAGATTCACAGGTAAGTACCTTTGTATTGGATATGCCTGCAACAGATTTACATCTGAGTGCATTATTTACAAAGTCAGAGGATAAAGTAAATACGGCAAGTACAAAAGTAGACGGTGCAACCCTTGGAAATGCAGAAAACATTATTGGTTCCGGAAATCTTCAGTTAAATATTGCAGATATCAGTGGAACAGAACTGAATCAGATACAGAGTGGCATGCAGGCACAGGCAGGAAATGGAGAGATTCAAAGCTATCTTTCCATGGATTTATTCCAGGTCGTAAACAAAGGAAATTCCAACGATGCATGGGAAACCCAGTTGACCGATTTAAATGCGAAATTAAATGTAACCCTTCAGGTAAAAGATGAGATGAAGAACCAGCAGGGAACTTATTATGTGATTCGAGAGCATGATGGTGCCTATGAAAAACTTCCTGCAACGTATGATGCAGCAAGTGGAACCATAACCTTTGCAACTGATAAATTTTCGGCATATGCACTGGTATTTGAAGCCGGAACTTCATCAGGTACAACAACGCCGGGAAGCGGAACAACAGGAAATGGCAACGGCACAGCAGGAAGCGGTACTGCAGGAAGTAATACAACAGGAAATACCACCGCAGGAAACACATCACAGACCGCAACCGTGAAAACAGGAGACATGACTCCGGTTGGCATCTGGTTTTTACTGGCACTGTGCAGTGGCATAGGAGCTATTTATTTTGGATGCAGAAAACGGATAAAAGATTGAAAGAATATATTGGCAGACCACTCCTATATTGTTATAATGAAAAAGGTTCATGAAAATGTTATGCAAATCAGCAGGAGGGTTTAGAAATGAGATTTAATATTGAAGGCGAACCAATGCCGGTTGTAGTCTGTGAATTAGAGTCAGGCGAAATGATGATTACCGAAAAGGGAGCAATGTCCTGGATGTCTCCGAATATGCAGATGAATACGGTTGGCGGCGGAATTGGAAAAATATTTGGAAGAATGGTTAGTGGAGAGAGCATGTTTGTAAATACATACACTGCAATGAATGGTCAGGGAACCATTGCATTTGCATCCAGTTTTCCAGGATGTATCCGGGCATTTGAGATTCAGCCAGGTTCAGATATTGTATGTCAGAAGTCAGCATTTTTAGCATCTACTTCAGGAGTTGAATTGTCCGTATTTTTCCAGAAGAGAGTAGGAGCTGGTTTCTTTGGCGGAGAAGGATTTATTATGCAGAGACTTTCTGGACAGGGAATGGCATTTGTTGAATTTGACGGCTATATCAAAGAGTATATGCTTCAGCCTGGCCAGTCAATTATCGTAGACACAGGATATCTTGCAGCAATGGATTCTTCCTGTTCTATCGACATACAGACCGTACCTGGCCTTAAGAATATCATGTTTGGTGGAGAGGGAGTATTCAATACCGTAGTAACCGGACCGGGTCGTGTATTCTTACAGTCCATGCCAATCTCACAGATGGCAGGATGTCTGCGCCCATATCTTCCGAGCGGAAAATAAATCTCCGAGGGAAAAATGAAGCACCAACTGGAAAGTAAATCATAGAAGTATGCAGAGAAAAACAGCAGCCAATGAACAGAATAAAGTTCATAAGCTGCTGTTTTCAATTTACTTGAGTAGCGGGAAACTCACAAAGGGTGTTTCTCGTAGTTGCCAAGCAATTATTATTTGTAAGAAGCTGCCGGTGGCGGGTTCTGTAGGTTATAAACTGGCGTTACAACTCTTCCCGCTGGGCTGCCGGCAGGGTGAAGATAAATTCTGTGCCGACTCCTTCGGTACTGATGACGTTGATATTTTCATCATGTGCCTGAATAATTTCTTTTACGATAGAGAGTCCAAGACCGGAACCCTTCTTGTCCTTTCCACGGGACAGGTCGGTTTTGTAGAAACGTTCAAAAATTTTGTTCTGGCTGTCTTTTGGAATTCCGATGCCGGTATCCTTGACAGAAACAAATACTTTTTCGCTTTTCTTGGTGGTCTCAATGGTGATTTCAGAATCATGGTGGCTGAACTTGATGGCATTGTCAATCAGATTATAAACTACCTGCTGAATCTTGCTCATATCCGCTTTTACATAAAGTGTCTTACCGGCAAGAATCAGGTGGAAGGAAATCCGTTTGGCTTTGCAGGTTCCCTCAAAGGTAAGACAGGTCATTTTAATTAACTGGTTAATGTCAAATTCGCTGACGTCTAACATTGTGCCGTGGCTGCCGTATTTATTTAACTCTAAGAGGCTCTGGGTGAGCTTGGACAAACGGTCTGTCTCGAAAACAATGATATTTAAATATTTTTCCTGCATCTCCGGTGGAATCGTTCCGTCTAACATGGCTTCCACATAACCTTTGATGGAAGTAAGCGGAGAACGAAAATCATGGGAGACATTGGAAATAAATTTACGCTGGTCATCCTCCAGGGTATTCAGCTCATTTGCCATATAATTTAGAGAAGCGGCAAGATAGCCGATTTCATCATTTTTATGTACCGGAATTTTATAACTGAAATTGCCCTCGGCAAAAGCATCAGCACCCTTAATCATTTTGCGGATTGGGATGTAGACCTCGAAGCCAATGATAATCAGTAACAGGGTTGCACAGATAAAAATCAGAAGCAGAGTCAGGTACATAATATTCAGTAAATGTGCATGATGGTGCGTGATTACGGAAAGCGGCTGGTGAATCAGCACATATCCACGCACCTTGTAATTAATCGTAATCGGCGAAAATACCGTAAGATGCGTATCGTCATAATAATTATAAAAAGAACCGGTGGTGTAATATTTGCTGCCAAAATCTGCCACATTAAATCCGTCAATGTGTGTCAGGTGGTCCATGTCCACAGATGCGTTGGAGTTAATCAGAATATCACCATCTGTATTCATGACCCATATTTCTGAAGAAAGATAAGTGCTAAGGGTGGCAAGACTGTCATGCAAGTCATCTACCGTAATATCTTCATTGAAATAGTTTGAAGCATAGGTAGATGCAATCATATTGGCTTCCTTGTAAAGCCGGTCAACTTCGGTATCTTCAATATATTCATAAGTATAGTGGGAGCTGAAGGTGGATACGAGAATAAAGCCGAGAATGCCAAAAATCACATATCCAATCAGCAGCTTCAGATAAAGTCGTTTCTTCATTCTTTAACCTCGAATTTGTATCCGATGCCCCAGACCGTAGAAATGCTCCAGGCGGTATGATCGTTAATTTTCTCACGAAGTCTTTTTACATGAACGTCAACGGTTCTGGTATCGCCTGCGTATTCATAGCCCCAGATATGGTCTAAAAGCTGTTCTCTGGTAAATACCTGATTCGGTGAGGATGCAAGAAAATAAAGAAGCTCTAACTCCTTTGGCGGCATATCAATTGTTTTGCCGTAATATTCTACGGAATAGTTGGAAAGATTGACCACCAGATCCGGATAAGTAACACATTTTAAATCCGGCTGTACAGGCCTTGACTCTGGCAACCAGTTCTTTGGAATCAAAAGGCTTCATGATATAGTCATCTGCCCCCAGCTCCAGTCCGAGAACCTTGTCAAAGATTTCACCTTTGGCAGATAACATGATAATCGGAACATTTGCTTTTGCCCGGATTTCACGGCATACCTGATAACCATCAATGCCCGGAAGCATCAAATCAAGAAGAATCAGATTTGGTGCATAGATTTCAAATTCTTTCAAAGCAGATTCCCCATCATGAACCATCTTTGTATCAAAGCATTCCTTCGTGAGATACAGGGAAATCAGTTCTGCGATATTATTGTCATCATCTACGATGAGAATTTTCTGTTTTGCTGCCATATCATCATCTCCT
>ERZ779943.446-NODE-446-length-11495-cov-1.99895_pt1 | contig 11495 bp, 8 predicted proteins | sample MGYA00511027_ERZ779943 | MGnify/ENA primary metagenome ERZ779943 (study PRJEB29588, sample SAMEA2144588) | human gut metagenome | biome: human gut; feature: human-associated habitat; material: faeces | place: Denmark | collected 2008/2010 ...
GTCGGGCCGGCGTCATTGTGGCGGCTCCCCTTCTGGGCACCGCTGCCCTGGTGGCCAATGAGGTGTACATGATTTCTAAAATTGGGACGGTTTATGGCGTGGAGCTGAACCAGAAGGCGGTATTGTCCTTTATCGGCTCCCTGGGGGCTACGGTGGTGGGATCCACGCTGGCCACGCTGATTCCTATTTCCTTCATGCAGATCCCCATCGGTGTTTCTGTGACCTACGGTATCGGCAAGGCAGCCCAGCGCTGGATCAAGGACGGCATGCCCGATGATACGAAACCCTATCGTGCCGTTTTTGAAGAAGAAAAGGCGGAAGGGGAAAAGGATGTAAAGGAACTGGAGGAGAATCCGAAGAAGGATGAACCTCTGGGTGATGAGAAGAAGGATTTCACAGCGGAGCTGAAGAAGAACTGGAATGACGTATATCCGGAAAAGGCTCATGAAGCAGTAGACAAGCTGGCCCGCCAGCTCACCGAGTCTGCAGGCATGCTGGGAAATAAGCTGGTGGATGCGCTGAAGAAGGCCGGCGTCACTGACGAGCAGATCGAAAAGGCCAAGTATACTGCCCTCGGTGCATCGGAAGTGGCCCAGGAAACGGCGGAAAAGACGGCGCGGGATCTGCAGGCCATTGCCCGCATCAAGTCCAGGGAGTTCAGAAAAGACGCAGCCCGCCGGGCTGATGAAATGAAGGCCCAGGCCCGGGTGCAGATGGATGAGCTCCAGAAGAAGACAGAGGAAATGAAGCGGCAGTCTGAAATCCAGTCCCAGCAGATGAAGCTGAAGTCGGACAAGCTGAAAGCCCAGGCCCGGGTACAGATGCAGGAGGCCAGAATCCAGGCAAACAAGCTGAAAATCCAGGCCCAGGAGCAGGCGGAAACGGCTCAGGCCAAAGCCCAGGAGATTTCTGACAAGGTCATGGAATCGGCAGGCCGGTATCGGGATGCTGCTGTGGAAGCGGCCACCCAGGCAAAGGCAGATATGATGAGTACCGCTGAGGAATATCGGGCAAAGATTGAGGAAAGGGCCCGCCAGAAACAGGCCGAAGCGGCAGAAAGGGATGGAAAAAGCGTTGAAGGTGCTGGAAAAGCTGAAGAAACTGCTTCTTCCCCTGACGAAAAAACTAAAAGCGAATAACCGGGAAGTGGAAGGGGACCTGTCTGATCTTCATAAGGAAAAGGTGGGACCTGTCACGAGAAACGTGGTATCTCCCTGGGGCAGAAGGCGGATAGGCCATCGGCGGTCCAATCACCCCTGGGTTAAAGGAAGGTAAGAGAAAGGAGCGGTGAAATCACAGGTTCAATGATTTCACCGCTCTTTTTATTTATATACCATATATGAACTTTTCGAGGACGGAAAAGAGACCATGCAAAAAAGCCGGCTTTGGCCGGCTGAAAATGCAAAGAAATCAGATGTCTCTGTTTACTTTATGAGAACGAAGGCAACGAGTGCAGACATTCATTCTCTTGACCTGTCCGTCTACCAGTACGCGAACTCTCTGGATATTCGGTTTCCAGGTTCTCTTTGTTTTCAGATGGGAATGGGATACGTTGAATCCCGTAGCGGTTTTCTTGCCGCAAACTTCACAATAGTTAGCCATGTGCTACACCTCCTTGCACTTCCGCAATTGCAACATTCATAATATATCACAATTGCTTTTTTTAAGCAAGTCTTTTACGTAATCAATTTTCAGGAATATAATAAATAGAGATATTGCTGTTTTGTCCCGGGCACTCTTTTTCCGGGCTCTGTTTTCGGAAAGGTTTTCCTCATGCATTTATCAGATTCGGTACAATATATTAAGGGCGTAGGGCCCAGTATGAAGGAAAAGCTGGCGCGGCTGGGCATAGCCACGGTGGAGGATCTGATTTCCTTCTATCCCCGGCGCTACCAGGACTGGACCAAAATCACAAAAATGGAGGAGCTTTCGCCCGATGATGAGGCTGTCATTTACGGCAGGGTGGCGGATATTCGGATGCTTATGCCAAGGCGGGGCATGAGCATACTGAATGTGCTTCTGGTAGACGGCACCGGCGCCGTGACCCTGGTGTATTTCAACCAGCCCTGGAAAGGGGAAACTTTCCGGAAGGACACCTATGTGCTGGCCTACGGCCGGATTGAGTACAACTACGGAAAGCTCCAGATTTCCAATGCAGAAATCGAAATCGTAGAGCCAAAGGAGCTTTCATCCTTCCAGAAGCTGGTACCGGTGTATCCCCTGACCGAAGGCATACGCATCGGGAAGATGAGGGATATGATTTCTATTGCCCTGGATCAGGTGGAGGATATGGATGAAAACCTGCCGCCGGACACTTTGAAAAGGGAGCATCTCATGGGCCGGCTGGAGGCAGCCCGGGCTATGCACAATCCGAAGAACTGGGAGGAGCAGAAGGAGGCCCGGCGCCGTACGGCCTTTGAGGAGCTTTTCTTCATGCAGGCAGGCATCCTGCTTCTTCGGAAGAAGCGGGAGAGCCATGTGATGAGCATCAAGTGCGCGCCGTCGGGAAAGCTGGTGCGGTCGGTGCTTGATAATTTCCCCTTCCATCTGACTGCCGGGCAGCAGCAGGCCTTTTCGGATATTGAGGACGACATGGAGGGACTCATCCCCATGCAGCGCCTCATCCAGGGAGACGTGGGCAGCGGCAAAACCGCCGTGGCGGCGCTGGCACTGGCGAAAATCGTGGAGAACGGATACCAGGGAGCGCTGATGGCGCCTACGGAAGTGCTGGCAGGACAGCATTACAGGACCTTCCAGGAGTTTTATAAGGGACTTCCCATCCATGTGGCTTATTTGTCAGGCCAGACGAAGACGAAGGAAAGAAATGAAATCCTGAAGGGGCTGAAGGATGGGTCCATTGATGTGCTCATCGGCACCCATGCCCTCATTGAGGAGGATGTGGTGTTTGCTCATCTGGGGCTGGTCATTACGGACGAACAGCACCGGTTTGGCGTAAAGCAGAGAAAGGCTTTGGAAACGAAGGGAGGCTATCCCCATATTCTGGTGATGACGGCTACGCCCATTCCCCGGACCATGGCTCTTTCCATTTACGGGGATCTGGACCTCTCCTCCATCCGGGGCATGCCGCCGGGACGGCATCCGGTGAAGACCTATGCCATCGGCAGCGCTCTGCTTCAGCGGGTATTCAATTTCATGGGAAGGGAAATGACTGCCGGCCATCAGGTGTATGTGGTGTGTCCGCTGGTAGAAAAGAGCGAGAAGCAGGATCTGGCCTCTGCGGTGGCGGTGTATGAACAGCTGAAGGAAAAGGTGTTTCCCATGTTTCAGGTGGGCCTGGTGCACGGCCGCATGAAGAATGCGGAAAAGGACCAGGTCATGACTGATTTCCATGACGGAAAAATCAATCTTCTGGTGGCCACCTCGGTCATCGAAGTGGGGGTGAATGTGCCCAATGCCACCATCATGTTCGTCTATGGAGCGGACCGGTTCGGCCTTTCCCAGCTCCATCAGCTTCGGGGCCGGGTAGGAAGGGGCAGCGCCCAGTCCTACTGCATCCTCTATTCCGACAACCAGAATGAAATCACCCGGCTTCGCATGAAACTGATGTGTGAAATCCAGGACGGCTTCCTCCTTTCCGAAAAGGATCTCCTCCTGCGGGGCTCCGGCGAATTTTTCGGCTACCACCAGCATGGCATGCCGGACCTGAAGGCGGCGGATATTGTGAAGGACCTGCCTCTGCTGGAAAGGGCGAGGAAGGAGGCAAAGCGGGCGGTGGATGGCGGCGCTGATTTCAGGGATGAGCTTTCCCACCGCTTCGGCGGCGCCTTCTTCAAGAAACTATATGAAGAGGATGGAAAATAAAGGGCCGCAAACCTTACCCCTTTGCAATTCCTGTTTTCCTGTACCTTTTATTTATGTTATAATGATTAAATTAATGGATTCAAAATCATATACCTGAAGTGAAAGAGGAAATCTGATTTCAAGAAACGGAGGCTATGATGAGAGCAGACAAGTTTGGCAAGAGAGGGCTTACTTTTGATGATGTACTTCTGATTCCGGCCCATTCCACGGTACTTCCCCGGGATGTGGACGTAAGCACGAAGCTCACAAGACATATCCGGCTGAACATTCCCATTATGAGTGCCGGTATGGATACGGTAACGGAAGCGGAAATGGCCATTGCCATGGCTCGTGAAGGCGGTATCGGCGTTATCCATAAGAATATGAGCATCGACGAGCAGGCCCGGGAAGTGAAGCTGGTCAAGCGTTCTGAACACGGCGTCATTGTGGATCCTATTTACCTGGCTCCGGACAATACCCTGGCTGATGCGGATGAGCTGATGAATAAATACCATATTTCCGGCGTTCCCATTACAGAAGAGGGAAAGCTGGTAGGTATCATTACCAACAGGGATATGCGTTTTGAGACGGACCTGTCCCGCCCAATCAGTGACATCATGACTCATGACGGTCTGGTGACAGCTCCGGAAAATACCACCATTGATGAAGCCAAGGAAATCCTGAAGGCCCACCGCATCGAAAAACTGCCGCTGGTGGATAAGGAGGGATACCTGAAGGGCCTCATCACTATCAGGGATATCGAGAAGATGAAGAAATATCCCAATGCCGTGAAGGATGAGGACGGACGCCTTCTGGCAGCCGCAGCCATCGGTGTGACACCGGATGTGGAAGACCGGGTGGAAGCACTCCTTGCTGCCAAAGCAGATGTGCTTGTGATTGATACGGCCCATGGTCACAGCGAAGGGGTGCTTGAAACTATCCGCCGCCTTCGCAGAGATTTCCCTCATCTGGAACTGATTGCAGGCAATGTGGCAACCTATGAAGCCACCAAAGCGTTGATCGAAGCCGGCGTAGATGCGGTGAAGGTAGGCATCGGCCCTGGTTCCATCTGCACTACCCGTGTAGTTGCCGGTATTGGTGTGCCCCAGATTACCGCTGTTTATGACTGCGCAAGGGCGGCTGAAGGCACAGGGGTGCCCATCATTGCCGACGGCGGCATCCAGTATTCCGGCGATATTGCCAAAGCCCTTGGCGCCGGCGCTTCCTCTGTCATGCTGGGGAACCTCCTGGCCGGCACCGACGAAAGCCCGGGAGAAACCATCATTTATCAGGGTAAGAAATACAAGGCTTACCGCGGCATGGGTTCCCTGGGAGCCATGCAGGCCGGAAGCAAGGACCGCTATTTCCAGCAGAATGCGAAGAAACTGGTGCCGGAAGGCATTGAAGGACAGATCCCCTACAAGGGCCATGTGTCCGATGTGCTTTTCCAGCTCATCGGCGGTCTCCGTGCGTCCATGGGCTACTGCGGCACGCCGGATATCAAAACCATGAATGAGGAAACCCAGTTTATTGAAATCACCGGCGCCGGCCTCCGTGAAAGCCATCCTCATGATGTAAGCATTACGAAGGAAGCACCGAATTACAGTACGAAATGAAGGATATAACGTTGACATCCCATGTAGTCATGGATATCCGCATCCACGCGGTGACCATGAAAGAAGCACTGGCCTTTGCGGAAAAGAGAATCATGGAAGGAAAGCCTTCCATGATTGCCACGGCCAATGCAGAAATGATTATGATTGCACAGCAGGACCATGAACTGGCCCGTATACTGAACGGCGCAGATCTTGTGGTTCCTGACGGCGCCGGCGTACTCTGGGCCGGAGAAAAGCTGGGCACCCCCTTCCCGGAACGGGTGACCGGAGCGGACCTGACCACGGAGCTTTTGAAAAAGGCCTCGGCCATGAACTGGCCGGTCTATTTTCTGGGTGGAAATCCGGGGGTAGCTGCCAAAGCAGCCAGAAAATTCATGGAAGACCACGGAAGTTTTTCCCTGGTAGGATGCCATGACGGCTATTTCAATGAAGAAGAAGAAAAGAAAATCATCGAAGATATTAAAAAAAGCGGGGCAAAGCTGCTTTTTGCCGGCCTTGGCGTGCCAAAGCAGGAAAAGTGGCTCTATGCCCACAAGGAGGAATTGGGCGTTCTTTCTATGGGAATCGGCGGTGTATTTGACGTCATGAGCGGCAACCTGAAGAGGGCGCCTCTCTGGATGCAGAGAAACCGTCTGGAATGGGCTTACCGCCTGTACCTGCAGCCCAGCCGCATCGGCCGCATGATGGCTCTGCCGAAGTTTATGCGGGCTGTGGGGAAATGGAAAAAAGAACGCAGGAGTCAGTGATGCTGAAAAAACCTATCATATTACAGGAAGGCTATCCCTTCATGGCGGTGACTTTCCTTCTCGGAGTTCTATTCTGTTATCTGAAATGGTATTACGCAGCAGTGATACCGTTCGTACTTTGTCTGTATTTTACTTATTTTTTCCGGTGCCCGCCGCGGAACGGGAAAATCGTCCCCGGTGATGATACCCTGGTGTCCCCGGCAGACGGCACGGTGGTGGATGTGTCCCATGATGTGGAGGAAGATACGTTTCTTGGGGAAAAATGTCACAGGATTACCATTTTCCTCTCCATTTTTGATGTCCACTGCAACCGCAGCCCCATGGCAGGTGAAATCAAGTACCAGTCCTATACCCAGGGCCGGTTCCTTCCTGCTTATAAGGAAGGGGTAGGTTTTGAAAATGAACGGGGTGCCATCGGTATTACAGGAAAGAAGCGGTCTATCCTGGTCATCCTCATTGCCGGCATCCTGGCAAGGCGGGTGGTTTCCTGGAAGAACCTGGGAGACAAGCTCACCAAGGGAGAACTGTACGGAATGATTAAGTTCGGCTCCTGCACGGAGCTCTACATTCCCGGTGACTGCGAAATCTGTGTAAAAAAAGGCGATAAGGTCAAAGGCGGTCTGACTGTCGTAGGGAGGCTGAAGTAAGTGAATAAATCTTGGATTGCAAATGCCGTCACAGCAACAAATGCGTTATTTGGCGGTCTGTCGATTATGATGTCCATTGAGGGCAATTTCAAAACGGCAGCTGTATTCATTCTTATCGCCATGGTGGCGGATGCTCTTGACGGAAGAGTGGCCCGGGCCCTCCATACGGCAGGTCCCATGGGCGTGGAACTGGATTCCCTGTCCGATGACATTTCCTTCGGCATCGCCGCCGGCGCTCTCATGTATGCCTACCAGCTGCATGAACTGGGACCGGTGGGATTCATTCCCTGCGCCCTTCTGGGTACCTTCTGTGCCTTCCGTCTAGCCCGGTTCAATGTGAAGGTCACCAGTGTGCACGGCTATTTTGAAGGCCTGCCCTGCCCGACCACCGGTGTCATTGTGGCAGCTTATGTACTTTCGGGCATTAAGATCTGGAACTGGCTGGCCGTGCTGTGCGTACTTCTTCTGGCCTTCCTCATGGTCAGTGAAATCCACTATCCCGACAACAAAGGGGCCAGCGCCGATCAGCTTCATCTGCCGGCTCTTCTGATCTGCTTTGCCTTCTTCATTATCTGCACCATTTTCTACTGGCCTGTATGGGCAGCAGCTCTCTGCGCCGGCTATATCATGTTCGGCATGATGAATACCTTCCTGAACCGCAGAAAGGCAAAACGGAAAGCAAAGAGAACCAGGAAAACTGCCGGAGAAAACGGCGAAGGGAAAGAATAATGACTTACATACTCGATATAATCATGATCCCCGTACAGCTGATCGTGGCGTTTTTTACCATTTACTATACGGTCATTGCTGTATGCGGCATGTGGCATCGAAAAGAAAAAAATCTGGCACCTCCAAAGAGCAAATTTGCCGTGGTCATACCGGCCCATAATGAAGAAATGGTGCTGGCAGACCTTCTGGAAAACCTGAAAATGCTGAAATACCCCAAAGAGCTCTACGATGTGTATGTGATTGCAGATAACTGCACCGACCATACCGCCGATATTGCCCGCGCCCACGGGGCCCATGTCTTTGAACGGACCAACAGGGAGCTGGTGGGCAAGGGGTATGCCATGGATTGGGTATTCCCGAAGATTTTCGCCCTGAACAAAGGCTATGATGCTTTCTGCGTCTTCGACTCTGATAACCTGGTCCATCTGGATTTCCTGGCGGTTATGAACAACCGCCTTCTGAAGGGTCAGAAGGTGCTGCAGGGCTATCTTTCCGCCAAGAACCCCACAGATACCTGGGTATCCGGCACCTTTGCTATTGCCTTCTGGACCATCAATCATCTGTGGCATCTGGGCAAGTATAATCTGGGCCTGTCCTCCTGCCTCGGCGGTACAGGCATGTGCATTGCGGCGGATATTGTGAAGAAATACGGCTGGGGCTGCGACTGCCTCACTGAGGATATGGAATTTTCCATGAAATGCCTGTCCCATGGCATCCGCACCTGCTGGGTTCATGATGCCATTATTTATGATGAGAAACCGCTGGGCTTCATGGCTTCCTGCCGCCAGAGAAAGCGGTGGGCCCAGGGCCAGTTCGACTGCTCTGAACGGTACATTCCCATCCTTTTCAGAGAAGGCATCAAAAGGCACAGCATTGTCATCCTGGATGGCATCATGCAGCTTTTGCAGAACTATTTCCTTCTGCTCTCCACCTTCTACCTCATCATGACATATATCAATATGTTCTATCCCTGCTTCACGGTGATTTTGTACAACGATGTGCTGGTGCCCCGTCAGTTCTGGGCGGTGCTTGGCTTCATCCAGTCCGTGGTGCCCCTCATTGTGCTGCTGCAGATCGAAGTGCCTCTGAAGATTTATCTTTACTGGCTCATTTATCCTGTATTCATGTATTCCTGGATTCCTGTCACCATCCTGGGCTGGAAGGACCGCCACAAGAAGGGCTGGGTCCATACCATCCATACAAGAAGCATGCATTTTGAGCAGGCCAAGCTCACCAGAAAGAAAGAAATTGATCAGTAAAAAAACGGTGAAGAAAAGATTCTCATTTCTTCACCGCTTTTTTATTTTCTGCTGCACCCGCGGCTGCGGGCAGAGAAATGATAAGGAATGATAAATTCTTTGCAACAATCTATGAATCATATCATGGGCCCTGTATAATGAAGGAAGCAGACGATTCATGGCGGTCATGAATCATCATGGGGAGGATTTTATGCAGCTTTCATGGCTTCATTCTAAAAAAGCAAAAATCATCATATGGACTGTTATCCTTGTTTTCCTGCTTTGCGGCATTTACGCCTACACTCACCGCAGCCGGGTGAGCGTAGGGAAAACATCGGCCCATCCGCTGGTGAAGGTGGAAAAAATGGAGAGAAAGGACATGATGAAACGGGTGGTACTGTCCGGAGATACAGTGCCCCGGGAATCGGTGGATATTTCTCCCAAGTATGCAGGACGGCTGGAGAAAGTATATGTAGATCTGGGGGACAAAGTGACAAAAGGGGATATCCTTGTTTCCCAGGACACGAAGGACATCAGCTTTTCCATTGCCCAGAACGAAAATGCGGCAGCCATGAGGCTGCGGCAGATGCGGTGGAAAGCAGGGCTTCCTATGACGCAGGTACCCTGAAAGCCCAGAGTGATTATGACAATGCCCTTTCCACTTTTAACCGCTATGACACCCTGTTTCAGGAAGGCGCCGTTTCCAGACAGGAGCGGGATGACAAGTACCAGGCCATGATGGAAGCCAGAGCTGCCCTTCAGAACCTGACCGGCCAGGATGTGGAGGGCGTGCCGGCAGTGATTGCAAGCAAAGAAGCGGCAGCAGAAAAGGCGGCTTATACCGTAGATTCCCTGGAAAGTCAGAAGGGGGATATGACCATGTATGCCCCTGTGTCCGGTACTATCGGCTATCGGGATGCGGAAGCAGGCGAGTGGGCGTCGGCAGGCCAGAAGCTTTTAACCATTGTGGATAACAGCGCCCTGTACCTTGACTGCGCCGTGGCGGAACAGGACATCGGGGTTCTTCGGGAAGGCATGGACATGGATGTTTCCATCGATTCCCTGGGAGAGAAGGTAAAGGGAAGAATCATTTATATCAGCCCGGATCTGGATGCCTCTACCCATTCCTACAAGGTCCGCATCCTCCTTGACGGGGATGGAAGGAATCTTCGGGGCGGCATGTTTGGCCGAAGCACTGTGATGGCTCTGGAAAGGAAGAATGCCCTGTACCTGCCCAAGGAAGGGGTGCTTGAAAATAATGGTAAGAAGTGGGCCTTCCTGATTGACAGCAGCCATAAGGTGAAAAAGGTGGAGGTCACCACCGGCCTTTATAATGATGACTCCATTGAAATCCTTACAGGAATTTCGGAAGGAGACCAGGCGGCAGTCACCAATATTTCCAAACTGAAAGACGGTATGACGGTGGATGTGGAGGAAACGGTATGAATCGGTTGAATATGACCCGCTACGCCGTCACCCATCCTGTGGGCATCATCATGATCGTCCTCTTCTTCGTGACCCTGGGGCTTTACAGCTACTACCGTCTGGGGGTGGAACTATATCCGAAAATCAATACGCCCTATGTGGTAGTCAGCGTCACCTATGACGGCGCCGATGCGGAATCGGTGGAGCAGCAGGTGACCAAGCCCGTGGAGGATGCCCTTTCCTCGGTGTCCGATGTCAAGCATATTACTTCCAAGTCCAGGACCGGGAAGTCCCAGGTTACCCTGGAGCTTAATTTTGATGCCGATGTGGATGCAGCGGCGGTGGACGCTTCCCAGAAGGTCAATGCCATCAGGAAAAGCCTTCCTGATGACGCCGATGACCCGGTGGTGGAAAAGAGGGATATGGATGCAGCGCCTATCCTGGACCTGGCCCTGGTTTCGCCCCATCCTTTGGATGAAATGTATTCGCTGGCGGACAATACGCTGACCAACGATTTCACCAAGGCCGACGGTGTGTCGGATGTGGAACTTTCCGGCGGCAGGGACCCCGAAATTGCGGTCAAAATAGACAGGGACAAACTGTCCTACTACGGAATTTCCATGAATGACATCATTTCAGCTCTGAAACGGGAAAACAAGCTGGCTCCCGCCGGCTCCTCCTACACGGACCGCCGTCAGACCCAGATCCGGCTGAATGCGCAGTACCATTCGGTGGAGGACATCAAGAAAATCTATGTCACTGCTCAGGGCGGCGCCGCCGTACCCATTACTGCCCTGGGAGACGTGGTGCGGGAGGACAAAAAAGTGTCCCGCTATGCCCGGATTAACGGCCAGGACGCCGTGGGCATATCCATTTACAAGAACAGCAATGCCAACCTGGTTTCCACTTCCGACGCCGTCATGACGGTGCTGGAGCAGCTGAGAAAAGAGTATCCCGACTATCAGTTCATCGTGGTCAACGATTCCGCTGCCTATGTGCGGACAGCTCTCCATAATACCCTGGGCACCCTGGTGGAAGGTCTTTTCACCACGGGCCTGGTACTCTTTCTCTTCCTTCGGGGCTGGCGTTCCGCAGCGGCCGTCATGATTGCTATTCCTACCTCCCTGATTGCTTCCTTTTTTGCCATGTACCTGGCTGGCTTTACCTTCAACATGATGTCTCTCATGGGTATGACCCTCTGTATCGGCATCCTGGTAGACGATTCCATTGTGGTGCTGGAAAATATCCACCGCCATCTGGCCAGAGGAGAAAGTCCCAAAGAGGCGGCGGGGG
>ERZ779943.455-NODE-455-length-11402-cov-1.89566_pt1 | contig 11402 bp, 13 predicted proteins | sample MGYA00511027_ERZ779943 | MGnify/ENA primary metagenome ERZ779943 (study PRJEB29588, sample SAMEA2144588) | human gut metagenome | biome: human gut; feature: human-associated habitat; material: faeces | place: Denmark | collected 2008/2010 ...
TAAACACAATCCTTATTGAAAAAATGCCTCGCTGTGCATCAAAGGTGCGTATAACAGGCAAGGGCAGGTGCAATGTAACCAACGCCTGCTTTGATATGGAGGATTTAATATCAAACGTGCCTCGAAATCCACGCTTTCTCTATTCAGCTTTTTCAGCATTTATGCCTTACGACACAATGGCGTTTTTCGAGGATTTGGGTGTGCCGCTCAAAATCGAGCGCGGCAACCGCGTTTTTCCGCAGTCCGATAAGGCGGCGGATATCGCAAACGCCCTTATAAAAAACGCCGAGCGCGCAGGCGTTCGCTTTGTGCACGGAAATGCTAAAGGATTTGAATTTAAAAACGGCAAAATCGGCGCCGTTGTGCTTGAGAGCGGCGAAAAAATTAAATGTGATTCAGTATGCGTTTGCACGGGCGGAAAAAGCTATCCCGCCACAGGCTCAACGGGGCAGGGCTATGCGCTTGCAAAAAGCGCGGGGCATAAAATCATTCCCGTTTGCGCCGCTCTTGTGCCGCTTTGCTGTAAAAATGATTTTGTTTCCGATTTGCAGGGGCTGAGCCTTAAAAATATTTCAATCGAGCTTCTTAAAAACGGCAAAAAGGTTTATTCCGATTTCGGCGAAATGCTGTTTACCCATTTCGGGGTAAGCGGTCCGGTTGTGCTTTCCGCTTCAAGCCATATCGATGATGTTAAAAATAACTCTTATTCTCTCGTTATTGATTTAAAGCCCGCGCTTGACGAAGCAACGCTCGATTCACGCATTTTGCGCGATTTCGGCGAATTTATCAATAAAGATTTTATCAATTCGCTTTCAAAGCTGTTGCCTAAAAAGCTTATTCCTGTTATAGTAAAATTAAGCGGAATCCCCGCCGATAAAAAGGTAAATGAAATCACAAAGCAGGAAAGGCTTGCTCTTGTGTCTTTGATAAAAAAATTCAAAGTCGATATCTCTTCGCTTTATGATATAGATACCGCGGTGGTTACGCGCGGCGGCGTCGATACCAAGCAGATAGACCCCAAAACAATGCGCTCAAAGCTTGTTGAAAATCTTTATTTTGCGGGCGAGGTTATTGATGTGGACGCTTACACAGGCGGCTTCAATTTGCAAATTGCCTTTTCAACCGGCTTTTTGTGCGGCAATAATATGTGATTTTATAATGAACCGAAAGGATGCTATTTATGATAAATGTTGCAATAGACGGCCCTGCCGGCGCAGGCAAAAGCACGGTTGCGCGCGGCGCGGCAAAGGAACTCGGCTATATCTATGTTGACACCGGCGCACTTTACAGAACCGTTGCCCTTGCCGCAACGAGAAACGGCGTGCTTGAAAGTGCCGAAAAAACCGAGCAAATGCTTAAAGATATCACCGTTGACCTTGCGTTTGACGATGCGGGGGCGCAGTGCGTTTATTTAAACGGCGAGGATGTTTCCTCGCTCATCAGAACTCCGGAAATTTCAATGGCGGCATCAAATGTTTCTAAAATTCCCGCCGTGCGCGCGTTCTTGCTTGGGCTTCAGCGCGATATTGCGGCTAAAAACAATGTTATTATGGATGGCAGAGATATAGCCACCGTTGTGCTTCCTGACGCACAGGTTAAAATATTTCTCACCGCCTCACCCGAATGCAGAGCGGAAAGAAGATATAAAGAGCTTTTGGAAAAAGGCGAAAATGTGAAGTACGACGATGTTCTGGCAGATGTAAATGCTCGCGATTATCAGGACAGCCATCGTGAAATCGCACCGCTCAAGCCTGCCGAGGATTCCGTTATCGCGGATACTTCGGGCAAATCATTGCCGCAAAGCATTGAAATGATAATATCTGTTATTAAGGAGAAAACAAATGGTAAGCTTTGATTATTCCGTTGTTAAGCATTATAAATTCTACGGCTTTGTAAAAAAGGTGTTCGGTCCGATTTTCAGAGCCGTGTATAAGCTTGAGTTTCGCGGCCTCGAAAATGTGCCGCAGGATAAAAATGTGCGCTATATCGTGGCAGTAAACCACACTTGCGCTCTTGATCCCGTTTTTGCCTCAATGCCGAAAAATATGCCTCCGCTTCATTTTATGGCAAAGGTAGAGCTTTTTAAAAATCCTATCGTGGGCTGGGTTGTGAAGCATCTTTACGGCTTCCCCGTAAAAAGAGGAAAGGGAGACACCTCCGCTATCGACTACGGCGAAAAAATAATCAAAGAGGGCCATGTTATGGCAATATGCCCCGAGGGCAGAAGAGTTAAAGATAAAAACGGTGTGCCGCAAAGAGCAAAATCAGGTGTTGCCGTTATCGCAAAGGCAACGAATGCCTCCGTTCTACCGTGCGCCATTTATTGCGACGGACCTATTAAGCCCGGTAAAAAGGTTATCGTTACATACGGAAAATTGCTTTCTCTTTCCGATATGGGGCTTGATAAAGAGGAGTGCGGCCCGCATGATATTAAGGATGCCGCAAATAAGGTTATGGGCAGCATTTTTGATCTTTGGGAGGCTTCGGCTCAATGAAAGAGATAAGGCTTGCCGAAACGGCAGGATTTTGTTTTGGCGTAAACAGGGCGGTTGATCTTGTTTACAGCCTTGTTGAAAACGGCGAAAAGGTTTCAACTCTCGGCCCGATAATCCATAACAATCAAGTGGTTTCCGATTTGAATTCAAAGGGCGTCAGGGTTATTTCATCTCCGTGTGAATGTGAAAAAGGATATAAAATCGTTATCCGCACGCATGGAGTTGAAAAAAGTGTTATCGAAGATATAGAAAGCAGAGATATTCCTTATGTTAATGCCACATGCCCGTTCGTTTTGAAAATTCATAAAATAGTCAGCGAGAGGCAGCCGGGCGGCGTAACTCTTATCGCAGGTGATGCCGGTCATCCCGAGGTTTTGGGAATTCGCTCCTTTTGCACGGGCGAAAGCTATGTGTTTAGAAACGAAGCCGAATTGCTTGAAATAATTAAAAGTCATAATATCGCGCAGAAAAATGATGTTATTTGCGTGTCGCAAACAACATTCAGCCTTGAAGAATGGAAAAAATGCGAGAAAATTCTTAAAAAGGTATGTACAAACTGTGAAATATTTGCTACAATATGTAATGCAACTTCCGATAGGCAGCAAGAAGCATATGCGCTTTCCAAAGAGTGCGATGCAATGGTTGTTATCGGCGGTCGCCATTCTTCCAATACTTGCAAGTTGAAAGATGTATGTTCGCAGAATGCTCCCACCTTTTTAATCGAAACGGCGGCAGAGCTTGCAGATAAGGATTTTTCGGGTTTCAATGTAGTTGGAGTTACTGCCGGGGCATCTACACCCTCGGTAATTATCAAGGAGGTACTAAAAACCATGTCCGAAGAAATTAAAGAAAAGGAAGTTGAAGCAACAGAGTCTGTTGCCGAGACAGCAGAAACAGCTGATAAGGCCGATACGGCTGCTGTCGAAGTATCTGCTGATGGTGAAACCTTCGCAGAGATGCTCGAACAGTCCTTCAGCAACAATGATACCAGCAAAATCGTTAAAGGTATTGTTGTAAACATTACTCCCACGGAAGTATTTGTAGATGTTCCGGGAAGAAAGCAAACGGGCGTTATCGCTCACGACGATCTTTCGGCAGAGCCGTTTGATAAGTGTGAGGATGTTGTTTCCGTTGGTGATGAGCTTGACCTTATCATTCTTAAAACAGACGATCAAGACGGCGTTCTTAAGCTTTCCAAAAAGCTTACAGATGCTTATAAAGGCTGGGATGATATCGTTAAGGCAAAGGAAGATGACGAGATCCTTGAAGGCCCCGTTGCAGCTGTTGTAAGAGGCGGCGTTCTCGCTTCCGTAAAGGGAACAAGAGTTTTCATTCCCGCATCACTCACAGGTGTGCCCAAGAACGAAGATCTTTCCGTTCTTAAAGGTCAAACCGTAAGATTCAGAATTATCGACCTCAATGAGCAGAGAAGAAGAGCCGTTGGCTCCGTTAAGGCTGTTCTTAATGAGGAAAGAAGAAAAGCACGCGAGGAGCTTTGGGGCAAGCTTGAAGAAGGCATGAAGCTTCAGGGCACAGTTAAATCCCTCACCAATTACGGCGCATTCGTTGATATCGGCGGCGTAGACGGCATGATTCATATCAGCGAGCTTTCGTGGACCCGCATTAAGCATCCTTCAGAGGTTGTTAATGTAGGCGATCAGGTTGAGGTTTATATCAAGAGCCTTGATCAGGAAAATAAAAAGATTTCTCTCGGCTTCAAGAAGATTGAGGATTCTCCGTGGGAAATTCTTAAAAGAGATTATCCCATCGGCACTAAGCTTACGGCTAAAATCGTAGGTCTTACCGCATTCGGTGCTTTCGCAACCGTTGTTCCCGGTATCGAAGGCCTTATCCACATCAGCGAAATCAGCTGGGATCGTATCAAAACTCCCGCTGATGTACTTAAAGTAGGTGATGAGGTAGAGGTTGTTATCACCGATATCGATTTCGATAAGAAGAGAGTAAGCCTCTCCATGAAGCAAACCACCGAAAAGCCCGAAGAAACAATCGAGCTTGATGCCGAATAATAATTATCATAAGATAATATAAATTAAAGCACCGAGATTATCTCGGTGCTTTTTGTTGCCGTTTATTGATTTGTTGATTTAATATTTTGCGCTCACTTTTATCGGTCACCCTTCGGCCGATATTTATTCATTTTCGATTTCGGCGCCGAATAATGCGTCTATCACGGTGTTGTAAATTTCCACGGGATTGTTGTAGTAGCAATCCTTAACCGTTTCCGCTTGTGCCGCGGTCGGTAAATTCAGCGTCAAAATCATAAATTCTTTGTCGCCGTCAGCAAGGTGCATGGTCACTGAATAATAATCGTTGTGCTTTTCAATGTCAACCTTATTTTCCTTTTCAAATGTTTCGCGCACGGCGAGCTTGCGTGATATTTCAATACTCTTTTTCCTGATGGTGTAGGGAAGGTCGTTTTCAACAAGGTCAACCAGGTTTTTGCAGCCGTCGCCCGGGTGAAGATAACCGTTTTCGTCCTCGGTTATCATGCCTTTTTGCTTCAGCTTTTTAATGGCATTTACCGTTTCGAAATAATTTGCGATTTCGCCCCTCGTCATTGTGTCTGCAATAACCTTTTCCGTCAGCCTGCCGCGTGAATTTACCGTGATATAGCAAATCAGCAGATTTATTTCAAGTGTTGATCTGAGCCCGCCGTCTGCAATTCCGCTTGCAAGTGCGTCAAATCTTAAATCCTCGTTTTCGTTTTCCGAAACCGCGCTTTCGTTCTTTGTTTCTTTTTCACTCATCGTTATCACCTCGTTGAAAAATATATTAACATAATCTTTACTTGCTTGCAATAAGTTTTGTTTTATAATATAATATCGATAACAAATAATAAATTAAGCAGTAAATGAAAGAGGTTTTAATTATGGCAAAGGTAACTAAAGATACTATCATCGCAGAGGCACTTCAAATCTGCCCCGATTCGGCAGAGCTTTTTATGGAAATCGGCATGCATTGCCTTTATTGCCCCTCCGCTTCGGGCGAATCAATTGAGCAGGCTTGCATGGTTCACGGTTGTGATCCCGATAAGCTTGTTAATGATATCAATAAGCTGATAGGCGAATAAATTTTATGATTAAGCTTTCAAAGCGTCTGGCTGCCGCGGCAGAGCTTGTTCGTCCGTGTGAGTCGTTTGCCGATATAGGTTGCGATCACGGCTATCTGCCCGCGTATCTTGTTCAAAATAATATTGTAAAAAAAGCGTATGCCTGCGATATAAACGAGGGTCCACTCTCTAAATGCCGTGAAGTTGCCGAGCAGGAGGGCGTTGCCGGTAAAATCACCTGCATACTTGCTCCGGGCCTTTTGGGCTTAAATGAAAGCGATGCCCGCGAAATTGCGATTTGCGGCATGGGCGGAGAGCTTATTGCGGATATTATTGCGGAATGCCCGTTTGCAAAATCAAAGGATGTGCATTTTGTGCTCAATCCCATGACGCGCCAGCATGTGCTTCGCCGCCGGCTTTGCGAAAGCGGCTTTGAGATCGGCAGGGATATCATCGTTGCCGAGGGCAGGCATTATTATAATGTTTTTGAAGCAAGCTACACAGGCAAAATTGTCAGGCACGATGAAAGCTATTATTTTCTTGGCAATATAAAAGACTTTTCCAATAGGGAATATTTTGAGCATTTGCTCAATTTTCTTGAAAACAAACAGAAAGGAAATGCGGATTATTCCGAAGTGATTTCCGCCATTAAAGAAAAATTATGACATCTGTTTTTGATATATATAATTATCTTGATTCGGTTGCTCCGTTTTCCACACAGGAGGAATGGGATAATTCGGGCCTTGTCATCGGCGGTCACCAAAGCGGTGCTTTGCCTTGATGCCGCAAAAGATGTTGTCCGCTATGCCGCGGATATAGGCGCCGAGCTTATTATCTCGCACCATCCGATTATATTTCACGGTTTAAAAGCCGTTGAGCCGAAAAGCGCCGTTTATGAATGTGTTAAAAACGGTATTGCCGTTATAAGTGCGCACACCTGCTTTGATAAGGCGAAAAACGGCATAAACACAAGCTTGTGTAAGCGGCTCGGACTTGCGGATGTCAAGCCTGTTGACGGCACTTTTATCGTTACGGCAAAGCTTGATGCTCCGATGAGCGCAGATGATTTTGCCCGCTTTGTGAGTGATACGCTCGATGTGCATGGGCTGAGATATACCGATTCGGAAAGATTGATTAAAACCGTTGCTCTCGGCGGCGGCGCATGCGAGGAATATTTGCCGCAGGCAATGGAATGCGCCGATTGCTTTGTTACCGGCGATATGAAATATCATGATTTTCTTGCCGCGGCGGAGGAAAAATTCTGCGTTATAAGCGCAGGTCACTTTGAAACGGAATCTGAATCGTTTCATATGCTTCTCGATGAGCTGAAAAATAAATTTCCCGATGTGGAATTTGTTTGGGGCGGGCAGCAAAATCCTGTTTTGGCGGTGTAATTATGGCGCTGGACGGAATTTTTTTACATCACCTAAAAAACGAGGTTGCCGAATTTGCAGTCGGCGCGCGAATAGATAAGATTTATCAACCGTCAAAGGAAGAACTTGTGCTTTCGCTGCGTTCGCGCGAGGGCGCCGAAAAATTGCTCCTCTCCTGCCGAGCAAACACGGCAGGCATGTATTTCACGAAATATCCTCCCGAAAATCCCGCAAAGCCGCCGATGCTTTGCATGCTTCTTCGCAAGCACCTTTGCGGCGGTAAAATTCTTTCGATAGAGCAGCAGGGGCTTGACAGAATTATAAAAATCACCGTGCGCTCTTCAAATGAACTCGGGGACGAGGTTTTGCTCACGCTTGTTGCGGAGATAATGGGCAGATACAGCAATATTATCCTGCTCGACGATAAAGGCACGATTATAGACGCTTTGCGCCGTGTGGATGAAAACAGCTCCCGCGTGCGCCGCGTTTTGCCGGGACTTAAATACGAAGCCCCTCCGGCGCAGGATAAGCTTGATATTTTGACCGACGATATCGAAAAAATCAAAGCAAGAATTTCTAAAAGCAACAAATCGCCTGCAAACGCTTTCCAAAGCGCGGTTATGGGCGTTTCGCCGATTGTGTGCCGCGAATTTGAAAACGGCACCTCCGTTGAGCAGATCAAGCATTATGCGGAAAATCCGCGCCCTAACGTTATCGTAACTCAGGCACCCTTTGATTTTTGCTTTATGCCGATAACTCAATACGGCTCGCTTGCAAGCGAAAGGGATTTTGAAACCTTTTCCGAAACGCTTGATTTCTTTTATTATGAAAAGGTCAGAGCAGACAGAATTCGCCAGCGCTCCGGCGAGCTTTTCAAAACCCTTTCTAATTTAAAGGAACGCGCCGTTCGCAAGGCGGTAAACAGAAGCAAAGAGCTTGAGGATTGCCGCGATAAAGATAAATATAAGATTTACGGCGATTTAATCGTTGCGAACCAATATGCGCTTCAAAAGGGCGCAATCTATTATGATTTGCAAAATTTTTATGAGGAAAACGCCCGGCCGATCCTGCACTTTCGCCGATGCAGAACGCGCAAAAATATTATAAGGAATACCGCAAAAAGCAAACCGCCGAAAGCAGGCTTTCCGATTTTATCAAGGCGGCAAACGATGAAGCGGCATATCTTGATTCCGTAACGGACGCTCTTTCGAGAGCACAAACTGACCCGGAAATAACGGAAATTAAAAACGAACTTGTGCAAACAGGCTTTTTAAAACGACGCCCCGCCAAAAATCAAAAAAATACAAAGCAGCTTCGCCCAATGGAATTTGAAAGCTCCGAGGGCTTCAAAATATTCGTGGGCCGCAATAATGTTATGAACGATAAGCTCACGCTTAAAACCGCAAAAAATTATGATTTGTGGTTTCATGTTAAAGAAGGCGCAGGTGCTCATGTTGTTGTTCAAAGTGAAAACGGCAGGGAATTTACCGATAAGCTGATTCGCGAGGCGGCAATGCTTGCCGTGCAAAACAGCAAGGCGGCTTCATCCTCGAATGTTGCCGTGGATTACACAATTATAAAAAATGTTAAAAAGCCAAACGGTGCAAAGCCCGGCATGGTTATTTACGATAATTATAAAACCGAGTATGTAACGCCCAATTTTGATGAGCTTGAAAGGATAAAAAGAATTGTATAACATAGCAGTTGTTCTTGCGGCGGGAAACGGCACAAGAATGGGAATAGATAAAAGTAAGCTGCTTATCGATATAGGCGGCAAAACGGTTATAGAGCGCAGCGTTGCCGTGTTTGAAAATATGGCGGAAATCGACGAAATCATCGTTGTTTGCCGCGAATGCGATGTTGAAATCTTTTCAAAATTACTTCCGCAGGAAAATATCACCTTTGTTATCGGCGGCGAAACAAGGCAGCAAAGCGTAAAAAATGCGGTTGAAACGATTGATGATTGCGATTATATCATTATTCACGACGGCGCACGCCCGCTTGTTACTCCCGAAACGGTTGTTAAGACGCTTGACGAGGCGCAAATCCGCAAGGCGGCCGCAACAGGTGTTTTTGTTAAGGATACCGTTAAGGTTGTGGATGAAAGCCTTAATATAGTCGGCACGCCTAACAGAAAAAATCTTGTGCTTATTCAAACTCCGCAGATTTTTGAATTTAATATATATAAAAATGCGCTTGAAGCCGCTCAGAAAGACGGTAAAGATTATACGGACGATTGCCAGCTTGTTGAGCATATCGGCGTTGAATGCGGCGTTGTTATCGGCGAATACGAAAATATAAAAATCACCACCAAAGGCGATGTGCCGATGGCGGAAAGTATATTGAAAGCAAGAGCCGGAAAGGAGCTTTGATATGAATATCAGAATAGGGCACGGATATGATGTGCACAAGCTCGTTGAGGGCAGAAAATGCATAATCGGCGGCGTTGATATACCGTGCGAGCTTGGACTCCTCGGCCATTCCGATGCCGATGTGCTTCTTCATGCCGTTTCCGATGCATTGCTCGGCGCGGCGGCACTCGGTGATATCGGCAAGCATTTTCCCGATACAGATGAGCGATTTGCGGGCGCAAACAGCTTTGTGCTGCTGCAAAATGTAGTTGCGCTTCTTGCAGAAAAAGGATTTAAGGCATCAAATATTGATGCCACAATAATTGCGCAGGTTCCGAAAATGGCTCCGTATATCGATGAAATGCGCGCCAATATCGCAAAAGCCTGCGGAATTGACACCGATTGCGTTTCCGTTAAGGCAACCACGGAAGAAAAGCTCGGCTTTACCGGTGCCAAGCAGGGCATAGCCGCTCATTGCGTGTGCCTGATTGAAAAGGCGTAAGCGTAAAATCAACTGCTTTGCCGCTTTTTTATGGCTGAACAATAATATATGGTTTTAAATATTATATATGAATAAATTGCGCCGCTGCCCAATATGATTTATTTGGGCACGGCGTTTTTTATATGATTTTAGGATTTTTTTTGAAATATTTGTAAACACTATTGACAAATAGGAAAAACTTGCTAAAATAGTAATTAGCACTCAGAGATAAAGAGTGCTAACAACTTTATAAATAATTTTCAGAGGTGAAATTTTATTATGACTATTAAACCACTTGCAGATAAGGTATTGCTTGCTCCTATGGAAGCAGAGGAAACAACAGCCTCAGGCCTCTTTATTGCAGCATCTGCTCAGGAAAAGCCCGAATTTATGACCGTTTCCGCTGTCGGCCCCGGCACGGAAAAATATCCCATGACCGTTAAGGTAGGCGATAAGGTTATCATCACAAAATACAGCGGCACTAATGTTAAGGTAGACGGTAAAGAATACACTATCGCTTCCGTTAAAGACATTCTTGCGGTTGTTGACTGATTTATTAAAACAGGAAAGGAATGATTGATTATGGCAAAAGATATAATTTACGGCGAAGAAGCTCGCAAGGCTCTTCAAAGCGGTATCGATAAGCTTGCAAATACCGTTAAAATCACACTCGGCCCCAAGGGCAGAAATGTTGTTCTCGATAAAAAATACGGCTCACCGCTCATTACAAACGACGGTGTAACCATCGCAAAGGAAATCGAGCTTGAAAACCCATTTGAAAATATGGGCGCTCAGCTTGTTAAAGAGGTTTCCTCCAAAACAAACGACGATGCGGGCGACGGCACCACAACAGCAACTCTTCTTGCTCAGGCACTTGTTCGCGAGGGCATGAAGAATGTTGCCGCAGGCGCAAACCCAATGGTTGTTAAAAACGGTATTAAGGCAGCTGTTGACGCAGCGGTAGAAGCCGTTAAAAGCAATTCACAGCAGGTTAAAGGCTCCGACGATATCGCAAGAGTAGCAACCGTTTCCGCTGCGGACGAATATGTCGGCAAGCTTGTTGCCGATGCTATGGAAAAGGTTACTTCGGACGGCGTCATCACCGTTGAAGAATCAAAAACAGCCGAAACAACTTGCGAGGTTGTTGAAGGCATGCAGTTTGACCGCGGCTATATCAGCCCCTACATGGTAACGGATACAGATAAAATGGAAGCTGTTATTGACGATGCTCTTATCCTTATTACCGATAAGAAAATCTCAACCGTTCAGGATATTCTTCCGTTGCTTGAATCCGTTCTCAAGAGCGGTCAAAAGCTTGTTATCGTTGCCGAGGATGTTGAGGGCGAGGCTCTTCAAACAATCCTTCTTAATAAACTCAGAGGCACCTTCACCTGCGTTTGCGTAAAGGCTCCCGGCTTCGGCGACAGAAGAAAGGATATGCTTCAGGATATCGCTGTTCTTACCGGCGGCCAGGTTATCACCTCCGATCTCGGTATCGAGCTTAAAGATGCCACAATGGATATGCTCGGCAAGGCTCGCCAGGTTAAGGTTACAAAAGAAAACACCATCATCGTTGACGGTGCAGGCTCATCTGATGAAATCAAGGCAAGAGTTCATCAGATTAAAGCCGCT
>ERZ779943.461-NODE-461-length-11354-cov-7.64484_pt1 | contig 11354 bp, 12 predicted proteins | sample MGYA00511027_ERZ779943 | MGnify/ENA primary metagenome ERZ779943 (study PRJEB29588, sample SAMEA2144588) | human gut metagenome | biome: human gut; feature: human-associated habitat; material: faeces | place: Denmark | collected 2008/2010 ...
ACGGTGGAAACGCCGGCACCAAAAGTGGTTCGTGCCATTACGACTGGCGTCAGAGTTGCACCGACACCATATCCCAATAATAATCCGGCGGGAATGCCGACAATGCACAAAAACAGTGCCTGCTGGCGGATAATACGTTTCAGTTGCCGGGGCGTAACACCAATGGTTTTCAGCAAGCCATAGAATCGAATATCCCCGGTAACGGAAATCTGAAATATGTTGTAGATAATCAGATAGCCTGTAAAGATTACCAATGCAAGGAAAGTGAGAATTGCAATCAGTGTTGTTGCATCCATGCTTTCGCCAAGTTGAGAGGATGTGTAACCCCAGTTTACACCGATGCGTACAAGCTCTCCTTCATCCGTTTTGTCCCAGGCATATCCCAAGTCCAGATCCACTTGTTCCATCTGACCACGGATATTCAGGCTGGATGCCATCATCACATTCAGATCAATACGGAACGGCTCCAGTCCCTTGGATATAGCTTCCGTTTCCATTTCTTTTGCGTATTCTTCACTGATATTGATATAGTGAACGGGACTTATATCATCATATTCCCACCATCCCGCCAGCGTAAATGTATCTGTTTTCTCATAAGGTATTTCGGATAAAGCACCAACGGTATAGGTCAGTTCAATTTCTGCTCCTACTTCCGGTTCAACACCCAATAGCTTTAAAGCATGGGTGTCCATGGTGATTTCCTTTCTTCCTTGTGGGGCATGTCCTGTAGTGGGTTCTGCGAAACTCCATTCAGTACAGTTGTCGTCCATGAAGCTAACTTCGGCTGGAGTTTTTGCGAAAATCCCACTGTTCATATAGCCAATGGTTATGCGTTTGCCAACGGCTTTTACATTTGAGTGAGCTGATATATTCTTAATCTGTTCTTCTGTTACTTCCTTAAAGGTTCCGTGGCAGTAACCACCAACTTGACGGAACGTGTACATTTCATAGCTGGAATTTATGGACATTACGATGGTAAACAGCGAGGTAAATAGCAGCGCAGTCAAGGCAATGGCAATAATTGCAATGATGTTACGCTTACGGGATGCCCATAGAGAACGCCAGCTTAATTTTCTGATACATTTTCTGTTCTTGACATTCATCGTAGCCACCTCCTGTTAGTTCTTGGTGACGATCCGTCCATCTTCGATACGGATAATGCGGTCTGCCATCTGTGCAATTTCTTCGTTGTGTGTAATCATTACGATTGTCTGGGCGAACTTTTGACTGGTGACTTTCAAAAGACTCAATACATCCTGGCTGGTCTTGGAATCCAGATTGCCTGTCGGTTCGTCAGCAAGGATGATAGCCGGAGCTGCCGCCAATGCACGAGCGATTGCCACACGCTGCTGCTGACCACCGGAAAGCTGATTAGGCAGAGCATCCAGCTTTTTCTCCAGTCCGAGGGTCTGTACGATCTGCTCAACAAAATCCTTATTGACCTTGCCACCGTCCAGCTCAATGGGTAGAACGATATTTTCATACACATTCAGCACCGGAACAAGATTATATGCTTGGAACACAAAGCCAATTTTTCTGCGGCGGAAGATGGTCAGCGCTTCCTCCTTCAAGGAGAAAATATCCTGTCCATCCACCATGACCGTGCCGCTTGTAGGGCGATCCAGCCCGCCCAGCATGTGCAGCAGCGTGGATTTGCCGGATCCGGATGTGCCGACAATTGCAACAAATTCGCTCTTTTTTACACTTAAATCAACTCCATCCAACGCATGAACTGCGTTATTGCCGGAGCCATAAATTTTTCTCAGGTTTTTTGCCTGTAAAACCTCCATAAATGAGTACCTCCATGAAAAAATCTGTATGTATGAAAGGAAATGATCCTTTGATACATACAGATTATCGCATAGGAATCTTTCCACATTCTTTCCGGCGGAAAATGAAATCTAACAGTTTTGATAGAATTGTTGTTATTTCGGCAGAAATATGGAAAACGTACTTCCTTTTCCCGGAACGGAAGCAACCTTGATATAACCGCCCTCGCCGGATATGATCTGTCGGGCAAGGTATAAGCCGATGCCCACACCTTCTTGTTTCTGCACACTATTTGAGCGGTAAAAGCGAGCAAATATCTTCGCTTGCTCACTTTCCGAGATGCCTGAACCGGTATCCGATATATCAATCCTTGCAAACATTTCATAGCTTACAGCAGAAATCCTGATTGTGCCATGATCCGTATATTTGATGGCATTGTCTACGATATTAGCCAGCGCTTCCGCTGTCCATTTGAAGTCGAATACAGCAAAAGCATCGGTATCTTGCAGTTGCAAAGACAATCCTTTTTCAGAAACCTTGGCGGCATATTGTTCTACTACGCTTTCAAGCAGCGGCTGCAGCGATGCTTGCTGAGGGGCGAGTGAAATGATCCCGTTTTCCAGTCTGGAAAGCTTTACGAGAGAATCGATCAGAAATCGCAGCTTTTCCGATTGCTTATACAGTGCCTCCACATTTGCCTTCGCCGATGCAGGCAGAGTTTCCTCCATCAAAAGCTCGCTGTATAACAGCAGGTTTGCGATTGGCGTTTTTGTCTGGTGGGAGATGTCCGCAATCAAGGCTTTGATTTTGTCTTTTTCCTGCGCTACATTTCGAGAAGATGCTTCTGCGGCAGAAAGATAGTGTGCAAACTTTGTTTCCAAAGCAGACAGCTGGCTTTCATCAAAAGTTGTTTCAGAAAAGGAGCCGATCATAGCAGCGTCCAGCATCCTTTCGATTTCTTCCATCGTTTTTCTGGCCTTTCTCCGCTCCCATAACACAACAGCTGCCGCCGCCAGAAAACACAGCAGTATGATCACAATGCCGGTTTTATTCATCTTTTGTCACCCAGCTATAACCGATTCCGTAGACGGTTTTAATGTATTTCTGTGCGCCAAGCTTATCCCTCAGACGCTTGATCGTAACAGACAAAGCATTTTCATCCACATATTCTGCGCCATCTGTCCAGATCCGGTCTACAAGGTCTCCACGGGTCATGGTTCGGCCTCGGTTTTCAACAAGCAGGCGCAGTAATTTTTGTTCTGTTTTACTCAATTCCACTTTTGAATCTCCTGTATAAAAGGTCATCGCCTCAAAGTCAAAGTGAAATAGATCAATATGGATCGGCGCATTTTTATTGTTTGACGCTTGCTTTCGCAGTTGGGTATTCACTCTTGCCCGCAAAACCGAAAGAGAAAAGGGCTTGGTAATGTAATCATCAGCGCCTCTCTCCAGTCCGTCTACGATGTCCAGATCGGTGTCATTGGCAGTCAGCAGAATAACAGGAACTCCGGGCATGTTTTCCTTGATCTCCCGGAGCAGCTCAAGCCCACTGCCATCCGGCAGATTGATATCCAGCAGGATCAGGGATACACCGCCGCAAAGCAGCTGTTCCTTCGCCGCTTTTAGGTCTTGGCAGGAAATGATCTGACGGTCATCTGCTTTCAGTGCTTTACTTAAACCCTGATTCAACCCTATATCATCTTCAATAATCAATAATTGTTCCATGTATCTCACTCCCTCGTTATTCAAAGGCCACCATTATTTCCTTGGGTAATTTTTCGTTCTCACAGTTCAGAAGATAGGCGATTGCTCTGCTTGCAAATTTGTTTGTTTTCACTGTATCCCAATCGGCAAGCAAAATGACCTCTGCCTTGCCGTTTTCAAAATCTAATGATATTTCGCCCCATTCGCCGTCGCAGTCTGCCTGATATTCGTAGATTGCGGCGGCGATTTTCTTTTTTCGCTTGATCTTGGATTTCTGTTTTAGCCGGACTGCATGGATTGCGCCCTCGGCAACCAACAATTCCGTCAACTTGTCCACTGCTTTTCGGTAGGCTCGTTCTGTACCGCTGGCTGTACTGCCCTCAAACATAACCGCCAGTTCTTCAAAGGTGGGGCGGTCTTTCCATGAGCTGACACGCCCACAGGTCATGCAAATTGCTAACCGTTTTTCGAGCAAGGTCTGTTCCCGGTAATTCAGTTTCTCAAATGCCCGCTGCACCTTTTCTGCCTGTATGCCGTTCCAGAGGATATCGGTATAGTTCCAGCTATCGTCAAGGGCTACATCCTCGCCTGTTTCTTCGCCGTCCTCGTCTGTGACATAGAAAGGCTGCTGATTGCGGATGCCACGGACTACTTTCAGATATTCTTCCGCAAGGGTAAGATCGCAGTTGTATTTCTTGGAAAACTCGTTGACCGCATCCTTGGTATTGTGGTACAGCCAAGCCATTGACCGCACCATTTTGTAATTAGTCAGAGAGGACACTGACCATTTTTCTTCTCCCATGCGAAAACGTAGCATAGCATCCCGAATGAACGGAAAAATGTATGTACTAAAACGTTGTTCTGAATCTCATAAATAAGCAACCAGTCCGGTTCGATGTGACACTCACGCGTGCCTTTGTAGTTTCCTGTAAGGTCGTGATCCCTGTATTTTGCATCCAGCGTACCGCCATTCGCCAGAATATCGATTACCTCAAACAGCTTATCAAGATTTTTATTTTGCTTTTTGGCAAGCTTCAAATCCTTTTTAAACTGATTGGTAAACTGAATGTCGTATTTCATACGTCGAGAGCTGCCTTAAGCGCATCCATACTGGAATAACGCGGAGCAGAAGGATCCTTCATCGTTTTTCTGCCTTCCTCAATGGCAACGGCTGTCGTATCATTCGGTACTTCCAGTTTTAATTCAAAAGGAATACCATGCTCACGGATAGCGGTTCTCAGGAACATATTTACAGCAGTTGTCATATTCAGACCAAGTTCATTGAAGATTTCCTCCGCCTGGTCCTTGATTGCCTTGTCTGTACGAATATTTAAATTAGTTGTTGCCATACAGAACACCTCCATTCAAGTATAGTATACTCAAATATGTATATAGTGTCAACACATTGTCATTATTAAAAGCACATAAATTCTGCTAAAATGCATCGAAATCTCTCTGCGTAGCGATCTGCGCATAGCTCTTGGCTTCACATAGGCTAGGTTTCTGCCGGAAGGCAGTGTGATAAAAAGCATGCCAATTTTGAAACACGATTTGCTAGGTTCTTGAATAAGCTGCTCATGGAGCTGATGACAAAATAAAAGAAGCAATTTAAAGTATAAGTGGTAAGAATCAAGCCTCCAAGACTCCGCAAGATTTGGAGGTTTGCTTCTGCCCATTTTTAGAGGAAAGGAATTTTCGAAACGAAAAATCTATGGTACAATATTTTAGAAGTTATCAACGGGATAAGTGGATCATAGAGAAAGAGCAGAACAAATCACATGTAGGTTAGTCAGATTTGTATCTCAAAAATAAATCTAATCTTTTTCTATGGCAGGTGCAAAGTGATGCATCATGCTTATTTTTGCAGGTACCGGCAGGGGACTGTTGCATCATTTTTGAACCCAGACTTAACGAATAAGCCATGGGATGTGCATTTTTATTGCGTACTCATGGCACTGCGAGAGTATTTGTCTGCTTACGATTTGCCCTGATTGTGGAGGAAAACTGAGAGAGCGAAGTGGACCATATGGTAGATTTTACGGATGTATGAATTATCCGAAATGTAGAGATAGCAGATCAATTAAAAAATAATTGAGAGGTGTTAATAAATGTTATTTATATGTTACCCCAAATGTTCAACCTGTCAAAAGGCTAAAAAATGGCTGGATGAGCATAATATAAAATATACTGAGCGCCATATTGTAGAGGTGAATCCTACTTATGACGAATTAAAGGAATGGTATGGGAAGAGTGGACTGACCCTTAAGAAGTTCTTTAATACTAGCGGGCTTCTTTATAAAGAAATGCAGCTTAAGGACAAGCTGCCTACAATGAGTGAAGAGGAACAGATTCAGTTACTTGCTACAAATGGAATGTTGGTAAAGCGTCCACTTGTTGTAAATGGAGATACTGTGCTTGTTGGCTTCAAGGAAGCAGAATGGGCTGAAAAATTGAATTGATAATTTTTGAGAATTCGTTTATGTATATGGAGGAAAGGAGCTGAGAATCTCATATGTCAGATTTGTTTGATTTATCGAACTTTGATAAATATAAAGAAGATAACTGCCGAGAAGTGAAAAAGGCAGAAGGTGGATTGCCTATAGCATTATGGGAGTCGTATTCCTCATTTGCCAATTCTAATGGTGGTGTTATTATTCTTGGCGTTGGAGAGCGGCAGGATGGAACTTGGTATACTACTGGACTTAAGAATGCGGATAAACTTAAGAGAAACTTTTGGAACACAATTCATGATACCAAGAAGGTAAGCATTAATTTGCTATCGGATAAAAATGTGGAGTCCTACGAGGTTAATGGTGATACCATTCTGGTTATTTATGTACCAAGAGCTAAACGTGAGCAGAAGCCTGTTTATATTAATAACGATTTATTTGGTGGCTGCTATCGTAGAGATTGGGAAGGCGACTATCATTGCTCAAAGGCAGAAATTAAAGGTATGCTCCGTGATGCTGCGGATGAGACAGAGGATATGAAGATTGTAGAACAGTTTGATATTTCTGCAATTGATACAGAGTCCTTGAAGGGATTCAGAAATCATCATAAGAGCTATCGTCCAGAGCACGTATTTAATAATTTACCAGATGATGAGTATTTAGAGAGAATAGGTGCAGCAGGATTTGGCGAGGATGGTAAATTACATCCTACTACAGCTGGGTTGCTTATGTTCGGTGAAGAATATCATATCGTAAGAGAATTTCCAGAGTATTTCCTAGATTATAGAGAGATGCTTGACCCAACAATACGTTGGACAGATCGCTTGCAGTCTAGCTCCGGTGATTGGAGCGGTAATGTATTTGATTTCTTCTTTAGAGTAAATAGCAAAATTGCAAAGGATATTAAGAAGCCTTTTAAGCTTGAAGGTATTACGAGGGTGGATGATACTCCAGTTCATAAGGCAGTTCGAGAGGCTTTAGTTAATTGTTTGGTTAATACAGATTATTTCTTGCCTTGCGGTGTAGTGATTAAGAAGGAAGATGACAAGTTGGTTATCGAGAATCCTGGTAGCATTCGCACTGGTAAAAAGCAGATGCTTCGTGGTGGTATTTCAGATCCTAGAAATAAAACACTAATGAAGATGTTTAATATGATTGGTATTGGTGAAAGAGCCGGTAGTGGTATCCCAGATATTTATCAGGTTTGGGAGAATGAAGGCTGGCCAATGCCTGTTGTAGAGGAAAGTTATAATCCTGACAGGACTCGTTTATCGCTTGAATTTGCGAAAAAACAAACGATAAAAACAAGCGAAGAGGAAAAGGAGCCAAAAAGGAGCCAAAAAGGAGCCGAAAAGGAGCCAATAAAAGGAGCTGAAAGAAAAAAGGAAATTTTGAAGCTGATAAAGGTAAACTCAACTATTACACAAGTTGAAATTATGAAAGAATTAGATTTGACTAGAAAGCAAGTGCAAAAGGATATGAAAGAGTTACAAGAGATGCACATAATTGCAAGAGAAGGCACAAACAGAAGAGGACGCTGGATTATCGTCAAAGAGAATAAATAGAATTTAAGTTTATTAGGGGGATAGTTTATATGCTTAATCTTTCGGAAGAACAACAAAAAGCACTGATGGAAACAGTAAATAAGCATATTCAGGAAGAAACAAAAAAGAGCCTAGATGCATTTGATAAAACCCTTGATAGAAAAGTCAGTTTGGTGTAAATAGTATAAAAACATTGGATTCCGTACAAAAAAGTTCCAAAATCAGGAATTTCTGTACGGAATTTCTTTTATTTGCGTACTTGGCGAAAATAAAGCATTTTTATAATACAAAATTACCTGCTTTTGTATTTTTTTGCCGATATTGGCGTTTTAAATACAAGAAAATTCGTAGGAATCTGCAAGGCACTTTTACATTAGCTTTTTACAGTCGTTGACAGTCACTGTCTTTTACCATAAAATGAACAGTAAGAATGTATGAAAAAGGAAGAGAAAAATGGGAAAATCTGAGAAACAGATGGATAAAGAGCATGAGCGCAACCAGCGGATCATCGATACGGCGTTCCGGCTTTTTGTGGAAAAGAAAATAGAAGCGGTCAGTATGGATGAGGTCGCAAAAGAAGCCGGTGTGGGACGTGCCACATTGTTCCGCTGTTACAACAATAAGACGGAGCTGGCTATTGCGGTCTGCGCATCGAAATGGAAGGCTTATCTGGACAAGCTGGATGAGGCAAGACCAATCTCTTCGATACACGATATTCCGGCCATTGGAAGATTTATTTTTACGCTGGACAGTTATATCGGCATGTATCAGAACCATAAGGATCTGCTGCAGTATAATGACAACTTCAACAATTATATAACACACCAGACGGTGCGGCAGGAGGAACTGGCGAATTTCCACGCATCCCTGAATTCCGTCAACACAAGACTTCATATGATGTATGCGAAGGCAAAAGAGGACAAGACCTTCCGCACGGATATTCCGGAGGAACAGTTCATGCGTGTGACGGTGCATACCATGATGGCAGCGTGTACCCATTACGCAGGTGGTTTTATCTGGGGAGCAACGGACAACAAGGATTATACAGGTGATCTGCTGATTTTAAAAGAAATGATCCTGAATTATGCCCGGAATGACGCCAATCTCTAATTTTCAGGTATACTGATCCCGACAGCCGGTGGAACAGATGACTGATTGACATTGCAATTTCAGAAAATCTGTGATATAGTAGCCACAATTGAATATGGAGTATTCAGGTGCCGGAGTAGCCACGTAAGTAGCTGGCTCCGGTGAAAAGGGAAGCAGGTGTAAGTCCTGCACGAACTCGTCACCGTAATTAGGGAGCTGAAGCCGATAGATCACTGGGAGACCGGGAAGATGGCGGATGCAATGATCTTCAAGCCGGGAGACCTGCCTGAATGCTGTACAGAAACATTTGTTTCAAAGCCACGAGTAACTGGTTGTACGTGTGGAATGCAGAAGCGACAGAAGCTTTTTGCATTCGTTTCTTATGTGTACAAACCCTTTACCTGATACAGGAAAGGGTTTTTGTTTTTGTTGCGAAAAACATGTTTCTGACTTACATATTTAAGAATACCGGGGCAAGCCCCAAAATCAAAAGAGACAGAAAACCTGTCAGAGGAGGAAACATGAAAAGAAGAATCGTAGCAGTAGTACTGGCAACCGTACTGGGCGCTGTATGCATCACCGGATGCGGCAATACCCAGGAGACCGTAGAGAGCACTGTACAGGTAAGCACTGAGGCTCAGACCACCCAGGCAGCGGAAACAGCAGCTACCGAAAGCGCCGAAGATGCAGATCAGGCAGCAGCCGATGAAGTAGCAGCAATGATCGATGCCATCTATGTGCAGGAGAGAACTGAGAATACCGATAAGCAGTGTGCAGATGCCAAGGCAGCATGGGATGCACTGACCGACGCACAGAAGGAACTGGTAGAGGGAGAAAATGCAGATCCCGATTATTTCGGCAGAGATACCGGAGATGCTTCCAAGGATGATCCCCGTAATCAGGATGAGATCGGTGAGAACGAGATTCTGGTAGTAAGCTTCGGCACTTCCTTTAACGACAGCCGTGTGGCTGATATCAAGGGTATCGAGGATGCGATCGCAGCAGCCAATCCCGACTGGTCTGTAAGAAGAGCATTTACCGCACAGATCATCATCAACCATATACAGGCAAGAGATGATGAGCATATCGACAACATGGATCAGGCACTGGACCGCGCTGTGGCAAACGGTGTTAAGAACCTGGTAGTACAGCCTACCCATCTGATGCACGGGGCAGAGTATGACGAGCTGATGCAGGCAGTAGAAGCCTACAAGGATCAGTTCGCATCCGTAAAAGTCGCTGAGCCCCTGTTAGGTGAAGTGGGAGACGATGCAACCGTTGTCAATGCAGATAAGAAAGCAGTAGCGGAAGATCTGACTGCAGAAGCAGTGAAGACCGCTGGGTATGACAGCCTGGATGCTGCAAAGGAAGATGGCGTGGCATTCGTATTCATGGGTCACGGAACTTCTCACACCGCAAAGGTGTCTTACAGCCAGATGCAGACCCAGATGAACGACCTCGGTTATGCTAACGTATTCATCGGAACCGTAGAAGGTGAGCCGGAAGAGACTGCCTGCGAAGAAGTCATCAAGGCTGTTGCGGAAGCAGGTTACACCAAAGTGGTTCTTCGTCCCCTGATGGTAGTAGCAGGTGACCATGCCAACAACGATATGGCAGGCGAGGATGAGGATTCCTGGTTAAGCCAGTTCAATGCTTCCGGTAAGTTCGACAGCGTGGATACCCAGATCGCAGGTCTTGGCGGGATCAAGGCTATCCAGGATCTGTATGTGGCACATACCGCAGCAGCAATGGCTGAGAAATAAATAAGAATCAAGATTACAAATAAAATAAGGATTAAAATCAGTAATGAAAGCAAAGACATTAATGAATAAAATCATAATCGTGGGCGGACTGAGTGCCTGTCTGCTGCTTGGCGGCTGTGGAGCAGGTCAGGCAGCGGATGCAACATCTGCAGAAAGCACATTTGCCGCACAGGAAAGTACCGTAACACCGACAGAGAGCACGGAAACGGCGGAAACTGTCAGCACAGAGACTGCGCAGGACAAGGCACAGCTTCCTGATGGTGTCTACACCGCTGAATTTTCCACGGACAGTTCCATGTTCCATGTCAGTGAGGCCTGTGACGGCAAGGGAACACTGACGGTAAAGGATGGCGTTATGACCATTCACATTTCCTTAGGCTCCAAGAAGATCCTGAATCTCTATCCGGGTCTGGCGGAAGATGCAGCCAAAGATGGTGCAGTACTGCTTGAGCCCACCACGGATACCGTGACTTACAGTGACGGCATGACGGAAGAAGTCTACGGCTTCGATGTTCCTGTACCCGTGATCGGAGAGGAATTCGATCTGGCACTGATCGGTACCAAGGGAAAATGGTACGATCATAAAGTAAAGGTATCTGATCCGGTGGCAGAGGGTGCCGCAGACACTTTTGATCTGAGCACTGTAGAAGACGGCAGCTACACCATCGAACTGACCATGGAGGGCGGAAGCGGCAGAGCCAGCATCCAGTCCCCTGCACAGCTTGCGATAGCTGACGGAGCGGCAACGGCGACTTTGGAATGGAGCAGCCCGAACTATGATTATATGCTGGTGAACGGTGAAAAATATCTGCCGGTAAATACGGAGGGCAATTCCGTATTTGAAGTGCCGGTGGAAGCACTGGATGCACCCCTTACCATGATTGGTGATACCGTGGCAATGAGCACACCTCATGAGGTGGAATACACCGTAACTTTCCATTCTGATACCCTTCAGAATGCAGAGAGCGGCAAGTAATACATATGATGCCAGGGTCAAAAGGTCTAAGCCCACATGAGCTTGCTCATAGGTGGGT
>ERZ779943.469-NODE-469-length-11238-cov-2.46106_pt1 | contig 11238 bp, 8 predicted proteins | sample MGYA00511027_ERZ779943 | MGnify/ENA primary metagenome ERZ779943 (study PRJEB29588, sample SAMEA2144588) | human gut metagenome | biome: human gut; feature: human-associated habitat; material: faeces | place: Denmark | collected 2008/2010 ...
TTTGACATAAAAATACCGACCTCCAAAGTTAGATTTTTAGGTCTAACTTTTGGGGGTCGGGTCACAAAACAGGGGAGTTTTTATATCAAATTTTCTTTTTTCTTATAACTGAACCGTCAGGAATTTTTACATCACTCTTCATTGTGAGCTTTTGCATTGGATGCGGTGCGGCATCAACGGAATTTCCGTATTCGTCAGTAAGTGAAACACACTTTACATTAAACGGAATACCGCTTGGCGGCAGTACATCGAGTGTATCGCCCACAAGAAATTTGTTTCTCTGTGTAATTTCTGTTGTGGTGTCGTCAATCGACTTTTCGCAAACAGCAACCACATCATAATGTCTGATGTAACCACCGTTTCCCGTAACCTGTCCCGGTTCTTTGCCAAAGTAAAAGCCTGTATTGTATTCACGGTGGCTTATCTTGTCAAGTTCCTCTTTAATCCAAGGTTCAAGCACATAATTTTCACCGTTAGTCATAAATCCGTCAACAGCATGGCGATAGGCATTTGTTGTAACAGCGGTGTAATAAGCTGATTTTGCTCTGCCCTCAATTTTAAGACTGGAAACTCCTGCTTTTACAAGCTCGGGAATATGCTCAATCATACAAAGATCTCTGGAATTGTAAAGGTATGTGCCGTCCGAATGTTCCTCGACAGGGAAGTACTGACCCTCTCTGTTTTCTTCAAAAAGGTGATATTTCCAACGGCAAGGCTGTGCGCAGTCGCCGTGGTTTGCATCTCTGCCTGTCATATAACTTGAAATAAGACATCTGCCTGAGAACGACACACACATTGCGCCGTGTACAAAGCACTCGATTTCAAGGTCTTTCGGAATTTTTGCTCGCATCTGTGCGATTTCATCAAGCGGAATCTCTCTTGCAAGCACAACTCTTGATGCACCCATATTATAAAGTACATTTGCGGTTGCATAGTTTGTTACGCCTGCCTGTGTTGAAATATGTCTTGCAACCTTTGGAGCGTATTTTTTAGCGGCCTCAAAAACACCTAAATCCGCAATAATAAATGCGTCAACACCACATTCTTGAGCATAGCTTAAATAGTCGGGTAAAAAGTCAAGTTCATTATTTCGTGGTAAAGTGTTGCAGGTTACATATAATTTTGCACCCTTTGCGTGGGCAAGTTCGCAAGCCTGTTTTAACTGTGTATTGTCAAAATTCTTTGATGCAGAGCGCATACCAAACATTTTGCCTGCGAGGAATACTGCGTCTGCGCCAAATGAAAGCGCAGAGTTAAGACATTCCATATCGCCTGCAGGTGCAAGCACTTCCGGTCTTGTAATCATATTATAATCTCCTAATTATTCAATATTTGCAAGATTTTCGTTATGCTCATAAATTGTTGAAGCATAATAAGCGTTACCGTCTTTATCGTGACAGAAGAAGTAGTAATTTGTATCCTTAGGATTGAGCGCAGCGATAATTGCATTCATACCCGGGTTACAGATTTCACCTGCCGGTAAGCCTTCTTTAGAATATGTGTCATATGAACTTTCAAAAGTATCTCTTGCGTCTTCAGGAATATCAGCTTGTGTTCTGTACGGGTAGAATTTAGTTGAGTCAAGACCGAGATACTTAACACCCATATCTTCATCGGCATTAAGACGGTTGTAGATAATAGAAGAAATGTAATACATATCGTCTGTATCGGCAGCCTCTGACTGAATGATTGACGCAACTATCATAACCTGGTCAAGAGTATAGTCGCTTCTGTTCTTCTTAAGCATATCTTCAATGGTTGTTACCTTATCATAACCCGGAACATCTTGTTTTTCGGTAAGTTTTGATTCGTAGTTATTAAGGAAACGATAAATAACATTCTCTGCATCTTCGTTTTCATAGAATGTATAAGTATCAGGATACAGGTAACCCTCAAGTTTGTAGTAACGGTCATCTACATTTGTAATATCCTTTAAGAATGAATATTCATCGTCAAAATGGTTTGAATTACAAAGCTCAAGGAACTTGTCTTCATCGGCGAGAGCACCTTTTTCTTTAAGTAACTTAGCAATCTCAAGGACATTTCTGCCTTCCGGAATTGTTACTTCAACTGTATCTGTACGGTTTACACTGCTAAGCAAGAAGTTGATAATTGCCTCGTAGTCCAAATTTGTTTTGATGTCATATGTACCCTGTGTAAAATCGTCATCCGCTTTTGTAAATTTTGCAAACAGTTTGAAATAGTTTTTATCATCAATGATATTATTCTTTTCAAGAACGGTTGCAACTGTGTCAAGATTCGGATTTGCAGGAATTTCTATTCTTACATTTTTTTCTTCGGTACGGTTGATAGCGAGCATATCGTCAATGCCTGCCACAAAGAACATACCTGCCATAGCACCGACAATTATAACGGAAACCAACCAGATAACTCTGAAAACTCTGCGGTTACGCTTATTTTTGGCTTTTGAAAGTTTTTTGTCTATTTTCTTTTTCTTTTTTAAAGCCTGCTTAGAATTTTTTGCCATCTGTTCCTTAACATCTTCGCCGCTGTAAGAGTTAAGTTCTTCGGGTTCGTTGCTTTCTGTTTTTGCGGATTCGTCATAGATGTCGTCCTGAATATTTAAAGTAAAGCTTTTTGCTTTTTGGCGACGCTTTTCTTCAAGGTTCTGAATATTATTTTCTTCGTTCACTTACACCATTCCTTTTTCAAACACATTTCGTGTATCGTTTGTGAATTTTTCAGTTATTATTATGTCAACAGCCTTGTCATATATTCCGTGCGGTAGTTTTTGCTCAATGCATCTTGAGTAGCAAAGCCCTGCCGTTGTACCGCCAAACTGTTCTAAAAATCTGTCATAATAGCCTTTTCCAAAACCGAGCCGATAGCCGTATAAGTCAAAACTTAATCCTGGTACAAGACAAAGACCGTTTGAATAATCGGTAATTTTGCCGCAGACTTCTGTATCAGGCTCCATAATGGAATATTTGCCCTCTATAAGCTGACTTAGTGATGTTACTTTATAAAAATCCATAACAGGCTCGCTTTGTCTGCATTTTGGCAGAGCAAGTATTTTTTCGTCTGCAATCGCCTTTTCAAGAATAGGGTAGGTGTTAATTTCTATCGGCATAGATACAAACGCAAACAGAATACTGCACTCTTTATATTCTTTCAAATCAACAAATTTTTCAAACAATGTTTTGTCAAGAGCGGCTCTGATTTCTTTTGGACAGGCTGTTCTGATTTTCTTATGCTTTGCTCTTAGTGAATTTTTTTGCTCTTTTATATTTATTATGGGCATTGCATATCACCGCAGACTTTGTTTGCAGCTTCGGCAGACACTGCTTTTTCTACAATAGCTTTGCCGAAGAGAATTGCACAGCCTGCGCCTTTGCCTGTAATTACATTGCCGTCAATTTCAACAGGAGCAGCGGTGTATGTTGCTCCCTCAAGTTCTTTTTCAAATCCGGGGAAACAGGTTGCTTTTTTACCTTTAAGTATTCCGAGGTTACCTAAAACCGACGGAGCGGCGCGGGAAGCGGTAATTTTGCCGTTTTCTGCACAGTAAACAGCCGCTTTAGTCACAGTTTCCGATTTACCGAGATTAATGGTTCCCGGCATACCGCCCGGAAGAACCACGCCGTCAATGTTATTAAATGATATTTCTTCGGGTTTTAAATCGGCTTTAACGGTAACACCGTGTGAGCCTGTTACAAATTCGCCTGTAACTCCTACTGTTTTAACTTCAATTTTTGCTCTGCGCATCATATCAAGCGGTGCAAGAGCCTCGGTTTCTTCAAATCCGTCTGCTAAAAATAAATAAAACATAGCAATACCCTTTCTATACTTAATTTAATGTTATTCCTATATAAATATCCTTTGGCACGGTGATTTTGCTGTCAAGCGATTTTACCATTCCGTATCGGATTTTTTGTGCGTTTTCAAATATTTTGTTATGTGTAAATCTGAAATATTCGGCATCGGTATTTTGCAGAATATCATTTATCATATTTTTTAAATTGTTTTTTTCAAATTCAAAGTAAAATACTTCTGCCGTATTTTCATTTTCTTCAAACAATGCAAAATAATTTTTGCTTTTAACATTTTTTATATTATATGTTGAATAATATTCGACAGCAAAATTCTTAAAGTCATTACCCTGCTTGAGAATATTATTTTCGCTGAAATTTAATTCCTGCAAAGAAAGTAAATCATTTCTTGAAAAATCGGAAATATAAGCAATGCAGTTTTCACGATAACCGAAATTTTGATAATAGTTATAAAGATTATCGTTTGCAGGGAAAAGAAAGGAGTACTTATCTCCGTTTTTTGCCGAATCTTCAAGAGCGTGTTTAATTAATTTGTTCATAATGCCTTGCTTGCGAAAATCTTTATGGGTTGACGCACCGCAAAGATAATGAGCTTTTTGACCGTTAAAACTTGCACTTATAAGATAAAGTGCGGAAATGATTTTTTCGCCGTACTTTGCAATATAAGTTTGTTTTGCGTTAAAACATTTGTCAAAAAATAAATCAACAGCTTTCGGTTCTTCATCAAAAGATGAAAGCCAAAGCTTTTTAAGTGATTTAATATCGGAACTGTCGGGTTTGCAAAAATTAATTTCCATCATTTTTTAATGTTGCGTTATACCTCGCGATCAGAATTATGGGATTATATGAGAGTTTGGACTTTTTAAGTCCCTCTATCCCCATATCTTCTTCACGGTTTATATATTTATAAGAAGACAGCGTTTTGGCAAATTCATTGTTAATTACTGCATAAATGCCGTCGTATTCACGCAAAGCTTTTTCAAAACATATATCAAATGCAATAGGGGAGATTTCGCATCCGAGAGTCATGGCAACAGCTTTGTCTTTTACATAAACAATTCCGCCATGCATTTTAAATTCTTCTATATTGTCAAGAGCCTCTCTGATTGCATTTTTTTCTTCGTAGTGCTCAATATCAATTTCATTTTCGGCACACCAATCAAGCATTACTTTATAAGCATCCTCTTTATTTGAATTTGTTATTTCTTCAAATCTGTAATCGGGATAACCGTTCTTAAACTTTGAAATATGGTTGCGCTTTGCGTGGAATTTTCTGCCCGAAAGATTTATTAAATCTTCTGACAAATAGACATATTCCTGATTTTCGGGTGAAAATTCATAGTTAAATTCTGACGGGAAAAGGGTTTCAAGTTTAACCCTCTGTGCGTCTGTCAGCATTACGATAAAAGGTTTTTGCCCACGCTCGTGAGCGTCCTTTATGATTTCTTCGACAGCGGGTTTTATATCTTCGCCGTGCGGCAGGCAATATCCCCACACGCTGTCATCGTCATTAAAATATGCTTTTATTAAACAGTTGTTATACAAAGCAAATTTTATATTATATTCATTTCTCCAGAGGTATGCGCTCAAAATATTGGTAGTAAGTGATATTCCCTCCGGATTGTCGTAGTATTTCTGAAATTTATTTATATCGGATTTTTCTATCAGCTTAAAGTTTAGCATAAAGTATTAATTTCAGCCGCCTTTTCTATTTCCTCTGCTATTGATTCTATCGGCTTGATTTCACCGTTTTCACAACAGTCAATAATTGTCCAACCGCATTTTTCAGCGGCATATAAAGCAGATTTTCTGCATTCAAGCAAAAATGCGAAATTCTTTTCGTGTAAATCTTTTTTGCCTTCGTCACCCTCGTAACGCTTGCTCATAAGTTTTTGCGATACTTCGGGTTTAACATCAAGATAAATAACTTTATCGGGCTTAGGAACAGAAAGTTTATTGTATTCAAAATCCTCTTGCCATTCAATAAAGTTGTCCCACTCCGATTTGTCAAGTTTAGACATCTGATAAATTATATTGGATGTAGCGTATCTGTCGCTTAAAATCACATCACTGTTTTCGTAATCTTTTTTCCAAAATTTAAGAAAACTTGCCACTCTGTCTACCGCATAAAAGGACGAAGCGGCATAAGCGTTTACATCATTCGGATTACTGCCGAATTCTCCGCCGAGATACATTTTTACAAGTGCCGAGCTTTCGTTTGCGTAATCGGGAAATTCAAGTCTTTTAATGCTTTTTCCCATTGCTGAAATTTTATCAAAGAGGATTTTTGTTTGGGTAGCCTTTCCGCTTCCGTCAAGACCCTCTATTACAATGAATTTTGCACTCATTTTTGTTCCTATCCATTTCTATTATTCTAAAATATAATTAAAATATTACTCTCTGCCGTATTTTTTGCGTACTTCTTTCATTTTGCCGCAGCTCATTTTGCCCTCGGGACAAGCACCGAACAAACACGCAGGACCGCAGTTTTTGAATAAATGCGGAGCAACTTCAAGACATTGTTTAAGCATTTGCTCGGCAACATCTCTGATTTCCCACTGTGCACGGTTACAGCAGCGGTGTGCAAAGAAATTCTCAAGACTTCTTGCATTAAAAGTGCAGACAATTTTTGTGGTTGATGCGTTAGGAAGAATAAATCTTGCGTCTTCATTTGCTTTTTTTACAAAAGCATTGAATTTTGCTTTGTTTTCGTTTCTGTAGTTTTCTATGACTTCTTCATCGGTATCGTCACAGTTTCCTGTTGCCTCTCTGATATATCCTGCAACAAGTGCGTCACGAACTTCGCTGTAAGCCTTTGACTGCATTTCTATTACTTTGTTGTAAGCGGCAAGCGCCTTTTCGTTTTTTGCAATTTCAGGCGGTGTTACAAAATCAAACTTTGTGCCGTCAACATAACGCTGCGACTGCTGACTGTAAGATGCGATTCTGTGTCTTACAAGCTGATGTGAGCAGGCTCTTGAAATGCCCTCAATGCCAAAGGTAAAAGAAGCGTGTTCAAACGGACTGCCGTGCCCGATGTTTGCAAGCATATCTATAAAATCAGCGGTCTTTTCCTCAGTAAGACCATCTCTTATATTTGATATTTCGGACGGTGAGTAGCAGAGTTTTGCAGCCATTGCAACCGTCATTTCGGGATTTGGCGTATAAGTAAGTAAAGTGACTTTTGCACTCAAAATAATCTCCTCCAAAGTGATATAAAAACATATATAAATGTATTATATCATTTTGTGTCGCAATATGCAACAAAATTAATGCGATTGTTGCGGTACGAAAAAAGAAAAATATCAGAAAATTTCCTATATTCACTTGACATTGTGAATAATTAGTTTTATAATGCTACTGAATAAAAAGTATATGTAATTGGCGTTGACGGGATTAGCTGTATCTCGTTCTTTCAGAGAGAAGTCGGTCGGTGCAAGACTTTATGAATGTTTACAGCACGCTGCCCCTGAGCTCTGTGTGACTAAGCACAGCGTATATCTGCGTTAAGGATTGTAATCGTAAGATTACTCAAAGAGGGTGTTTAAGCACCAATTTGGGTGGTACCGCAGGAATTATTCTCCTGTCCCATTTTTATGGGGCAGGATTTTATTTTGCAAATTTTTTAAGGAGAGATTTTTAATGGAATGGACAGGACTTAACGAACTTCGTGAAAAGTTTCTTTCATTTTTTGAGAGTAAGGGTCATTTAAGACTTCCGAGCTTTTCACTTGTTCCGAAGGACGACAACAGCCTTCTGCTTATTAACAGCGGTATGGCTCCTATGAAAAAGTATTTTACAGGTGAGGTTACACCGCCGAGAAAGCGTGTAACAACCTGTCAGAAGTGTATCCGTACTCCAGATATTGAGAGGGTAGGCATTACTGCCCGTCACGGCACATATTTTGAAATGCTCGGTAACTTCTCTTTCGGTGACTATTTCAAGCACGAGGCTACAGCTTGGGCATGGGAGTTCTTTACAAAGGTTCTCGAAATGCCTGTTGACAAGCTCTATGTTTCTATTTATGAAAACGATGACGAGGCTTACAAGATTTGGACCGAAGAAATCGGTGTTGAGCCATCTCATATGGTAAGACTCGGCAAAGAAGACAACTTCTGGGAGCACGGTTCAGGTCCTTGCGGTCCTTGTTCGGAGATTTACTTTGACCGTGGTGATGAAAAGGGCTGCGGTAAGCCTGACTGTCATGTCGGTTGTGAATGTGACCGTTTCGTTGAGGTATGGAACATAGTATTCTCACAGTTTGAAAACGACGGCAACGGCAACTACACACCTCTCGCTCATCCTAACATTGATACAGGTATGGGTCTTGAAAGACTTGCTTGTGTAATGCAGGGCGTTGACAACCTTTTCTTAGTTGACACTGTTCAGAATATTATGAAGAAGATTTCTGAAATTACAGGTGTAAATTACGGTGAGGACGATAAAAAGGATATTTCACTTCGTGTTATTACCGACCATATCCGCAGCACAACATTTATGATTGGTGACGGTGTTCTTCCGTCAAATGAGGGTAAGGGTTATGTTCTCCGCCGTTTGCTCAGAAGAGCAGCCCGTCACGGCAGACTTTTAGGATACAAAGACGCATTCTTGTATAAGGTATGCGAAACTGTAATAAAAGAAAATGAATCGGCATATCCTGAATTAAGAGAAAAGCAGGACTTTATTACAAAGATTATCAGAGTCGAGGAAGAAAGCTTCCAAAAGACGATTGACCAGGGCTTTAAACTCTTGCAGGGTATTGTTGACGACCAGGATATTAAGGTTCTCAGCGGTGAGGACGCATTTAAGCTCAACGATACTTACGGTTTCCCAATCGACCTTACAAGAGAAATTCTCTCCGAGCAGGGTATTGATGTTGATGTTGACCGTTTCCACGAGCTTTTGAAAGAGCAGAAACAGCGTTCAAGAGATGCAAGAAAGAAAGAAGACACAGACGCTTGGATTTCGGATTCAACAGACCTTTCTGATATTGCTAAAACAGAATTCTGCGGTTATACTGACCTTAATACAGGCAGCAAGGTTCTTGCCATCATTAAAGACGGTATCAGAGTTGACAGCGTCGGCGAAAACGAAACAGCTCTTGTTGTTCTCGACAAAACTCCGTTCTATGCAGAGAGTGGCGGACAGGTAGGCGACACAGGTGTAATGGAATCGGGTACTCTTGAGGTTGATGTTGACGATACAACTAAGGATGCTTCGGGTGTTTATCTCCATTCTTGTACAATTAAGAGCGGTACACTTGAGGTCGGCACAGAACTTCGTGCAATCGTTGACTTTGACAGAAGAGCAAATATTATGCGTAACCACACAGCGGCTCACCTTTTACAGGCCGCACTTCGTGAAGTTCTCGGCAATCATGTTCATCAGGCAGGTCAGCTTGTAACAGACCATTCGGTTCGTTTTGACTTTACTCACTTTGAGGCTCTCACAGATGAAGAACTTAAGAAAGTCGAAGACCTTGTAAACAAGAAGATTCTTGCATCTATCCCTGTTGTTACAAAGGAAATGCCAATCGAAGAGGCAAAGAAACTCGGCGCTATGGCATTGTTTGGCGAGAAGTACGGCGATGTTGTACGAGTTGTAAGCATCGGTAAGTTCTCAGTTGAGTTCTGCGGCGGTACACATGCTACAAATACATCAAGCCTCGGCTTGTTCAGAATCCGTCAGGAGGGTTCTGTTGCATCAGGTGTAAGAAGAATTGAGGCTATTACAGGTATCGGAGTTCTTAAGTATATGAACGATGTCCGTGAAACTGTACTCAACGTTTGCGAAACACTTAAGATTTCAAATACAAAAGCACTCACAGAGGGCGCACAGAAGATTGCAACCTTACTTCATGATCAGCAGAAAGAAATTGCAGAGCTTAACACAAAGCTTGCTGCTATGCAGGTTGACAACCTCTTTATTAATTCTGAAATTGAAAACGGCGTAAGAATTATTGCTAAAAAAATTGACAATGCAAACGCTGACGCACTTCGTGCAATGTGCGAGAGAACAAAAGATGTTGCTCCTCTCTCAATCGTTGTACTTGCTTGTGAAAATGACGGCAAGGTTACATTTGCCGCATCTTGCGGTAAAGATGCTAAGGCACTCGGCGTAAATGCAGGCAAACTCGTTAAGGCTGTTGCACAGGCAGCGGGCGGCAACGGCGGCGGTAAGCCGGATATGGCTATGGCAGGTGCAAAAAATCCTGAAAAGATTGATGAAGCACTTGCTATCGTTAAAGAAACTGTATATGGTATGATTAAGGCATAAATGTTGCGAAATCCACATAATTTGATTTTTGTTGTCTGAAAGATTGCAATTTATTGCTATTATTGTTTAGAACTACTAAAAACAGTCTGGCAAGATTGTATATTAAAACAACGATAAAAAGAAATTAAAGTATTGAAGTTTTGTAATGTTTGATGTATAATAATTCCAATGGAATAGTGTATTCCTAAAAGTTAATGAACAATGGAGGAGATTTAAAATGTTCAAAAAAGTAATGAGTCTTGCTCTTGCTTCAACATTAGTGCTTTCAGTAGGCGCATTTGCAGCAAGTGCAGCTGAAGCAGAGGACGCAGTAGCAGCAAATGACGAGTCTGCAGTAGCAGCTGACGATTCTTCAGCAGTAGCAGCAGGTGACGAGTCACAGGTAGGTGCCGGCACAAAGATTTACTTTGATGTAAAGAGTGCAGGTTGGAAAAACTTTAGCAAGATCTATTGCCACGTCTGGAGAGCTGACGGTACAGGTAAATGGCCAAGCTGGCAGACAAAGAAAGAAGTGTGCAAAAAGGAAAGCGACGATCTTTATTCTTATGATATAACAAAGACAGGCAACGCTGAAGAAATTCAGAATGCCGGCAGCAAGAACTTATATTGCGTAATCTTCAGTGCTGATACAGGTGCTCAGATTTACAACACAATCATGAACGGTAACTGCATTGGCGATACTGTGTATGTAACAGGTAACAAGATCGAGAACCCTAAGGACAGCCAAAAGACTGATACTGAGGCTGCATGGAAGAACCATCCGGAATGTGGTCCGCAGAAGGTTATTACTTCAACATCAAAAGTAGTCGGTACAGCTCTTGCAGACGGTACAACAGATGTAACACTTTTAGCTGACTACCTTCTCGATTATGTTTCTGACGACGGTACTGCTGATACAAGTAAGACAGATAAGACACAGGATCTTATCAACCAACTCAAGGTCAGCCCACTCGCTGTAATGTCTAATGTAAATTTCAAACTTGAGGGTTTTGTTAAGGAAGAAACAATGACTCAGGATGTTGCTAACAAGAAGAAGGCAACAATTGAGGGTATCCTTGGTAACTGCACAGACCCAACAAAGGGTGGCGAAAAGGTTAACCCAGATGAGATTAATAATGCAGAGGCTAAGAACGATGCTGCTGATACAAGCGGTTCATCAAACGGGGGGTGT
>ERZ779943.470-NODE-470-length-11234-cov-1.61768_pt1 | contig 11234 bp, 15 predicted proteins | sample MGYA00511027_ERZ779943 | MGnify/ENA primary metagenome ERZ779943 (study PRJEB29588, sample SAMEA2144588) | human gut metagenome | biome: human gut; feature: human-associated habitat; material: faeces | place: Denmark | collected 2008/2010 ...
ATCCTTAGAGAAACGGGAAGATGCGTCTCGACGAACGGTATGCCATCGACCAGTTTACCAAATGGCTTGCCTATACCCATCTGTACCAGAAACCGGATGTGTCTGTGATTGATGGGGTATTCCAGTTAAAATATCTCGAGAATGACAGTGCTGCATTTAGTCTGGATCCGGTTTCTATTCTGCAGCGGATTTTTCATTTTACTTATTTTGACAGCCATCCGGAAGCTTTTTTGATGGCAAAAATGATCTTTTTTGCCGTACTGACCATCGTTGTGCTTGTTTTACTGGCTATTGTGTATCAACGAATTCCATTGAACCGCCGTTTTCTTCCTCTGAATATCATAGCCGTCGGAATCTTTGCAGGGGCGGCAGGAAACCTGATTGACCGTGTAATACATCACTATGTCATTGATTTCTTTTATTTCAGCCTGATCAATTTTCCGATTTTTAATGTCGCAGATATTTATGTAACACTTTCTGCAGTCGCATTGATCATTGCTGTGCTTTTTTATTACAAGGAAGAAGATTTTTCTTTGATTTTCACTGGAAAACTGTAAGATGAAAAGGAGTCCTAAAACCGTGCAGGAAGAATCATTTGAAGTACAGTACACACAGGAAGGGGAGCGTCTGGATAAAGTTCTTTCCGAAATTTATCCGGATTTCTCCCGTTCTTTTTTTCAAAAACTTATCAAAAACAAACAAATTCAGGTAAACGGGGCAGTTCAAAAGGCCAGTTATCCGGTACATACAGAAGATCTCATACGTGTCACCATTCCGGATGCTGTCGAAACGACCATTGAACCGGAAAACATTCCGTTGGACATTCTGTATGAAGACGATGATGTTCTAATTGTGAACAAACCCAAAGGGATGGTTGTACATCCATCGGCAGGACATTATTCCGGAACACTGGTAAATGCTATCATGCATCACTGCAAAGATTCATTAAGCGGCATCAACGGACAGATACGTCCGGGAATTGTTCATCGTATTGATATGGATACAACCGGTTCCCTGATTGTATGCAAAAATGATGAAAGTCACGTAAACATTGCAGAGCAGATCAAAGAACATACCGTCAACCGCATCTACGTTGGCATTGTCTGCGGAAATGTAACAGAAGATGAGGGAACCATCGAAGGCGCGATTGGAAGGCATCCGGTTGACCGCAAAAAAATGGCTGTCAATGAGGAAAACGGAAAACCGGCAATTACTCATTATAAAGTTCTTGAACGTTTTGGAAATTATACTTATATGCAGTTTCAACTGGAAACCGGACGAACTCACCAGATCCGTGTACACATGGCAAGCATCGGGCATCCGTTACTCGGAGATACTCTGTATTCCAGTGGCAGATCACCGTTCAAACATTTGCAGGGGCAGACGCTCCACGCAAAAACAATAGGATTCGTTCATCCAAAAAGTGGAGAATATATGGAATTTTCTGCTCCTTTGCCGGAATATTTTGATAATTTGCTAAAATTGTTGAAATCCAGGTCCTAAATGTTGTATAATATGTATATACTTTAAGAGATTACTTAAAGAATTTATGACATCGGAGGTAATGGGTATGGGCAATTATATTTATACAATCGAACTTGGAAGTGGTGGATACACCGTTGCAAAACTTTTAGCAGAACGTCTTGGAATCAAGTTATATGATAAAGAACTTTTGGCACAGGCAGCAAAAGATTCTGGTTTTTGCGAAGAAATTTTCGAAAATCATGATGAACGTCCAACCAACAGTTTTCTGTATTCCTTAGTAATGGATACATATACCGGCGGAAATTATTCTGCAGCACCGTTTTTGGATATGCCGCTTAATCACAAAGTATTTTTAGCACAATTTGATACCATAAAAAAGATTGCATCCGAGGAGTCCTGTGTAATTGTAGGCCGCTGTGCAGATTACGCACTGGCTTCTAATCCGGACTGTCTGAGCATCTTTGTACATGCAGATATGGACGATCGTATCAGGCGTGTCAGCAAACGTGAGGATGTCACGGAATCAAAAGCCAAAGATATGATCCAGAAAAGAGATAAGCAGCGTTCCAGCTATTATAATTATTACACCTGTAAGAAATGGGGAGACTCCAGAAGCTATGATCTGACACTTAACACAAGTAAGATCACACCGGAGGCGTGTGTCGACATTATTCTGGATTTTCGAAAGAAAATGGAACAGAAGAAATAAAGCAATTCCGCTCTGAAAAAAGGAACCGGTCTTAAGGTCCGGTTCCTTTTCTTGTATACTTTAAAAATCTATTGAAAATATTAAGAGGAATGAAATCCATGCGATTTGTAATACAACGTGTCACTGAAGCAACATGTGAAGTTGATCAAGAAATTACCGGACAGATAACAAACGGCTTTTGCGTCCTGATCGGAATTGCAGAAACCGATACCAAGAACATTGCCGATAAAATGATTCGAAAACTCCTTGGGATGCGCATCTTCGGTGATGAAAACGGAAAAACAAACCTGTCTTTACATGATATCGAAGGCTCCCTGTTATTAATATCACAGTTTACATTATATGCGGACTGCCGGAAGGGAAACCGTCCATCTTTTATCAAAGCCGGAAATCCGGAACTTGCAAACAATCTCTACGAATATATTATTGCAAAATGCAAAGAAGAAATTCCGGATGTACAAACCGGAATCTTTGGTGCAGATATGAAAATTTCTCTGATAAACGACGGGCCTTTTACCATATTGCTGGATTCTGAAGATCTTGCATAATGGCTTGCCAGAGCGTTCGCGGTGTGCTATTATGACTTTGCTTAGGAGAACTATTCGTTAAACTTAGGTTTTGCGAATAGTTGCATGGATGCCGCTATTGCCGTTTCCGCGTAAGAAATGATTTATCATAAAGCAAAGGAACCATTATATGAAATTACAACAATTATACAGTTATGTCCGTCAGGCAATCGATGATTACCAGATGATTGCAGATGGTGACCAGATTGCCGTCGGCATTTCCGGAGGAAAAGATTCTCTGACACTTTTATATGCATTATCCGGATTACGCAGATTTTACCCAAAGAAATTTGAATTGGCAGCTTTGACCGTTGATCTGGGATTTGATCATTATGATCTGTCCGAAATCCGGCAGCTTTGTAAAACGCTTGATGTCGAATATCATGTAATCAAAACCAAAATTGGCGAAATTGTTTTTGAAGAACGAAAAGAAAGTTCTCCATGCGCGCTATGTGCAAAAATGCGAAAAGGCGCATTAAATGACTATGCGAAGCAAATTGGATGCAATAAAGTTGCCTATGCGCATCACATGGACGATATCATAGAAACCATGTTTTTATCAATGTTTTATGAAGGACAGTTTTATTCGTTTGCCCCTGTCACCTATTTAGACCGCAGCGGAATCACTGTCATCCGGCCACTGATGTATGTTCCGGAAGCAAATGTCATCGGATTTCTTCATAAATATCATCTTCCCCTTGTGAAAAATCCGTGTCCGGCAGATGGGGAAACCAAACGTGAATATGTCAAACAACTTGTCCGGCAGATTAATTTAGAAAACCCCGGTGTCAAAAAACGCATTTTCCATGCAATATGCACCGGCAGAATAGAAGGGTGGAATATCAATGGAAAACAATGAAAAAGCATATTACGAAAAAGTAGATATTGATAATGAATTAAAACTGCGAAAGCAGCTTGCTGCTCTTCCACCCTACTGCAAACAGTATTTTATAGCAATCGAATCCAAAACCCAGTCACGGACAAGACTTGCCTATGCCTATGATCTTTCCTGTTTTTTCGATTATCTGCATGAAAACAACCCAATTTGCAAAAAAATGACCATTACGGAGATTCCTCTGAGCATTCTGGAAAGCCTAAAACCCATGGATCTGGAAGAATATCTGTATAATTTAAAAGTATATGAAAAGGATGGTATGGCACATACCAACGAGGAACGGGGAATCAAGCGAAAACTCTCCTCTCTCCGCTCCTTTTACAAATATCTGTACAAAAATGAATTTATACAATCGAATCCTGCATCCAAGGTAAGTACCCCGAAAATCCACGACAAAAATATTATCAGGTTAGATGCGGATGAAGTTGCCAATCTGCTTGATGAAGTCGAATCTGGCGAAAATTTAACCAAAAAGCAACAAATGTTCCATGACCGCACAAAAGTGCGTGATTTGGCCCTTCTGACGCTTATGCTTGGGACAGGAATCCGTGTCTCGGAATGTGTCGGTCTGGATCTGGATGATGTCGATTTAAAAAACAACGGAATCAAGATCCACCGGAAAGGTGGCGCAGAAGTTGTTGTATACTTCGGAGAGGAAGTCAGAAATGCCCTGTGCGGATATATGGAAGAACGAAAACTGATCACTCCGGTTTCCGGGGATGAAAACGCACTGTTTTTATCTATGCAGAAACGAAGAATCGGAGTCCGCGCAGTGGAAAATCTCGTAAAGAAATACGCAAAACTTGTCACAAACTTAAAGAATATTACCCCACATAAACTGCGAAGCACCTATGGCACCTCTCTTTACCGGGAAACAGGTGATATTTATCTGGTTGCAGATGTCCTTGGTCATAAAGATGTCAATACAACAAAAAAACATTATGCTGCCATTGAAGAGGACAGACGCCGCAGTGCCGCAAAATATGTTCATCTTCGTGAAGACTAAACGTAAAAATCTTTTTAAAAAGGTAAAAAATTTTTAGAAAAAATAAAATTCTATGAAAATATAAGGAGGACAAAAAGAAATGGACTTATTATGGAAAGAACGAAAAAGAATCTGGTGCGGACTTCCGCTTACCTTCACTGTGTACAGTTATGACAACGAAAGATTCTATGTAAAAAGCGGTTTTTTAAATCAGCGGCAGGATGAGGTCCGTCTGTACCGCATTCAGGATCTGACCGTGACCAGATCATTGTCTCAGCGGATTTTCGGAATGGGAACCATTCTTGTAAATTCTTCCGACAAAACCCTTGGCGATTTTGAAATTAAAAATATCAAAAATGTCATGGATGTAAAAGAACAGCTCTCTGCGCTGGTTGAAATACAGCGAGATCAAAAACGGGTATATACCAGAGAAAATATCTCCGGGAATTCCGAAGCCGATCATGATTATATGTAATCAGAATGTAAAATTTCCTGTATCCATTGAAAAAGGATATAGGAAATTTTTTACCTATGTGCCTGCATTTCCTGTTGTATTTTTTCTTCAATCCGGATTTTTACCAGATCGGCAATCTCCTGCGTTTTCATTCCCTTATACTCTTCGTAACAGATCGGTTTTAAATAATGCACATATGTTGTGATCGGTCCGATATGAAAACTGTTAAACACCTTATACGAATCAATCAGTGCAATAGGAACGATCGGTGCATGTGATTTTAAAGCGATCTTAAAACTTCCTGCTTTGAAATCGCATACCTTATTTTTATTGTTAAACCGGTATCCGCCCTCTGGGAAAAGAATATACTTTTTTCCGGCAGCCACCTCTTTTGCCACCTGATTGATAATGGTGATTCCCTGCCTCGGATTATCTTTTTCCAGGCGCTTGGCCTGCACAAGATCACAGAACTCCCGTACAAGTATCGTATGTGACTTGCGTTTGTCCATCACAAAAGAACATGGAGACTTATGGGTATACATAATACCCAGCACATCATATTTGCCCTGATGGTTCGGATACATCATGTATCCTCCCTGCTTTGGCAGGTTTTCCGCACCGGTCTCCACAGTGTTAATTTTTCCTGTCTTGTTCATCAGATAAATGGCATGCTGCACGAGCGAATAACGCTGTTCTTCCGTATAGCGCTGCGGATGATCTGCTTCTGCCCGCATTCTAGGAATCATATATGGTGCACGATGCAGATTCATAAATATAACATAAAATAATTTTAACATGGTACTTGTATCCCTTATTCGGTATTCAATCATATTTTAAAAGTTTGATATATATATATTCTAGCAAATATTTCAAAAAGGAACTTAAATTGCCTGGGAGACATATTCTCAATCTAATTTCATTGATTGTGGTGAATCTAAAGTGTCAAGCTCCTTAAAATAATTGGCATCTTCATTGGTAGCATACATAGCTGACTTTATACGATATAAAATGTCATCAATAGACTTAATATCTGAAACCATATATTTCTCATTCAAAAGCTCAATTAACTCTTTCTTTTGATTTTCTGTTAATTTTAATGACTGCGCAAATGTTACTAGAGCAAAGTCGGCTGTTTGCTTACTAATGCTATCCTGCTGAATGGCAATTGAATCAATAATGAAAGCGATGAGAAAGTATCTCTACCATAACTTGTAAAACTTATCTGCTGTAGCATAGAGAAAACTTCTACCTGATCAAAGTCAAGTTTCAAATTGCTGGTATAAAGATCCCGAATATACTGGTTACAATAATCAAGAAACTGACGATCAATATCTCCTTCGCGCACAATAAAAACATCTTTACATTTAAAGCCAATAACATCTATAGGCAAGGTTTTCATTCCACGCTGAACAAACAGCTTTACGGATACATTGCCATTCTCCCTGTTTATACTACCATAACTGTCTGCAATTACGGGAACCAAGCGATCTTTAGTATTTTTAATAAGACTATTTGTTTTAGCAACTCCCCTAATATTATCTTCATGAAACGATATGATCATTTCATCACCAAAAGAATTATCAGCCTTAATATATACAGATATACGATACATATTATCAACTACACAAATAAAGGATGCTTGCTTTTCTTGATCTTTTCGTCTTTCTATCATGTATGGTTGCAAATTGGACAAATATTCCTTAATATACTCAAGTGGAGATAACCCGCAATACTTGATATATTTAAACAGATGTAAATTTAAATTATTTCGATGCATTGTTTCATCTAGTTGCAAGCGATCAAGTTTTGCTAGTTTACGTAATTTCTTGCAGACCCCGACATAAGTAAGATCTACACCAATTTTTCTTGCTTCCTCCGCAGAGATTTCCCTCATTCCAAGTTCGTTTATTATCATTGTCTTCTCCTAATCAAATCATCCCTACAATATTATGCTACCCAAAAAGTCACTTTTTCTGTAGCAATATCACTAACATTATGGAAGATCGATCTCTTCTAATGAATTCACTGTCTCATGCTCAATGTCATAGAAATGTGGTTCATTTGTATAAGAATCATTATAAATACCCGTTGTTACAAAGTAACTTAATGGAATTTCAGCATTTCATGATGAGCTTATGGAAATTTTAAATACTATCTTTGCTATGGATGAATTTAAAGATGCGCTACCTAATCTATTTGAAAGATCAGCTAATGATAATCTTATTGCTCTTATCTTCTCAATCACAAAAGCAACTTTAACAACCAGTGATAGCATGGTTTAAAATTTTTTTCATGATTTTTCCGGTTTTTTCATTCTGACTTGCACGCTTATTTTTACCGGAATAACCGGAAAACCCCAAACACTTTTCCGAGAATCTTACAGTCCGGAACTATGATCGGGTCCATCGCATCATTTTCCGGCTGCAGCCGGATATGCCCGTCTTCTTTGTAAAAAGTCTTGACCGTTGCGGAATCATCGACTAAAGCAACAACCATTTCTCCATTCTGTGCAGTACTGCAGCGCTCCACAATGATATTGTCCCCGTCAAAAATACCTGCATTGATCATGCTCTCGCCCTTCACCTTCAGCATAAAGGACTCTGCATTTGGCATATACTCTGCAGGAATCGGGAAATAGGCATCAATATTCTCAACGGCAAGCATCGGCTGACCGGCGGCTGCCTGCCCGATCATAGGGACATTCACCACTTCACGCCGTGTCAGATTGAAGTTATCATCCACGATTTCGATTGCACGCGGCTTTGTCGGATCACGACGGATATATCCGTTTTTCTCAAGTGTCTCCAGGTGGGAATGGACGGATGATGTGGACTTTAAATGGACCGCTTCACAAATGTCACGGACTGTTGGCGGATATCCTTTGTGTAAGATTTCTTTTTTTATATATTCCAGAATTTCTCTCTGTTTATCTGAGATTTTTCCATATGCCATAATGCGTTACCTCCGGGCGTATTTCTTTATGATCTTAGTTTATCATACTACAACATAGAACGCAAACGTATATTCCGAAAATTTGTTCGTATTTTCTATTGACAAACACATGTTCGCGTATTATATTTATCTCATACAAACAAATGTTCGATTTCAGATAAAACAGGAGGAATTTATTATGAAAAGAGTATATAATGAAAAAATCTCACCTCGTGCAAATGAAAGTCTCACCCGAAGAGAACATACCGTTCAGACCCAGAAACGTGTGATTGTTCTGGTCTGTGTTCTTGTCATCTTCGCCGTTATTCTGATTGGAAACAGTATTATTACATTTGCCGGTTCCAGAGCCGAACCGGTTCATAAATATTACACAAGTGTCCAATTACAAAAGGGAGATTCTTTGTGGTCTCTTGCCGATCAATATGCTGCCTCTGACCGTACCTCCCGTGCGCAGTTTATCGATGAGGTGTGCGAACTGAACGGAATCTCGAAAGATAATACACTGCACAGCGGCGAGTATCTCGTAGTTTCCTATTACTCTCCGGAAATTCGGTAGCTAATTATCTGTTCTATTAATATTTATAACCTGCTATATTATTTTGTCACAAAAAAAGAGAATAACCTTCTTCCCTTTCATATCCGTAGGAAAGAAGTTATTCTCTCACTTTTCATTTATAATCACTCTTTATAATCAATCATGTCTGTTACACAAAATACCTGTTGGAATTACATCTCAATGATCTTTCCATCTCTCCAGATGCGTTCGAGATCATAGAACAGACGGTCTTCTTTGGAAAACAGATGCACAATGATATCCTCATAGTCCATCAGAATCCATGTCGACTTATTATTTCCTTCAATCTGCTTTGCATGCAGCCCTGCTTTGAATAATGCTTCATCTACAGCATCCTGCATTGCAGTCAGCTGATTCTGGTTGTTTCCGTTTGCAATAATAAAATAATCGGCGATAGAGGAAACTCCTGTAATATCAATAACGGTTACATCCTCTGCCTTTTTATCTCTGAGCGCTTCTACGGCGGTCTTTACGATTTCTAATGTTTCCATGGCTGATCCTTTCCATACGGTTCATAAAATTGATAGGTTAACTGGGTCGTTGGGTCTACACTGCCTTTTCTCCCGCTTAAATAATGCAGCGTATCATATAAGATTTCTGCCATACACTGATTCAGATCCGAAAAGGCAATCTGTCTTATGATCGAAAGATGGGGAGCTTCACATCTTAAAGGTTCAATATAATCGGCAATGTAGATAATCTTATCCAATGTATTCATATCCGGCTCTCCGGTTGTATGCACCTTGATGGCATGAAGGATCTGCGGGTCCTTTACTCCATATGCTTCCTCTGCCAAAACCATACCTGCTTTTGCATGGAGAAGTCCTGGATTTTCACGCTCTACTTTAGAAATCAGGATATCGTTTTTTTCACAGAGAGAAATCTTTTTCTCTGTCGGGAGGCATTTGGCGCAATCATGCAGAAGTCCTGCGATCATCGCCTTCTCATAATCATATCCATATGCCATGGCAAGGCTTCCTGCCGTATACATGACCCCAAGCGTATGCTCATAGCGGTTTTTATCCAGTTCTTTTTTCAATCTCTTTTGTATTTCTTCTCGTTCCATACGTTTTGCTCCACTTCTTTACGATTGATACAGATGATGCCTGCGAATATACGCAGATACTTCTTCCGGAAACGCATGTTCCGGATGTTCTCCTCTCATCAGTGCCTGGCGGATCTTTGTGGAAGACATCAAAAAACGTTCACAGGGAACGATCCGGATATCACAGGGAAATTGTTCCTGCAACAAACGGATCTTCTTCTCCAGTGCAGCGATGGTAAAAAGATCCCTCGGGATCACCAGAATGGTAGCCAGTTTGGCAATTCGTTCCGGTTGTTTCCATTGTTCAAAATAGTCCAGAGAATCTCCACCCATAATAAAGAAGAAACGATGCATCGGAAACTGTTCCGACAATTTCTCCATGGTGCGGTATGTGTAGCTTCTCTCGGCACTGTCAAGCTCCAACCGGCTGACCGTCATCCAGGGATACAGCTGTGCGGCCAGTTTACACATTTGAAACCGGTCTTTGGCGTCGGTCATCCCATGCTCATCCTTATTTGGAGAGTGTCCGGCGGGAATAAGCCATACCTGATCCAGCGCATAAGATTCGTATGCACATTTTGCCATATGAAGATGTCCGTTATGAATTGGATCAAAAGACCCTCCTAATATTCCGATATTCATGTGTCTTATTCCGGAAGTTTAATCTTTGGATTCTTCTTTGCCTTGCGGTAAAAGATCATTTTCTTTCCGATTACTTTTACAACATTGGAATGTGTACGCTCTGCAATGACAGAAGCGATCTCCTTCGGATCATCAATACAGTTTTTCAATACAGAGACTTTAATCAGTTCTCTCTTTTCCAATGCGGCATCAAGTGCTTCAATGATCTCCGGTGTCAGAGATGCTTTTCCAATCTGAAAGATCGGATCTATATTGTTGGCAAGGCTTCCCAGATAGGCGCGCTGTCTGCTGTTCATAGCGTTTCCTCCTGTTACTTATAATAATCAAATTCGTTATAATACATACGGACAGTATCTCCATCCTGTATGCCCTGTTCTTCCAGTTCCTTTAAGATGCCCTGTTCCCGAAGGAATTTCTGGAAGAATAAAAATCCTTTTTCGGAATCCAGATTTGTATATCCAAGCATTTTTTCAATCTTTGGACCCTCTACAACAAAGGCACCGTCTTCTGCACGGGTAATTGTATATGGTTCATCCTTAAAGAAGCCAAGTGCCGGATCAAATTCCTGCTCATAGACAACGGCTTCCTTCGGACATTTTGCCAGAAGTTCACGTACATGAAACAGTAATTCCCGAACACCCTGACCGCTCACCGCAGAAATCGGATACACTTTAATGCCTTCTTTTTCCTCAAATTCTGCACGAAGCGCAGAAATAATTTCGTTTTCATTGCCATAAATTGCATCAATCTTGTTTGCTGCAATTACCTGTGGTTTCTTCAACAAGTCCGGATTATATGCATCCAGTTCCCGGTTAATGGCATGAATATCCGCAATTGGATCACGTCCTTCGGTTCCGGCCGCATCCACAATATGGATAATGACTTTGGTTCTTTCAATATGCCGGAGAAATTCATGTCCCAGACCGA
>ERZ779943.471-NODE-471-length-11225-cov-2.76473_pt1 | contig 11225 bp, 5 predicted proteins | sample MGYA00511027_ERZ779943 | MGnify/ENA primary metagenome ERZ779943 (study PRJEB29588, sample SAMEA2144588) | human gut metagenome | biome: human gut; feature: human-associated habitat; material: faeces | place: Denmark | collected 2008/2010 ...
AATGTGATGATCATAATTATGATGAATTAACGAATGCATGTGAAAAGGGAGCAAAAGAAATAACATATACCATCAAAGATAAAGATACAAATAGAGAGCTAGCAAGAGGAGATTTAACAGGAAAGAGTGGGAAGGTTAAATTATTAACAGAAGAGAAAGAAGTAGAAAGTAAAACAGTATTTAACTATACCATAACAATTACTTTTGAAGATACAGGAAAAGATCAAAACCATAATCAAAACAAGGGAATAGAAGGAAACATAGAAGTAGAGTTTACAGAGAGAGCAGGAAGTGAATATATATTAAGTCATTATGACACGATTTTAACAAGAAGTGATTTTAGTGAAACAGTAGAGAATACGACAACAGGGACAATTTATAAATCATTAGATGAGAGTCAATATGATGAAGATGGAGAAGTATATTATTTTGCAGGAGCACCAACGGATAACTATGTAAAGTTTGCAGGCTTTTATTGGCGAATAATCCGAATCAATGGAGATGGAAGTATCAGAATGATTTATGATGGAAGAAGTGCCCATGCAAATGGGGAGTCATCGGATGATAGGCAAATTGGAACAAGTGCTTTTAATTTAGAAAATTATAATCAGAGTGAATATGCAGGATTTATGTTTACAGCAGGGCAAGCACATGGACTTGGAACAAGTAGTACAATTAAAGGAGTATTAGATAATTGGTATAACAATAACCTTAAGAGTTATGAAGAATTTATTAGTACTGAAGCTGGTTTCTGTGGAGATCGTGAGCCAAGTACTAATGCATCTATTAGCAATGGACAGGGAGGAACGGGAACAATTGAAACTTATTATGGAGGATATATTCGCTTGATAACGAATAAAAATCCAGATTTAAAGTGCAAAAATGATGTAGATTTATATACAGTAAGTGGAAGTGGCAAAGGGAATAAAGCCTTGATTAATCCAGTAGGGCTCATCACCGCGGATGAAGTGGTAATGGCAGGTGCAGTTTATAAAGAAGTTAATGAGCATTTTTATTTATTTAATGGTTTAGTTAATTGGACTTTTACTCCTGCTAATTCTTTTTCGACAGGGAATGCACTTGGATTTAGAATGGGAGCAGATGGTGTTTTAGGAAATAGTGGGGTTAGTTATACAGGAGGTGTACGTCCAGTAATCAATCTGGTCCATGATCTTGAAATAATAGGTAGTGGAACAAGTAGTGATCCATTTGTAGTAAAAGGAGCCGAATAAGTATGAAAGAGAAAATGAAATATGTAATGGTGGTAGTAATTGCAGTTGTATTAATCGGAGTAGGAATTTCTTTTTCCTACTTTAGTTTAGATAGTAGTGTAACAGGAGAAGAAAGTGAAATCATAGTAGATACAGCAGAGATTATGCGAACAAAGTTAACTGTATCTGGTGAAATAGAATTTGATGATCAAGATATATTACCAGGACATCAAAATGTCAGTAGTATTAAAGTAGTGGCAACAGGAGAAGATGAAGTCGTATATAATTTAATATGGACAGGAGAAAATACCCTTAATACACCATTAAAGTATTATGTATATAAAACAAGTGAGAAACAAGAAGTTAAGATTACATGTAATAAAGAGATCGAAGGAAATGTGGTAAAGAAGTATTATGAAGAATGCGAAAAGGAAGGATTTGAAGAATTAGGGGAAGTAATAGCAGAAGGAACAATTCCAAATACTGAAGAGATGAAATTTATCATAAAAGATCAAGAGGTAGTAGAAGCAAATCCAAAAGGAAAAGAAGTATATTATTATGTAGTGATCGAATATCCAAACTTAGATGAAGATCAATATCCATTAGATAAGGGAGGAAGATTTAATGGAGAGGTAGGAATAGAAGCAATAAGTGGAGCAGCGATAAAACCAGAGATCAAGAATATAACAACAAGTGCAACATCAAATAGTATAACAATAGGAGTAGAAGCGACAGATAATTCAGGGATAGGAGGATATTATTACAAGATAGGGGATAAAGGATATGAAAGAAGTAATGATGCGACCTATACATTTGAAGGATTAGAAGAATATAAAGAATATGAGATCAGGGTATATGTAGAAGATATATATGGAAATCGATCAGAAGAAGAGACAAGGAAAGTAAGGACAGAAGATGCGACATCACCACAAATCATAATTACAAGTGAAGTAGAAGAAGGAGAGAATGGATGGTATAAGAGGGCAGAGATAATAGGAGAAGCGAGTGATGAAGGAGCAGGAGTAGCAACAGTAAGATATTGTACAACAACAGGAAGTACATGTAGTCCAAATACTGAGATCAGTAATCAAGGTAAAGTAAGTTTAAGTAGTAATACAAGTAGTCAAAAGGTATGTTATGAAGCGGAAGATGGAAGTGGGAATAGAAGTGATATTGTATGTAGTGGAGGATATAAAGTAGATCAAGAGAAACCAAATGTAACAATATCTAGTACAACTACAACAGAAGATAGTATTACAATTAATTTAAGTGGAAGAGATAGTCATAGTGGAATACAAAGTTACAAGTATAGTATCAATAATGGGACATATATTCAAACAACAAGTAATAGTCATACATTCACAGGACTAGAAGCAGGGACAAGTTATCATATTAAAGTCCAATCTGTAGATAAAGCGGGGAATATATCAGATGAAGTAACAAAAGATGTAACAACAGATAGGCGAAATGCAAAGGATACAATACTCGCAAATAGTAAAGTAAATGAAGGAACACCAGATTTTAGTAAAACAGCAACAACAGATGAAGGGATATATAAAGCAGAAGATGATTGGGGAGAAAGTTATTACTTTAGAGGAGCAGTAACTAATAACTGGGTTAAATTTGCTGGATACTACTGGCGAATCATAAGGATTAATGGCGATGGAAGTATCAGAGTAATCTATTCAGGAGATACAGAGAGTGGACCAGTAATAACAGGAAATAGTACAATGATTAATAATGGTGTTAGTAAAGTATTTAATTCGAATTCTGATCGAAGCGAATACGTAGGATACATGTATAATATTAATCAGCAACATGGAAATGCGTTTGATAGTTCAATTAAAACAGAGATGGACAATTGGTATGATAATAATCTAGCAAGTCATGCTGATAAAATTAGTAAAGAAGTAGGATTTTGTGTGGATAGAGAAATGATAACTGGGTCTTCATGGAGTAGTCAACCAGACTATCTTTATTATGCTATCTATGAAAGAGTGCAAATGAAAAATACCCCAAATTTAAAATGTAGTAATAGTGTCGATTTATATACAGTAAGTGGAAGTGATAAAGGAAATCATGCTTTAACTAATCCGATAGGATTAATCACCGCAGATGAAATTTTAATGGCTGGGGCAAAATCTGGAAGTACTAATTATAAATATTATCTATATAATAATGAATACTACTGGACTATGTCTCCATACGCTTTTGATGATGATAATGCTAATGTGTTTGCTATATTTGATAGTGGCTATTTTGGTGCTTTGCGTGTTAATCATAGAGAACCAGGTATTCGACCAGTCATTAATATAGCAAGTGATGTAGAAATAACAGGAAGTGGAACAAGTACCGATCCTTATGTAGTAGCTTGATGTAAATAGAACGTAAAATTAAATTAGAATAGCTTAAATTAATGGCTATTCTTTTTTATTTGTGTTAGTATTTTAAACATATTTATTTTTTTGAGGAGGGGATTGTTTTATGAATTTTAAAATTGATAGAGATAGATTAGTTGCTATTCGTGATATATGTTCTAAATATGGAATAAAGGTAACGTCTAGTGTTGCTTTATCTTTCTTTTTACTTGGTATTTCTGCAAAGTCAGATTATTGTCAAGAGAAATCAAGTGATGAGAGAGATTATACTAAAATAGAGAAATGTATCTCTTCAGAAAAAATGGGGAAAGATATGTTTTTAGAAGCTATATCTTTTCGGGATATTGAACCTGTTTTATCCTTTCAAGAAAAAGTAGAGAAAATATTAGATTTATATCATCTCACTTATGAAGAACTTGATGTTTGTTGTGCAATTGCTTGTGCGGAAGCAAATGGTGAGGGAATGAATTATGAAGAAGCTAGTAATGTAATTAATGTTGCTTATAACCGAATTATTAGTTCTAAATGGGTAGCAAGTTTAGGAGATAATTTATATGATCAAATGATTGCTTTAAATCAATTTGTTGTTTATCAAAATGGTAGTTATATAAAATTCTTGGGTCAAACTGATTTACCGGGATATCAAGCAGTTATTGATTTTCTTAGTAATACTACCGAAGTTTTACCTCATTCTTATTTAGCTTTTCGTTCTAATGACAGTAATATAGATGGTGTAGAATTAGTTTCAGGTGGTAATCTATATTTTAGTGTATTATCTGATGAGGATCGATTAGAGGATTTTCGAGTTAGAACAGAGGGAAAAAGCTTGACTTTAAAATATCATAAATATTAAATTATTTTTTAGTTACTTATCTCGACAAATAACCCTAATATGTGATACAATTAAATCATAGGAAGTGAATGATATGTCAAGAACTACTTTTATTTTTATAAGTATTCTTTATTATATATTTACGGTTGTTTTAATTATTGTTGTTTTGAACTTGATTAATAAAAAAGAAAAAAAGAAATACCAAGAAGAAATTGCTTCTTTAGAACGGGATAAAAACTTAATTGTTGGAGCATCTATTTTGTCAGAATTAAATAAAGTTGGTGCTTTGGTAAATAATGATGCAATGCAAAAAAAGTATGATAATTGGCAAAAACGACTTAAAGAAATTAAAGAAGTAGAAGTTCCTAAGATTACAGATGGATTAATTGAAATTGAAAATGCTTTTGAAGATAAAGATTATAAGTCTTTAAAACCTAAAATTGCTTCTTTAGAGCTTCAGATTGCTTATGTTAAAACGAAATCGAATTTTTTGCTTGATGAAATTAAAGAAATTACTTTAAGTGAAGAGAAGAATAGAGAAACGATTACGAAACTTAAAAGTGAATATCGTCTTATTCTTACAAAATATAATTCTAATAAAAATGATTATGGCGAAGTAACTAATCCAATTGAACTTCAATTTGAAAATGTTGATAAACTTTTTAGTGCTTTTGAAGTAGCAATGGAGAAAAATGAGTATACAGAAGTTGGCAAGATTGTAAAAGCAATTGATGATACTATTGGTAATTTAAAAATAGTAGTGGAAGAAGCTCCTTCTATCATTATTATGGGCCAAAAATTAATACCTGATAAGATAGCAGATATAGAGAAGATTACTGCTAAAATGGAAAAAGAAGGGTACAATTTAGATTATCTTAATATTCCTTATAATATTACCGAATCAGAGAAGAAGATTAGTGATGTTTTTCAAAGGCTTAATGTTCTTAATTTGGAAGATAGTGTTTTTGAACTTAAAACTATTTTGGATTATTTTGATTCTTTATATCATAATTTTGATAAGGAGAGATTGTCTAAGAGGTTATTTGAGGATTTTCAAAGAAGTATTTTAATTAAAGTTACGAAGTTAGAAAAGATTAGTAATGATTTGAATCGAAAAATTGATGATTTAAAATATAGTTATGATTTAAATGATGAAGATGTGTTAGTGTTAGATGTGATTGCTAATGAGATTTTTGAAATTAAAGAAGATTATAATCGTATTATTGATATGCATAGAAGAAAAGTTTTTGCTTTTTCACGTCTTTCTAAAGAAATGGAACTTTTAAATAGCAAACTTTTAAAAACAGAAGAAAAAGTAGAACAAACTCTTAGAAGTTTAGGAAGTTTAAAAGAAGATGAGAAAAGGGCAAGAGAACAGTTAGATGAAATTAAATATATTTTGAATCAAGCTAAAACGAATTTGAAATCTTATAAGTTACCAGTAACTCCTAAGAATTTCTATGTAGAATTATCTGAAGCAGCTGGAGCTATTTCGGATATGGTTTTAGAGCTTGATAAAAGACCAATTTCCATTAAAATATTAAATACTAGAGTAGATACGGCTCGTGATTTAACCTTAAAGGTTTATAATACGACAAAAGAAGCTGTTAAAACGGCTAAAATGGCTGAGGCTGCTATAGTTTATGGTAATCGATATCGAGCAGTATATAAAGATGTTGAGTTAGGGCTTATTAAGGCAGAAAATGCTTTTTATAAAGGTAATTTTAAAATAAGTTTAGAAAATGCAATTAATGCGATTAATATTGTTGAACCTGGAATTCATAAAAAACTTTTAGAGGAGTATCAATAATGTTATTAAAAGATGTTATTTCAAAAGATTTAAAAGAGAATGTTTATGCTTTTTATCAGATAATTGAAGCTCATCCCAAAGATTATGATAAGATAACGAGAATGGATATTTATTCAGAAATTCTTTCTTGCTATAGAAAAGACCCCGAAATAATTTTGCAAATGTGTAGTATGGAAGAGATTCAGATTTTAAAAAAGTTATTAGATGAACCTATTTTGAAGAAAGAAAATGGATATATTGATTATTTGTTGTTTCAAAATTTAAGAGAACATTATTTGGTTTTGTTAGAAGAACAAAAATATTTTATTCCTGATGATTTAATTAATTATGTTAAAATGGCAATTAATTTATTAGATGAGAAGAAATACAATATTTTAGATGTTATGGATAGTGTTATATTGGGGATTGCAAGAATCTATAATGTTCTTTTAGTTGATTCTTTTTTAGAAATCATAACTACGTATTGTAAAGAATTTGAGGCAGTTAATATTAAAGAATATATAAATAGTCATCCAAGAGTAAAAGATAAAGTAGAAATAGTTCGCTATCAGAAAAAAGTATATCTTGTATCTAAAGAATATTATTATTATAAGGATGTCTTGAAATTAAGAAAATCTTTAAATAAAAATTATTATTCTTTAGAAGAAGTACTTAGCTTTGGAAAATATAAATTGAATTTATTTCAAGAAGAAGTTTTGTATTATTTGAATTTTTTGGAAATTCATTTGGATTCTAAAAGTATTGATTTACTAGTTCATGATTTAGTTTTTTATTGTGGGTTTCAAATTAATGATGATGCAATGTTATTAGAGATATGTGATCAGATTGGGGATTTATATAAAGAGACTAAAAAAATAGTTTTTTATTTTCCAAATTGGCTTTTTTTTGGAGAATCAGAAAATAAAGAAAGTCAGAGTGAATTAGAAAGTGATAATTTTTTCATGAAAATAAAGAATTATTGGAATAAGTTATTTAAGTAGAGGTGTTAGATAATGTGGTTAAGTATTCGAGAATTTATAATTGATTTTATTAAATTACTTATCGTAATTGTTATTATTTTACTTTTAATGATTTATGTTGTTTCTATTACACAAGTTGTTGGTAATTCGATGAATCATACGATGAGTAATGGCGATGTTTTAGTTTTAAATAAAATTAAATATCGTTTTACAGATATTAAAAGAGGAGATATTATTTCACTTGAATATGATGATACTAAATATTTAATTAAAAGAGTTATTGGTCTTCCCGGAGATACAATCTCGATAAAAAATAATAACTTATATATAAATGGAGAGTTATATGTAGAAAACTATTTAGATGAGAATTTAGTTTATGAAGATTTTGAGTTAAGTAGCTTGGGATATGATAAAATTCCAGATGATATGTACTTTGTACTTGGCGATAATCGGGAAGATTCATTAGATAGTAGAGAAATAGGTTTGATTCATAAAGATCAAGTTATTGGTAAAGTTTCTTTTCGGATATGGCCTTTAAATAGACTAGCAGCATTCTAGTTTATTTTTTTGTCAAAATTTCACGAAAATTTCATCTTTTTGTCGTAGAATAGTTGCTTTTCGTTTAAAAAATGGTATAATGAATTTGAAAGACAGGAGGTTTTTCAATGGATAAGAGAAAGGGTATCATATTAGCTGTTATTATCTTTCTTTTAATTGGGTTAGGTACTTTCGTATTCGCTAATCCAAGTAATGAAAGTCTAAAGGGAAATGATACAGACACTAATAAAAATGAGGATACTCAAAATGATTTAGACGATGAGAATACGAATGATGGTGAAAAGGAAGAAGGTGAAGAAGATAATACACCAAACACTAATCACGGAAATGGTGGAAACCAAAGTGGTAGTGGATCATCAGGAAGTAATACAGATCATAATAATCAAGGAGGCAGTAGTGTTCCAAATGTTGATAATGCCTATAACGATGCTTTAGCTGCTGTAGAAAAAGCTGAAAAGACACTTAATCAAGAAGATGTAGATTATGCCGAAACTTTAGTGAATGCTTTAGCTGATAGTAATGATAAAACAGGACTTGTTAATCGAGTAGATGTAGTTCAAAATGTTATTGATGTTACTCTTTTAGTTCAAGAATTACAAGATAAAACTAATAATGCTACAAATAAAGATACTTTAGAAGTTGCTCGTGATTTTAGAGTAGATGAAGATATCATTGCTAAAGTTAGTTCTTTATCGAATGAAGAAAGAAAAAATGAATTAAATAATATTCTTGATGAATTAGCTTCTATTTTGGATGATACTAAGAGTCCAGAGATTAGTGGAATTGGAGATGAAGATTTTACTAATAAAAATGTAAGTATTACAATTACTGATACGAATGATGTAACAGTTTTATTAAATGAAGAAACAGTTAATTTAGATGATTTAAAAGATTTGTCGAGGGAAGGCGAATATATTTTAGTTGTTACTGATGAAGCATTTAATAGTACATCTATTACTTTTACAATTGATAAAACTGCTCCAGTAATTCAAGTTGATGATCAAACTTATACTTCATCTGATGAAATTATTTATAGTAAGGGAAGATTTGTTGCTTTAGCTATCGATGAATTAAGTGGTATTGATAAGATTTATACCAATGGACACGAAAGAGTAGTAATTGATGTTACTTCAGACGGAAGATATGAGTTTAAAGTTATTGATAAAGCTGGAAATGAAAGCTATTTTGTAGTAATGATTGATAGTATTGCACCAGAATTAGAAATTGAACAATTGCAAGAAAATGGTTTTGTAAATACAGAAAATACTCAAATTAATGTTAGTGATGTTAATACATTTACAACAGAAATATTAGATCAAGATGGAAAAGTCTTAAATACTAGAACATCTAAAGTAAACGATAATAAAACTAATTATGATCGTTTTGGAATTGGTTGGTTAGGAGAAGGAACATTTACAGTACGAGTTACTGATGTTGCTGGAAATGTGATAGAAAAAACATTTACGGTTGATGTTACAGCTCCAAAAATTACTAAAGTTCCTGAAAATGGTTCAGCTGTGAATTATAGTGTTAGTCCTAAAATAGAAGATGAAAATTTAGATACAGTTGTTTTAACTAAAAACGGAACAGTTGTTGAAGGTTATCAAGAAGCAGGAATGTATGAATTAAGTCATGATGGTGTTTATACTATTACGGCAACAGATAAGGCTGGTAATCAAACAGAAGTAATATTTACAATTGATAAGACAGCTCCAGTATTTGATAATTTAAGAAATGGAATTTATTATCAAGATGATATTACTGTTCAAGTAGAAGATGAAAATTTAGCTAAAATTGTAGCTAAAATTTATGCTACCAATGAAGAAACTGAGATTGAAAATGGTACAGTTTTGGATTTAGAATCTATTTATTATTTAACTGCTATTGATAAAGCAGGGAATAGTACTTCTATTTATATAGCTGTTGACAAAACAAATCCTATTTTTAAAGATTTGATTAACGGACATCAATATCAAGATGTTACTGTTCAAGTAGAGGATTTGAAAGTAAAAACTATTTGGGTGTATAGTTATAATGATAAAACAACAAAAGAGGTTTCTAATGGATATGAACTTAAAGAAGATGGAACTTATAAATTAACTGCTACTGATTATGCAGGTAGAACTACTTCTATTTATGTTGAATTAGATACAGTAAAACCTGATGTTATTTTGAAAAAGTGGATGAAAGATGATAATCATTTAGAAGTAGAGCCAAGTCAACATAATTATTGCGTTTTAGCTTTTGTAAATGATAAAAATCTTAAGAGTGTTTCTTTAAATAAAGAAGAATATGAAAATGGAACTTTAATATGTGAAGATGGAAATTATGCCTTAACAGCTGTTGATAAAGCAGGTAATGAGACAGTAATTAATTTTGTGGTTGATCGTACTTATCCTATAGTTAGTATTAATGGTGAAGACTATCAAGGTACTAAAGATGCTGGTCGGTTGGATGAAGTAAATATTGAAATTGTTGAAGATTATGTTTCTAGTATTATACTTTGGTATAATGATGAGAAAGTAGAATATAATGCTTTTGATTTTACACAAGAGGGTACTTATAAATTAGAAGTAAGAGATGAAGCTAAAAATAAAACAGTTGTTACATTTTTTGTTGGTAAGTATTCTACATCAATCGAATTAATAGAACCCGATTCTTTAGTTTATGATGGTCAGGCAAAAGAATTTGTGGCTCAATTATTTGATCAGAATCATCAAAAAATAGATATTCCTTTAAATATAGTTTATGAAGATGAAAATGGTAATCGTGGCTCTGCGGTAGATGCTGGAAAATATACAGCTATTGTTTATTTTGCAGGAAACGAAGACTATGAGCCTGCTTATTTCAGAAAAGAATTTACTATTTCTAAGGCTGATACTTTATTTGCTTTTGTTGCTCCTGCTTCTTTAGTTTATGATGGTCAAGTTAAGGAATATGAAGTTATCTTAAAAGATCAATATGGTAATGTATTAAATGAAACAATATCTATTGCTTATAAAAATGATTCTTTGGAAAAAATAGATGCTATTAATGCAGGACAATATAGTATATCAGCTCATTATGCTGGTAATAAAAATTATAATGCTACATATTCTATTGAGTCTTTTGAGATTACGAAAGCTACTCCATCTATTGAGGTAGAAGAGCCTAATTTGTATTATGACAATCAAGCTAAAGAATATAGTGTACGGGTTATTGGAGCTGATGGTAAAGAAATAAGTGATCCTAGTATGAGTATTGTTTATCAAAATATGGATACAAAGGAATTTTTAGATAGTGCTCCGATAGAAGTTGGAAATTATCGAATTGGAATTTATGTTCGGGAAAATTCTAATTATACAAGAGCTGATAAGTGGATCAATTTTAGTATTATAGAAAAGCCTGTTGCTTCTGTAATTATTGATGGTGTAGAGACAACTTTTACTTCTTTTACAGAAATGTTTGAAGCTATTCCAGATAATACTTTAACGGATG
>ERZ779943.484-NODE-484-length-10992-cov-2.41803_pt1 | contig 10992 bp, 10 predicted proteins | sample MGYA00511027_ERZ779943 | MGnify/ENA primary metagenome ERZ779943 (study PRJEB29588, sample SAMEA2144588) | human gut metagenome | biome: human gut; feature: human-associated habitat; material: faeces | place: Denmark | collected 2008/2010 ...
TAATTAATAGAGAAATAAGAAAGCAAAGAAAAGAAGGAAGAGAAGAGGGAATAGCACTAATTGCAAAAAGACTTAAAGAAGAAATGAATATAAAGGATATAAGTAGAATAACGGGATTGAGTGAAACAGAGATAGAGAACTTATAAAAAAGCAAAATAGTCATAAAAGTATTAAAGTTAAATGCTTAATGACTATTTTTATGTTTTTTCTATTAAAAGAACTAAAATTTAATATGCCTATCAGCCTTGATTTTCTCACTAATTTAAAGTATAATTTTTATAGAATTACAACGTTTGAAAGGAGAAACATGAATTCAAGAAAGTTAATGTACATAGCAATTGTTGTAATGTGTGTTATAGCAGTAGTTTTAGCTATTTATTTGCAAAGTGGTAAACAACCAAGTAGCAACCGTAACACAACAAACAACGTAAAAACAGAAGAATCACAAGAAACATTAAAAAAAGAATTTGATCAAATGTTTAATAATGTCGTTGAACTAAATGATTATGATACTAGTAACATAAAAAAATTAGACAGTGGCAAAAACATTGTATACACTGCATACAGTAGTGAAGCAAGAGAGGATAATAAGTATGAATTAGATATAAATATTCCAGTAATCAATATAGATAACAAAGTGGCAGCAGAGTTTAATAGTATTACTCAAGAACTTTTTGCGAATAAGACGGCTGGGGTTATAGATAATGCAAAGGCTTATACAATTTATAGCATTTCATATACAGGATATGTTAATGGAGATATCTTGTCTGTTATAATTAAGTCAACATTAAAAGAAGGCTCTAATGCACAAAGAACTATTGTTGAAACTTATAATTATAATTTAAAAACTGAAAATAAAGTAAGCATTTATGATGCTTTGAACAAGAAAAATATTACGCAAGATGCATTAAATTCTAAAGTAAAAACAGTTATAACAAATGCAATAAAAGATGCAAATAAGATACAACTTACAGGATATGAGACTTATAGTAGAGATATAAACAGTGATATTTACAATATAGAAAACATAGAGACATTCTTCTTTGGAGAAGATGGAAGTTTGTATGTGTTATTTCCATATGGAAATAATAAATTTACTTCTGAAATGGATATTGTAGAATTTTAAAAAACTATAGAAAAGAGCAATTTGAATATGGCAAAAAATATATTAATAACCGAAAAGCCTTCTGTTGCAATGGAATTTGCAAAAGTATTAAATATAAATACTTCTAGAAAAGATGGCTATTTGGAAGCAGATAATTGGATAATAACATGGTGTGTTGGTCATTTGGTAACGATGTCATATCCGGAAAAATATGATGAAAAGCTAAAATTCTGGAGATTGGACACGCTTCCTTTTATTCCAGAAGAGTATAAATACGAGGTAATTCCAAGTGTACAGAAGCAGTTTAATACGATTCAATCACTACTTACAAGAGACGATGTATCTACAATCTATGTTGCGACCGACTCTGGACGTGAAGGAGAGTATATATATAGATTGGTCGAGCAGATGATAGGTGTTAAAAATAAAGATAGAAAAAGAGTATGGATAGATTCACAAACAGAAGAAGAAATTAAGAGAGGAATAAGAGAAGCAAAAGAGCTTGATGAATATGATAGCTTAGCAGATAGTGCATATTTAAGAGCAAAAGAGGATTATTTAATAGGAATAAATTTTTCGAGACTTTTAACAATTATATATGGAAGAAGAGCTGCAAAAGAATTAGATCAAGACAAGATTTCGATTTCGGTTGGTAGAGTTATGACTTGTGTGCTTGGAATGGTAGTTTCTAGAGAAAGAGAGATTAGAAATTTCGTTAAAGTTCCATATTATAAAATAGTAGGAGAATTTGGTAACAAAGAAGAAAATAAATATTTTAAGGCAGAATGGAAAGTAACAGATAATTCATCGAAAAAAGATTCAGCAAAATTATATAATGATACTGGATTTAAAAAAGAACAAGATGCCAAAGCTTTTATAATGGAATTAAAAGATAAAAAAGCAACGGTTAAAGAAATAAAAAAATCAAAGCAAAAAGAAAATGCACCACTATTATTTAACCTAGCAGAAATACAAAATGAATGTACAAAAAGATTTAAAATAAAGCCAGACGAGACTCTAGAAATAATACAAAATCTATATGAAAAAAAACTTGTTACATACCCAAGAACAGACGCAAGAGTTATATCTACGGCCGTTGCAAAGGTAATTACAAAAAATTTAAATGGAATTGCTAAAGGATTTAAAGATGAAGAAATTCAGCAATATTTGAAGAAAATGTCGCAAGAAAAATATTCAACAGACTTATTAAAAACAAAATATGTAAATGATAGCAAAATAACAGACCACTATGCACTAATTCCAACGGGGCAAGGATTTGAAAACTACGATAAACTACCAGACTTGCAGAAAAATGTGTACAGATTAATAGTAAAAAGATTCTTAGCAATATTCTATCCGCCAGCAGAATACAACAAGGTTTCTGTAACAATAGAAGTAGAAAACGGTCAGAATAAAGAAGAATTTAGTTGCAGTGGAAAGGTATGTTTAAACCCCGGATATTTGGAAGTACTAAAAGGAAAATCCACAGAAAGTACACAAAATGTGGATAAAACACAAGAAAATGCAGATGATGAAGTGGATAGCTTAGCAATTTTTGCAGAGCTAAAAAAAGGTAAAGAAGTAGATGTTATAAACTACGAAACAAAAGAAGCACAGACAAATCCACCAACAAGATACAATTCTGGTTCGATGATTTTGGCAATGGAAAATGCCGGCAAACTTATAGAAGACGAAGAATTAAGAGAACAGATAAAGGGCGCTGGAATTGGAACTAGTGCTACAAGAGCAGAAATAATGAAAAAATTAGAAAGAATTCAATACATACAAATAAATGATAAAACACAAATAATAACACCAACACAAAAAGGTGAAATAATATATGATATAGTAAACAACTCAATGCCAGACATGCTTAATCCAAAGCTTACAGCAAGCTGGGAAAAAGGATTAGATATGGTAGCAAAAAAAGAAATTCAATCAGATGAGTTCATGGGAAAACTAGAAAAATACATACATTCAAAATTTAACAGATTAGTCGTAAAATATTAATTCGCCCATTAGGGACGCCCCTTTTTGGGCGAAAAAGGAGGAGAATATGAAAGTTGGTTTAGCTTTAGCAGGAGGAGGCGTTAAAGGTGCCAGTCATATTGGTGTAATTAAGGCCTTACAAGAAAACGGAATAGAAGTAGATTATGTAGGAGGAACCAGCATTGGAAGCATTGTAGCTTCATTGTTTGCCATGGGATACACAACTGAAGAAATGCTTAAATTATTCAAGTATTTTTCAAAAACAATAATGAAAGCAGACCCGAAGTATTATTGGACAAATGTTAAAACCACAAAAAATTTTATGGGATATGGAGTATTATCTGGAGAGAACATTGAAATAGCAATAAATGAATGTGCAGAGTTGAAAGGTTTCAAAAAAGTAGATGATATAAAAATGCCAATAGTTATGCCAACAGTTGATATCAAAAACAGCAGGAAATACGTATTTACAAACCATGAATTTGATGAAAACTTTGATGAAAATACATACATAAGAGATATAACAATAGGAAAAGCAGTACGCGCAAGTTGTAGTTATCCTGGAATGTTTGCTCCTACAATATTTAAAGAGCATAAATTTGTAGATGGCGGAATTATAGACAATCTTCCAGCACAAGAAGTTAGAAAACTTGGGGCAGACAAGGTTTTATCAATTCGTTTTAGCTCTAAAAGCGATGTTGACCCTAAAAATGTAATAGAAGTTGCTTTAAAGTCAGTTGATTTATTATTTGAGCAGAGAACTGATTCGGAAGTACAAAGTAGTGATTTTGCAATGACACTAGATTTATCAGAAGCAAGTGTATTTAATATTAAAAAAATTGATTATTGTTATAATCAAGGATACATTGCTGCAATAGAAAACATGAAAAAAATAAAAGAATGTTTGAATAAATAACAAATTAGGGACTGTAAAAGGTCCTTTTAATTTTCACATTTTTCTTTATGTACACATAATATATATCAAAAAAAGAAAGGTACATAGGTGAAAATATATGGCAAGTTTTATAATAGAAGGAGGAAAAAGATTAGAGGGAGAAGTAGTAATTTCTGGTTCGAAAAACGCCTCATTGCCAATAATTGCGGCCAGTATTCTTAGCGGAAAAAAGACAACTCTTTATAATGTTCCAAACATTCATGACACACAAGTTACTTTAAAAATTCTGAAATATTTGGGCTGTAAAGTAAAAAAGACTAACGGTAAAATTGAAATAGATACGAAATACATACAAAAAAATGATATTCCGGATTATCTTATGAGAGAAATGAGGTCAACTGTAATCCTCGCAGGGGCTTTGATTGGAAGATTTAAGGATGCCAGTTTTTCATACCCAGGAGGCTGTGATATTGGAGCCAGACCTATTGATTTACATTTAAAGGCTTTTAAAAAATTAGGCATAAATATTGACGAAGAGTATGGATTTATTAGGTGCAGTTGTGATAAAATAAAAGGGGCAAATATAGACCTAGATTTTCCAAGTGTTGGAGCAACTGAAAATATAATTCTTGCAACTGTTCTAGCAGAAGGAAAAACGACTATAACAAATGCTGCACGTGAACCAGAAATAGTAGATATGATAAAGATGTTAAAAAAGATGGGTGCAAATATTTCTGGTGAAGGAACGAATGTTATAGAAATTAATGGAGTAAAAGAATTAAAATCTGTGAAATACAGAGTTATGCCAGATAGAATAGAAGCTGGAACCTTTTTATGTGCAGGTGCAATAACAAAGGGAAAAGTAAAGATTTTAAATGTTATACCAGAGCAGATTGTTCCAATAATATCAAAATTAGAGGAAGCTGGCTGTAAGTTGACGGTTGAGAAGAATGCGATTTTAATAGAAAATTCAAAAAGATTGAAAGCTGTGGAAATAAAAACCATGCCTTATCCGGGATTTCCAACAGATATGCAATCGATATTTGGAGCAATATTAGCTGTTGCAAAAGGCACTTCGATTATAACAGAAACTATATTTGAAAATAGATTTAAATATTTGACAGAATTAAAACGAATGGGTGCTAAAAACCAACAAGAGGGTAATGTTGCAATAATAACAGGAGTAAAAAGATTAGCAGGAACAAGTATAAACAGTACAGATTTAAGAGGTGGAGCATCTTTGGTATTGGCTGGATTGCAGGCAAAAGGTATAACAAAGGTAAACAATATAGAATATATTTTAAGAGGATATGAAAATTTTGATAAAAAATTGAATAAATTAGGAGCAAATATACAAATAGAAGAAGGTGAATGAATGAAAACAAAACAGAAAAAGGACGAAAGTAAACTATATGATTTTGACTATGAGTCTAAAGAAGAGAAAAAATTGAAGGCAAAGCGTAAAAAGGCAGTGAAAAAATCTGCCTCTAAAGAAGCAAAAAAAGAAGCAAATGGAAAACATGGACAAGTTCCAGAAAAGAAAAGATATGAAGATGAAATAATAATTGGAGTTACAAGATATCCAGAGAAAAAACAGACAAATAATCAAAAAAATACAAAAAAAGTTAATAAAAAGTTTCAAAAAAGAAGGAAGAATGAAGAAAACAGAGAAAAATATAATGTGGGGCAAATTAACAAAAAAAGTAAAAGACAAGACGACAAATATTATATACAGCAAGATGAAGAGTATAATCATAAAAACAATAAAAAAATAAAAAAGCAAATAGACGAAAATGACCCACAGAGAATTATAAAAAGAAAAAGAAGAAATAAAGTAATAAAAATAATATTGCTAACAATATTGATTATATCTGCAATTATTGCATTACTTTTGTCTCCTGTTTTTAACATTCAAACAATAGAAGTAGTAGGAAACAAGCAAATATCAAAAGAAGAAATTAAAAGTTTATCTGGCATTGAGATATATGAAAATTTGTTTAAAGTAATAAATAAAAAGGTTGAAAATAACATTAAAGAAAATGCATACATAAATACAGTAAAAGTAAGCAAGAAAATTCCAGATACAATACATATTGAAGTAGAAGAAAGAGAAGCAAGTTATATGCTGGAGTATGGTAATGGCTTTGTATATGTTAACAATCAAGGTTATATGCTAGAAATATCAAGCATAAAAAAGGAGCTTCCAATACTTATTGGAATATCAACTTCAAAGGAAGATTATAAAGCTGGAAATAGACTTAATGAAGAAGACTTAATAAAACTAGGAACTGTAATAAAAATTATGAATTCCGCACAGACGAATGGAATTGCAAGTTTAATTACAAAAATAGATATAAGAAATGAAAATAATTATACTTTATTTTTAGAAACAGAGAGAAAAACAGCATATTTAGGAGATTGTAGCAACCTAGAAACCAGAATGCTTTTCTTAGTTGGAATACTTGAAAAAGAAAAAGAAAATCCAGGCGAAATCTTTATAAATATGAACTTAAATACGGATGATGCATACTTTAGAGAGAGCGTTTAAAAGGAGAGATTTAGATTGAATAAAAAACAAATAGCAATTACTTTGGGAATAGTATGTTTAATACTTACGATGTTTGTAGTAATTCAAATAAGGACAACAAATAATGCAAACAAAGTTGTATCACAAACATTTATTAGTAACGATTTAAGAAATCAAGTTTTAAAGTGGAAAGAAAGATATGACACAACATATGCAGAGCTTCAATCATCAGAAAAAAAGCTAGAAGATGTTAGACAACAAGCAAGTGAAAACACAGATGGTTCAGATGAGAAAGAAGCAGAATTAAAGAAAAATAATATATTAATTGGATTAACAGATGTTACAGGAGAAGGTGTTATTGTAACACTAAAAGATAATAATACTGTTACAGCAGATAGCAACATATTAGATCCAAGCATGGTAATTGTGCATATGCCAGACATTTTAGGCGTAATAAACGAGCTTAAAAATGCTGGTGCAGAAGCAATATCTATAAATGACCAAAGAGTAGTTTCTACAACATCATTAACATGCGAAGGAAATATAATTAATATAAATGGCGAAAAAATTAGTTCTCCATTCGTTATAAAAGCAATAGGAAGTTCAATATACATGAACTCTGCTTTAACAAGGGCTGGAGGAACTATAGAGTATTTAAATAGATATATACAAGCATCGGTAAAAACATCGAATAATATTACAATAGGCAAATATACGGGTGTGCTTAACCCTAAATATATAAAATATACAGAGTAGAGAGGTGACAGAACTTGAAAATAAAATTTGACAAAGCCAATATAACAATGTCAATAAGCATATTACTCGTATGTGTTATTCTTGTATCTATATCGTTTATACAGTTTAAAACAGTTGAACAAGTAAATGAAACAGATATAGAAAATATGAGAGATGAAGAACTAAGAGAGCAAATTTCTTCATGGAAGAGTAAATGGGAAGAAGCAAATGAAAAATTAGAAGATACAAATACAAAAATAAGTGAATATCAAACAAAAATAGAAAGCAATGAAGAAGCGTCTGAATTATTAGATGAAGAATTGAAAAAATCACAGTTATTACTTGGAACAACAGATGTTACAGGTGAAGGAGTGGTAGTTACATTAACAGATACAGAAGAAAGTAGTATTACGGCAGATGACTTAATAACATTGGTAAATGAATTAAGATTTGCAGGAGCAGAGGCTATTTCTATAAATGGCGTAAGAGTTATGCCAATGACAGATATTGTAGACATAGACTCATATATCATAATAAAACCATCTCAGAGAATTGTTTCGCCTTATGTTGTGAAAGCAATCGGAAACCAAACATATTTGGTTAGTACATTATGTCTAAAAAATAGTGGATATGTAGACAAATATAACAATAGTGGAAAATCTGTAAAATTAGAGAAACAAAGAAATATAAAAATTACAAAATATACAGGAAATATGGATATTAAATACATGAAGGAGGTTACAAGTAAATGATATTAATAGCAATAATTATAGGATGTTTAATAGGAGCATTAATAGGAATGTATGCACCTATGGTATCGTACACATATTCGGGATATTTAGCTATTGCTATAATAGCAGCATTAGATTCTGTTTTTGGAGGAATTGTTGCAACTCTAAAAAAGAACTTTAACCTTACAATCTTCATAACTGGATTTTTTGGTAATGCAATTCTTGCAATTTTACTTACGATATTAGGACAAAAATTAAATGTAGACATATATTTAGCTGCAATTATAGTGTTTGTTGGAAGAATGTTTACAAATTTAGCTATAATTCGTAGATATTATATTGATATAGTTATGAAAAAAATAGAAGATAAAAAGAGCAAAAAAGACAATTTAAAGGAAGAAAAAACAGAATAAAAAATAATAAGATTTTTATTACAAAAATATTACAAAAATATAACAAAACTATTGACTTTTTTTTCAAAATATAATAAAGTTAGAAGCAATAAAAAAGCAGTAAATTGGAGGAGTTAATTTTGGCAATCGGAGATATAATAGTAGGTATAGATATAGGATCCTCAAAAATTAGCTTAGTTGTAGGAGAAGTGAACAATTTTAACCAGGTAGAGCTTGTCTATACAGTGGAACATAAGTGTAAAGGGATTAAAAAAACCAAAATAATAGATGAAGACGAAATAGCAAATGCAATAGTAAAGTCAATTCAGGATGCTGAAAGAGAAGCAGAAATAAAAATAAATTCGGCATATTTAACAATAGCTGGAAAGTATGTAACAATAGTACAAAATAGCATTACAAAAAATATAAAAGACAAATTTTCTGGAGTTTCTGTAAAAGATGTATCATCAGCATTATTGCAGGTTAAAGACATAGATGTACCTGATGGAAAGAGCATAATTGACATAGTAACAGATAAATTTATATTAGATGATGGAAGATCGGTTGAAGATCCAGTTGGAAACCTAGTTTCTTCATTCACAGTAAATGCTCAGGTTATATTGGGGGATAGAGAATACATAAAACAAAAAAAAAGCCGATATAGACATAGATGGAATTATTCCAATAACATTAGCAGAACGTAATTTAATATTAGATACAAACGAGCTAAATGATAATGTTATGATAATTGACATTGGCGCTGGAAATACAGAAATAGGTATATTCGAAGGTTCTGCATTTGAATACACAAATACAATACCATTAGGGGGAGATAACATCACAAAAGATGTTCAAATGGTATTGAATATTTCTGAGGAAGAGGCAGAAAAGCTAAAAAGACAGTATGGATTGGCAATGAAATCATATATAGATAATGATAACGAAATAGTACTAAATACTGTAGAAGATGCCAAAAATAAAGTGATTAAAAGCTCTGAATTGATAGAAATAATTGAAGCAAGAATAGAAGAAATATTTACATTAATAAACAAAGACATAACAAATCAAGGTATAAAACCACGAATTAATAATGTCGTTTTAACAGGACAAGGAATAACAAATATAAGCAAGAGTGATGTGGCTGGTAAAGTAATATTAAATATCCCTGTAAAATTTGCAACAGGAAGATTAATAAGCACAGTAAGACCAGAATACAGAACAGCATTTGCCTTAGTTAGATACATAGCAGCAAGACCATTTGCAAAGAGTGTATCGAGCAGTATAGATTCTAATTCAAACGAAAGCTTTTTCACAAAGATTATGGATAGAATAAAAGAATTTTTTTATTCGTAAGATAAAAATGGTACAAAAGACGCGGAATATAGATAAATAACAATAAAAATAGTAGGGAGGAAAAACTTTATGATGATGGATAGTAGTGTTGACGAGAACACAATGGCAGACGGAACAGCAACCATAAAAGTAATTGGTGTTGGAGGAGCTGGAACAAACGCAGTAAACAGAATGGTGGACTCAGGAATAAGAGGAGTAGAATTTATAGCTGTTAACACAGATAGACAAGCTTTACTTCTATCAAAAGCTTCATCAAAAATTCAAATTGGAGAAAAAATTACAAGAGGACTAGGTGCAGGAGCGAACCCTGACATTGGTGCTCAAGCTGCTGAAGAGAGCAAAGCTGAAATAACAGAAGCCTTAAGAGGAGCAGACATGGTGTTTGTTACAGCCGGAATGGGTGGAGGAACAGGAACAGGTGCTGCCCCAATAGTTGCTTCATGCGCAAAAGAAATGGGAATATTAACAATAGGTGTTGTTACAAAACCATTTACATTTGAAGGGAAAAAGAGATTATCTCAAGCAGAAAGAGGAATAGAGAGCTTAAAAGGTAAAGTAGATACATTAGTTGTTATACCAAACGACAAATTACTACAAATAATAGATAGAAAAACATCAATAATAGAAGCTTTCAAAATGGCAGATGATGTATTAAGACAAGGTGTACAAGGTATATCTGACTTAATAGCAATTCCTGGATTAGTAAACTTAGACTTTGCAGATGTTAAAACAATAATGTTAAATACAGGAATGGCACATATGGGTATTGGTAGAGCATCTGGAGAAAATAGAGCAGAAGATGCAGCAAAACAAGCAATTCAAAGCCCATTACTAGAAACATCTATAGAAGGTGCAAGAGGAGTTATTATTAATATTACAGGTGGAACTAACCTAGGATTACATGAAGTAAACACAGCAGCAGAATTAATTCAACGCAGTGTAGACCCAGAAGCAAATATAATCTTTGGTGCAGTTATAGACGAAAGTTTAGATGAAGATATTTTAGTAACTGTTATTGCAACAGGATTTGAAAATGATAGAAATCCATTATCTTCAGGAACACCAGTAGGAGACATAATAGATAAAGCCTGGGACAGAAAATTAAATTCAATCCCTATGTCAACAGATAGCTCAAATTCATCAGACAATTTAGATATTCCATCTTTTTTAAGAAAAAATAAGGGAATGAACAAATAATTTGTAATAAATTAAATTATAAAATGAAATACAAAAAGAAATAATCAAAATTTGTTGATTATTTCTTT
>ERZ779943.489-NODE-489-length-10929-cov-1.86564_pt1 | contig 10929 bp, 8 predicted proteins | sample MGYA00511027_ERZ779943 | MGnify/ENA primary metagenome ERZ779943 (study PRJEB29588, sample SAMEA2144588) | human gut metagenome | biome: human gut; feature: human-associated habitat; material: faeces | place: Denmark | collected 2008/2010 ...
CCGTTCCAGCGGAAGTGCTGTGGAATAATAATCACTAAAGGTCCGGTTCATGTCCCATTTCACATAGGAAATATCCGCTGAAGAAAAGACCTTGCTCATGCTCTCAATAATATAATCCTGTACTTCTCTTCTTCCCAAATCTAAAATCCGCTGGTTTCTTCCTTCCGAATGTGGCTGCCCCGGAATCTCAATGGTCCAGTCCGGATGCGCCACGTATAGCTTACTTTTTACATTGACCATTTCCGGCTCTACCCAGATACCAAACTGCAGTCCTAGCCCATGAATCTTATCGGACAAACCCTTAAGACCGCCCGGCAGCTTCTTTGTATTTGCTTCCCAGTCTCCTAAGGAACTGCTGTCATCCATCCGCTCGCCAAACCAGCCGTCATCCATCACAAATAATTCTATGCCAACTTCTTTTGCTTCCTTTGCCAGCTTCAGTAACTTCTTCTCACTGATGTCAAAATAGGAAGCCTCCCAGCTATTCAGCAGTACCGGCCGCTCCTTCTTCTGCCAGCTTCCGCGGATAATATGCTCCCGGATAAAATGATGCAGTCTCTGGCTCATCTGGTTAAATCCGTTTTCTGCATATGCCATCACTGCTTCCGGTGCCTGGAAGCTTTCTTGTGGTGCCACTTCATAGGAAAATGCCTGCGGATTGATTCCTGTCACCAGACGCATTTTTCCAAAGCTGTTTACTTCTGCCGCTTCATAGTGATTGCCGGAATAGATAAGGTGAAAACCAAAGCATTCCCCGGCATCCTCTGTAGTCTTCGGACGGCTTAGCATCACAAAGGAATTGGCCCGGCTGGAAGTGGTTCCGGTATAGGAAGCATTTACTAATTTTCCTGCTATTACCGGCATATCACTCCGCTTCATTTCTCTTGCCCAGGCTCCATGAAATGTAGTAAATGCATAATCATGCCCATCAAAGTCAAGCTGCAGGCTCATCAGCCGTTTCAACTGCACCGCTTTCTTTCCGTTATTATAGAATTTCGCACTGCGGCTGATGATGTCACAGGATGGATAGACATAATAATACAATTCCAGTACCAGCTCATTTCCTTCGTCCGCAAGCCGGATACAAAGCTGCTCCACTTCCTCTTCGCTGCCATAGGAACCCGGCAGTTCCGCAAAGGCTTCCTTACCTTTGGTTATCTCTGCTTCCTTGTATACAAAATCTATCGTATTGCTTCCATTGGCATTCACCACTTCCACAAAAGGCTCTCTTATATCTCCTTTTCCATAGGAGGACATTTCAAGGCGCATATCCTCTAAGGAATATGCTTTCTGCTCTTCGTTATACAGATTCACATTACCCGGTGCAAAGACATGCTTTTCCACCAGCGGCTGCATATCTGCTTCATCCTCGATATGAAGCTTTCTGCCATAATAAAGATGTTCCAGCTGTCCGGTAGGAAGTACCTGGAAGCAATAGGTGGTATGGTCAGTATCCAGAATAAAATAATCCTTTTCCTTACGAATCATCGATAATTTTCCTTCCCTTTAATCTGTTCTGTGATTTCCTGCACTTTTTCTTCTGTCAGGATAAATTTCTTACGGAATACCAGCACTGCAATCAATAAGCCGATAATCGGAATTCCTGCCATCGTCATGCGGAGTCCTAAAAGGGAGCTGCCGGACGCAGCAGCTGCGGCTGCTGTTTCTGCAGTATCATTACTTAAGTGGCAGAGATTTAAGCAGATGGAAGCTGCCAGTGCAGCTACTCCGGATGCCAGTTTTACCACAAATGTCTGCATGGAAAAGATAACGCTCTCATCTCTCCGGTTATTTTTCAGTTCGCCATAGTCCACGGTATTTGCAAGAAATACGGTGGTAAGTACCGTCAGCATTCCAAAGGCTGTAAAGATAAAGAATGCCGGAATAAATAATAACAATAAGTTTGACATATTTGTCAGTGTCAGTATAAATAATACGCCGTAGCCTGCGATTGCCATAACGAAGCTTACATAAAATACCTTTAAGGCACTTAAGAATTTACGCAGCAGCGGGAAGAATATCATCATGGAAATAATCTGGATTCCACCACCAAAGGTATTGAATAAAGTATAGCTGTTATACCATGCGTCCCCGCCAAAATCATATTTGAAGAAATAAATCAAAAGGTTTGAAGTAATATAAAGAGAGCAGTTAATCAGCACTATCGTAATAACAACGGTCATTGCTTGGTCATTCTGTAACAATGCTTTAAACATCTGTCCTACTGACGGAGAGTCCACATTTACGGTAGATTTTTCCTTGATGCTCATACAGGTAATAGTAATAAAAATCACAAATAATACTGCAATGATTAACGCAAACCATTTAAAACCAGCACGCTCATTGCCCTGTCCTAATACGACCACACATTTTACAGTAATAATCGTAACCAATGCGGAACCTACTCCTGCACAGGAACGGGCAAGGGTAGAAAGCCCCTCTCTTTCTTTTCCACCTTCAGTAAATGCCGGAATCATGGACCAAAATGGAATGTCCATCATGGTATAAGTAATGCCCCACAGTACATAGGTTACTGCTGCGTAGGCAACCAGTCCGCCGCCATCTAATGCAGGTGGTGCAGCAAACATCAGATATAAGATTACTGCATCGGTTATGGTTCCAATCAAAAGCCACGGACGGAACTTACCCCAGCGGGTTCTCGTCTTGGCTACGATAATTCCCATAATCGGATCATTAAATGCATCAAATACTCTTGCTGCCATCAGGATAATTCCCATCGCAATGGCACTGACATTCAAAATATCCTGATAGTAATATAAAATGTAACTTGCAGAAAGCATGTATACCATGTCTTTGCCAACTGCACCAAGGCCATATGCCACTTTTTCTTTTGTTGTTAATCTCATTGTCCTTCTCCTCCTTTTCGTAAGCCCATTGCCAGTTCCACTACCCTGTATGCGCCATCGTAAATCCCCTGTTTCTTATTTTCCATAATTGCTTCACACATATCGGTAAGCAGATGGTCTGAGCTTTGGAATAATTCCAGCATCTGCAAGGTATGTGGAATATCACGGCATTCCAGGGTACCGTCCCCAATCTCTGCGGAATGGATAGCACCCCACTGTTCATGTCCACCCACTCTTTTGATAAAGAGCTTTGGCACCGGATAAAATGCCAGCTCGCTTGGCTTTGTCACCAGCACATCACAGCTTCGCATCAAAAGATTCGTGCAGTACACTGCTTCGAAAATATTCTTATGATAGAAGCCATGGACTCCGGTTACTTCCCCATCCAGTGCAGCTTCGGCAAACTGCTTTGTATTCTCCCAGTCATCAAAATGCTCCGTTGCTACATTTTTAAGTCCCGGAATTTCCTGTAATAATTCTTCCCAGACATTCCGGTAATCTCCTACATTGACATAAAGTACTGCCCTGCCTTCCCGGATTGCCGGCAGCAGATATCTGATAATAGCCGCAAAAATTTCTCTCTGGGCTCCTGCTCCGCCGATGGTTAATAAGAAACGCATCGGTTTCTTCTCCTGCTTTCTTTGAATTCTTGCTTCACAGTCTACTTCAATATTGCTTACCAGCTCATGGTCAATATAATGTCCCGTGTATATAAGATCTTTTTCCGGCATAGGATTTAAGACATCTTTTCCCTGCATGCCATTTAAAATCCGATAGCCCTGATACGCATAATGAGTCTGAACTGTATGAAGGCTTCCTTCGGATAAATGCAATGCCATCGGCCAGTTATCCGGAATCGCATTGACTACATATTTCATGCCGGCATGTATAGCTGCCTGTGCCGGCCACACATGGGTTGCTACCACCGGAATTTCTTTTGGTACATTCCGGTAAACCGGAGCCATAAGCTCTGCATTTTTCTGGTCAGAAGCATTATAGGAAAGCTTCCGGAACCCTTCATAATTCATTGGCTCCCACACCAGTTTATTAAAGAGCTTACTCTTACCAGAAAGTCTAGAACCCAGAGAATACAAATCATTCTGTGCGCCAATGACCTTCGTGCAGGTAGTCCTAGGATAGGAATTTAAGTCCATCCAGTATGGTGTGTAGCCCATGGATTTTGCTGCGGATGCAATTGCCATGGAAATCCGGTAATGTCCAAATCCCATACGGATATTTCCTACAATGATTCCCTTCTCTTTGTCAAATTCCAGTTTCGAAGCCTCTTTCTGCTCCGGCAGCAGCACATCCACAACACCAAGGGAATCTCCGATATGTGCATTTTCTTTTAACACCACCGGATAATCCACCTTGCTGTCATCCCCGAATTTCTTTTGAAACTTCTTCTTACTCTTTACCGCTTTCCGGTACACCTTCTGCGGCATTTTGTTTCCGAAGATTTCTCTTGATTTCTCCTTCATAGATACCCTCCTTATCGTTATACTCCCTTATTCTATTTCAAATGTAATTTCTCTGGTTCCTGCCTGGCGGCTGCTTATCATAAGTTTTCCGCTTCCGGTCTTTCCTATGGTCTTTACATAAGTGCCGCCCATACCGCCCTGCAGGCTGATGATGTCCGGTCCGATGAGTTCTAATGCTCCCTCACATTTTAGCTGCACTGGCTCCTGAAAATATGGCAACAGATTTCCATTTTCATCCACTGCCTGTATTCTTACCGCAGCCACATCATAGGTATGTGTTTCTTTTAATTTCTGACTGCTGACCGTAATCTGATACTGCACCTTCTGTACCGGCTCCCTTACTAAAGTTTTGACTACCTTACCATCCTTTATCGCTTCTAACTTATATACCATGGATTGTCCGCCCCAGTCCCCGACATACTTGTTATAAAGTGCAACCGCATCCTCCATCTTCATATGATTAAAAAGCATCAGTTTTGCCGCCAGATAATATGCTCTTTTCGGCAGATGATTCATGCCATAGCGTGCCGCCAGATTCAAAACTTCTTTTACCATTGCAGCCTGTTTCGGTGCGAAATCCTCTCCCTCTTCGATGGCATTTCCAATGTAATCATCAATTGGAACCGGACCATGTTTCAGATTCTTATATGGAGAATCCGTTTTCTTATATTCCTTGGTAAACCGGTCATTTTTGTACATTTTAACACTGTCTGCATTGGTAAAAATATAAGTCTCGCCCCGGTTGCAGGCTGGATGTTCTCCAATATCCATCGTTGAACTTAAGGCTAATACCGGTCTTTCTTCCTGCTGGCAGGCATACACATCTGCCGCCATTTTCGGATTACGGAACATGTCTAAGACTCCGTGATAGCAAATTCTGTCTCCACTACCGAAATCTTTATGTGTATTATAATCTGCCATACACCATCCGAAGCTTCCGGCAATGTCCTCTTCTCCTGCTACTGCATCCAGTACACTGGCGTGGCGGAGTGCATGCCACATACGATGTTCTTCCCAGTCGAAGGATTTGGTGGAATACATATGTCCGTTATATTCCGTGATAAGATACGGTTTTTCTATATCGGATGTCACATTCTTCTTATGCTCACAGCCTTTGTTCAGACCATTGTGTACAAAATCATTATAGGTATATACATCCTCCAAAAGACTGCTCTTTTTATGTGCCCGCACGCCACCAGTCTGTCTGGTATCATCTAACTTATGTGCTATTGCATTGGTGCGGCGGTAAAATTCATCGTCATCCTGCGATTCATTAATCCGCACTCCCCAGAGAATAATGGATGGATGGTTGCGGTACTGTATCACCATGTCTTTTACATTTTCCACAGCCTGCGCTTTCCATGCTTCATCGCCGATATGCTGCCAGCCCGGAATCTCGGTAAATACCATAAGCCCCAGCTCATCGCACCAGTTTATAAATTCCTGGGACTGCGGATAATGGGATGTCCGCACTGCATTCAGCCCTAACTCTTTCTTTAATACTTCCGCATCCATCCTCTGTATGGAAGCCGGCATGGCATAACCCACATAAGGATAACTCTGGTGACGGTTTAGTCCCCGAATTCGAAGCTTATGTCCATTTAAGTAAAAGCCATCTTTTTGGAATACTGCCTGACGAAAGCCCACCGTTGTTACAACCTCATCGATTATATTATTTCCGGTTACAAGCTGGGTCTTTACTTCATATAACGCCGGATTCTCTACCTCCCATAGGGATACGATTCCTGCCGGAAATACAAGTGTTTTCTTTCCCTCCTGCGTAGGAATTTCAGCAAGCGTTTCCTCTCCAACCAGACGGTATTCCTCTTCACCTTTTTTCCGGATGTTCTGCCGTAACAACAGGTTTTCTTCTTTTCCAGCTCCACCTGTGGTTTTAAAAATACATCTGCAAGATAGCTTTCCTCATTTATCTCAAGGTACACATCCCGGTAAATTCCACCGTAAGTCATATAATCAATGACAAATCCAAAGGGCGGAACATTCAGATTCTCATTGCTGTCTACCCGCACTGCAATGATATTATCTTCCCCATAATAAAGCAGTGCTGAAATATCAATGGTAAATGCCGTATATCCGCAATGGTGTGCGCCTGCTTTCTTTCCATTTACATAGACTTCACTGTCATGGGCAACTCCTTCAAAGGTCAGCCGCACTACTTTTCCTTCCCACTCTTTCTTCGCCAAAAGGTGTCTGCGGTAGCCGCTTACCATCTGATAGGCATGTTCATCAAAATAGTGAAAAGGCAGTTCCTTTACTGTATGGGGAATCCGCACGCTCTGCATCGCTGCTTCGTCATATTCTGCGTTGCTTTGTGCTGCTTCCCATTTCTCACTAAAATACCAGTCATTGTCCAAATAGTATTTTTCTCTCATACCTTTTCCTCGCTCTTTCTACCGGTGCCTTTCTATTCATGTATTTCTATTCGCACATGTCTATTGCCTCGTAGTAATTCCATCCACCAGAATATTCACTACTTCTTCTAATGCTTCTCCATAGGAAAGTTTGCTCTGAATCAGGATGTCTCTCTGGAAGAACTGCTCTAAGGAGGCTTCCAGCATCATCTTTAAAATTGGTATGTTGATGCGGCGGATTACACCTTCCTCCATGCCCTGTTCCAATAACGCAATGGTGGTCTCCCAGCCGGTCTCTAACCGAAGTTCCACCTGATGATAGATTTCCGGAAATTTATCTTTTAATAAATACATCTGCCGGAAATCAATTTCCTTATAACTCTCCGGCATTACCCCTAAGATTTTCCGTATTTTTTCTAAAGTTCCAAGGCTTTCGTCTGCCATAACTTCCCGTTCACTTTCCTTGATGCAGTCAAACAGATAATCCACCATGGCAAGAAATAGCGCCTCTTTATCTGCAAATACCTGATAAATCGTTTTCTTGCTGATACCAAGAATGTGGGCGATATCATCCATGGTAAATTTCAATCCCTTCTGGTTAAATGCCTGCATCGTGCCCTGCAATATTTTCTCTCTCAATTCCATGTTCACTACCCCTGTTCTCTGCGGAAACTATTTTTTATTTTTCGGTTTCCTTAATTGTAACACCTTGGGATTTCCGTTACAAGAAACTGAATTACCAAAATTGGTTTCCTGAATTTGTGGATTTTGACGAGAAGTGGATTTCAATGATGCCAAATGTTCTTCGGAAGTTTTTTGCACAAAAAAGCAGACATAAATCACCACCTTAAATGGTAATAAATGTCTGCTTCAAATTGTTTTATTTAATTTAATCTCCTCTTACAGGAAGATATACTTACAAATGAATAATACTGCAAGAATATACATCAGCGGAGTAATTTTCTTAGCTTTACCACAGATTAAGTTGATGATAACGTAAGAGATAACACCGATTGCGATACCTTCTGCAATGCTGTACATAAGAGGCATAGCGATTAAGCAAAGGTATGCAGGAGCTGCTTCTGTAACATCGTTGAAGTCAATCTTAACGATTGCAGATACCATAAGGAATCCAACGAAGATTAATGCAGGAGCGGTAGCAAATCCTGGGATTGCTGTAAAGATTGGTGCAAATAAGATTGCAATCAGGAACATGAATCCGGTTACAACAGATGCAAAACCGGTTCTGGCACCTGCACCTACACCAGCAGAACTCTCTACGAAAGTTGTGGTTGTAGAAGTACCAAGAACAGCACCAGCGGATGTTGCGATAGCGTCAGCTAATAACGCATTTTTAACTCTTGGAAGCTTTCCTTCTTTGTCTAACATACCAGCTTTATCAGAAACACCGATTAAGGTTCCGATAGTATCAAACATATCTACAAATAAGAAGGATAATAATACTACGATAAAGTTAACAATACCTACACCGGTAAAGTCAGCTTTGAAACACTGTCCAAAGGTTTCTCCGATTTTGGTGAAGTCTGTCATTGCAAATGTAGGATATAAAGAATAGAATCCAGCTTCTGCATCAATCTGATAGATACCTGCTGCCTGGCAGATCATACCAAGAATCCATGTAGCAAGGATTCCGATAAGGATGGAACCTTTTACATTCTTTACATATAAGATAATGGTAAGAAGTAAACCAATCAGTGCAAGCAAAGCACAGATTCCTTCTGTATGCCAGTTCTCTGTAAATTTAACATAAGATAATAAAGTAGAGCTGTTGTCAACAACAATGTGAGCACCCTGTAAACCGATGAAAGCGATAAACAAACCAATACCGGCACTTACACCTTTTTTCAGTGTAGCAGGAATGGCATTGAAAATTGCCTCACGTACGTTGGTCAGTGAAAGTACGATAAAGATGATACCTTCAATGAACACTGCCATTAATGCGACTCTCCAGTCATAACCCATATTTCCACATACTGTAAATGCGAAATATGCATTCAATCCCATACCAGGAGCTAATGCAAATGGATAATTAGCCATCAAAGCCATTGCAAGTGTTCCGATAAAGGATGCAAGACAGGTTGCAATCAAAACTGCAGTAGGATCCATGCCAGCAGCAGATAACAGGTTCGGGTTAACTGCCAGGATGTAAGCCATTGTCATAAATGTGGTAAGACCTGCAATTACTTCTGTCTTGACGTTAGTGTTGTTCTCTTTGAATTTGAACATTTTCTCTAACATTTTTCTTCCTCCAAATTGTTTTTTATACCTAAAGCCAGCCTCTCTGGCAATAAGTCATGTTAAACTTCTCTTCTGTAAATTATTTTCCTTCATATGTAATTACAGAAGCAACATCATAACCCTTCAAACGCTCTCTTCCCTTTAATCCAGCCAGTTCCATTAAGAAAATGACCTTAACTACTTCTCCGCCAAGCTGCTCTACTAATTTACAGCTTGCTTCCATGGTTCCTCCGGTTGCGATCAGGTCATCCACTAATACAACCTTCTGTCCCGGTCTGACCGCATCCTTATGGATCTCGATCTCTGCTTTTCCATATTCAAGATCATATTCTGCTGAGACTGTCTCACATGGTAATTTTCCTTTTTTACGAACCGGTACAAACGGTTTATGCATTTCGTAAGCAATTGGTACTCCGAAAATAAATCCTCTGGATTCTGTACCGGCAACTACATCAAAGTCCACACCATCTAAAAGCTTGATCATGGAATCTATTGCAAGCTGAAGTCCGTCTGCATCCTGCAATACGGAAGTAATATCTCTGAAAATAATTCCCGGCTCTGGAAAATCCGGTATACTTCTTACATATTCTTCTATTTTTTTCATCTTAATACCCTTCTTTCTATTTACTGCCCTCTGTTTTAAAAAACACTTTTTTATTATAAATTTATACTGCCAGAAATACAAGCAATTTTTTATAAAATGTTTCGTTTTTGGTTATAAAATTTTATGAAAAGTTGCTATTTTGTTGCTAATATATTAAGATGTTCTATACGAAAGAAAAGTTCGGAAAGGGGATTTTTTGTGAAAATTCTGATTTTATCCTGCAACACAGGAGAAGGACATAACGCCGCCGGTCATGCCGTGGAAGAAGCAGCTTTAGCAAGGGGACACGAAGTAAATTTCGTTGATGCCATGCAGCTTGGCAAAAGACATACTTCACGCCTTATCAGCGGACTTTATATTGGGATTGTAAAGCATCTGCCGTGGTTTTTCGGTTTCATTTATAAACTGGGAATGCTTATCAGTAACCGCCATTTCAAATCTCCGGTTTACTGGGCAAATGCAAAGCTGGCGAAACCGCTTGCATCCCTCATCGAAGAAGGAAATTATGACATTGTGGTGATGCCGCACCTTTACCCGGCAGAGACCATTACTTATATGAAGAAACACAACATGCTGCCGGTAAAAGCAGTCGCTATCGGAACCGATTATACCTGCATCCCTTTCTGGGAGGAAACCAACTGCGACTACTATGTTATTCCCCATGAGGATTTAGTAGACGAATATATAAAACGTGGTGTTCCAAAGGAAAAATTACTGCCTTACGGTATTCCGGTACGCCACGCCTTTGCCAAGCATACACCAAAAGACATTGCCCGCCGCAAATGCCACCTAGATGCTGATGCTCCTACCTTTCTCATTATGAGCGGAAGTATGGGATTTGGAAAACTGGCAGTCTTTGCCATGGCACTTTATAAGCAGTGTAAAAATGACGAACACATTGTAATTACCTGTGGAAACAATAAGAAATTACAGTCAGTTCTCACCAAAGAATTCAGACATTGCCCGCGGGTTCATGTCTTAGGCTACACCAGACATGTTTCCCTTTATATGGATGCCTGTGATGTCATCTTTACCAAACCGGGCGGACTTACCTCTACCGAAACTTTGGTAAAGGGAATCCCAACTATCCATACCGCACCGATTCCAGGCTGCGAAACCGCAAACAGTGCATTTTTCGTAGACCGTGGCATTTCCTATGCCTCTAAATACATGATAGAACAGATTCGCCTTGGAAAGCTGCTGATGCGAAGCCATGATTTACAGGAGGAAATGCATACCGCACAGCTCCGGGAGCAGAAATCCGATGCAGCAGAACGCATTGTAGACCTGTTAGAATCACTGTCTGAAAAATAACGACCGTAACTTTTGACCGAACAGGCGTGGCC
>ERZ779943.500-NODE-500-length-10747-cov-1.86495_pt1 | contig 10747 bp, 8 predicted proteins | sample MGYA00511027_ERZ779943 | MGnify/ENA primary metagenome ERZ779943 (study PRJEB29588, sample SAMEA2144588) | human gut metagenome | biome: human gut; feature: human-associated habitat; material: faeces | place: Denmark | collected 2008/2010 ...
CGCATAAAAACACCCTCCTTACTGGTTGTCCAGTAAAGAGGGTACATATCAGTAAATTAGTTCTTCCGGGGTTTCTTATATGTCTTTAATATCAATCGGAGAGTTTGCTCATGGCACGGGATTTTTCAGAGCAGGCATTCTGGGCAGCAATTACGGTGCTGCGGAAGGAGCCTTCCTCTAATTTAGCCACAGCAGCAATGGTAGTTCCGGCCGGGGAGCAGACTGCATCCTTTAATTCGCCCGGATGTTTACCGGTCTCTAATACCATTTTAGCTGCACCAAGAACGGACTGGGCAGCAAATTTATAAGCCTGGGCACGCGGCATACCGTCATTAACAGCTGCGTCAGCCATTGCTTCAATAAACATATAGACATAAGCCGGTGAGGAACCACTGACTCCGACTACGGCATCCATAAGACTTTCCGGTACAATTTCTGCTTTACCAAAGCTTTCAAAGAGAGAGACAACCATTTTGGTTTCTTCTTCTGTGATATGCTCATTTGGGGTAATGGCAGACATGGCTTCCTGAACCATAGCCGGTGTATTTGGCATGGTACGAACCAGTTTAATATCTTTACTGAATAAAGATTCAATCCGTGAAATGGTCTGTCCGGCAGCAATGGCAACTATGATTTTGTCATCGGTAACACTGTCTTTGATTTCTTTGATGACTGTTTCATAAAGATATGGTTTTACAGCAAGAAAAATGATATCGGATTCTACAGCAACAGTCTCATTGTCTAAGGTGGTGCGGATACCATACTGCTCAGAAAGTGTATCCAGTGTGGCCTGGGTTTTCGCACTGGCAATCAGGTGGCTGGCAGGAACCAGACCGGAAGAGATAATTCCGCCAATCATGGCACGACCCATATTACCGCTTCCGATAAAACCAATTTTTTTATCTAACATGATGCATTCTCCTTTTATGAAAGGGGATATCCCAGATGATACTGGAATATCCCCTTTGATATTGTCTAAGTATAAGTTCAATTAGAAATCTGTTAAGTCAGCAGCTCTTCTCTCTAAGAAAGCACTCATGCCTTCTTTTTTATCATGGGTAGAGCAGGTTACGCCAAACAGGTTAGCTTCCATTTCAACAGCATTCTTGATATCCATATCATATCCGTTGTTGATAGCAGCTTTTGCGATAGATACTGCATAGCTTCCTTTAGAGATAATTTTCTCTGCCATAGATTTTGCGGTTGGCATTAAGTCTTCTTTTGCAACAACTTTGTTTACAAGTCCGATGCGGTATGCTTCGTTTGCATCAATGTTATCGCAGGTGAAGATCATTTCTTTTGCACGTCCCATGCCAACAAGACGGGCAAGTCTCTGTGTACCACCGAATCCTGGGATGATTCCAAGACCACACTCAGGCTGTCCGAATACTGCGTTGTCAGAAGCAATACGGATATCACATGCCATAGAAATTTCGCATCCGCCACCTAAAGCGAATCCATTAACAGCAGCGATAGTTACCTGTCTCATATTCATTAATTTAAAGAATGGAACAGAAGCTTTCATACCGAATGCTCTTGCTTCAGCAGCAGAGAAGTTAACCATCTCAGCGATGTCAGCACCAGCAACGAAAGATTTGAATTCGTTACCTTTCTTATCAGCACCACCGGTTAAGATAACGACTTTGATATCGTCTCTTCCTTCGATTTCGGTAAGAACAGTGTTCAGTTCATCCAATGTTTCGGAATTCAATGCGTTTAATGCTGCAGGTCTAGTAATAGTAAGAACTGCAATTTCGTTTTCAACTGTTAAAGTTAAGTTGTTCATGAAATAGGACCCTCCTGATTGATAAATTATTAACAATGTTTCAATACTTATAATGGTATAACTTTTGGAGGGATTTGTCAATAAAAACTGGTATTTTACAGGGATTGTGCTACAATAGGAAAAGACTTGTCATGTGATTACGCAATGGTTTTTGTGAGGAAGCGGATTTTGGGAATTTTAAGCAGCTTTTCTATAAGATTTTTTATTGAAAGCAGAATGTATACAATTCTAAAAAGTGCTTTTTTCTTATTGTTGTCTGTTTTACCACCTGCTTTGACCGGATGCCTTTTGTGGTCCGTCTGTTACGGATATCTAAGGCACCTTTAAGCAGCTCTAGGCATTTCTGCTTATAAAGCTGTTTTCCGGCAACCGGCGCATAGTCACATCCGTGCTCCAATGCGCCTTCCTGGCACATCCATGTGCCAGGATTGCCAGTTGACAAAAGAAATGCCAAGAGCTGCTAGCAAGGCACCTAAATGATATCCGTAATCAGGCGAATCGCAGAAGGCATACTGTCAAACATTGGAAAAACAGGCATTATCCCAAGAGAAAAAAGCACTTTTTTAGAATTGTAGCATTCTGATTTCTAAAAAGGCTATAGAAAAGCTGCTTAAAACTCGAAAACCACTGTTTCTAAAAAATAATTGCGTAATTACATGACAGGACTTGTACAAAGAGAGGTCAATGAAAATGAAAGATACAAAATCATACTTATCAAAAATCGTACAGGATATGCCGGATTCCGGAATCAAGGATTTCTTTGATGTGGCAAATACCATGGAAGGCGCACTTTCACTGGGTGTAGGCGAACCGGATTTCCCGACACCGGAGCATGTAAGAGAGGCAGCGATTGCTTCTATAAAAAAGGGGGATACCAAATACACCGATAATCGCGGAACGGTAGAGCTGCGTGCAGCAGCAGCGGATTATCTGACAAAATTTGATTTGCATTATGATAAACAGGACGAAATACTGATTACTATGGGAGCCAGCGAAGGAATTGATTTAGCTCTTCGGACACTGGTGAATCCGGGAGAGGAAGTCTTAGTGGCAGAACCTTCCTACGTTTCCTATATTCCATGTATTGAATTATGTGGCGGTGTTCCGGTATCATTAAAATTAAGAGCGGAGAATAAATTCCGTCTGACCAGAGAACAGTTAGAGGAAAAGATAACGGAGAAATCCAAAGTCTTACTGATTTCCTATCCGAACAACCCGACCGGAGCAATTATGGAAAAGGAAGATTTAGAGGCAATTGCAGAAGTGGTAAAGGAACATGATTTGTTCGTGATTACCGATGAAATCTATGCAGAATTAACCTATGGAAAGAAACATGTTTCCATCGCATCCCTTCCGGGCATGTATGAGCGCTGCGTTGTATTAAACGGATTTTCCAAAGCATTTGCCATGACCGGATGGCGTATGGGAATTGCAGCAGGACCAAAGGATGTTATTTTTCATATGAATAAAATACATCAGTTTACAACTATGTCAGCAGGAACCACCAGCCAGTATGCGGCATTGGAAGCATTGACCAGTCCGGTGAGAGATGAAGAGATTGCAGTCATGCGGGAAGAGTATGATGCCAGAAGAACACTGATGGTAGAGGGATTCCGTAAGATGGGATTATCCGTAGCAGAACCGGAAGGCGCATTCTATGTATTTCCGGACATTCGAAAAACAGGACTTACCAGTGAAGAATTCTGTAACCGCCTGTTGCAGGAACAGAAGGTAGCCGTTATCCCGGGAAATGCCTTCGGTACATGCGGAGAAGGCTTTGTACGATGCTCCTATGCATATTCGCAGGATGTCATTCGTGCCTGTCTGGAGAAAATTGCTGAATTCGTAGCACAGTTCTAATAATTGGAAAATTATTATGTGATGCATTTGATTTACGTGAGTAGATGGTATTGTTGATAAGATACCCGGACAGTCCGTTAAGTAAGGATGCCTGATAAAGGCGGTTAGTGGCACTTGGAATTTCGTCCGGCATCCGGCAACGCTGGCACAGGACGTGCCAGCGAGGCGCATCTGAACATGGATGTGAATATGCACCGGTTGCCAGACGAACTTCTTAATTATCCGAAATTCCTAGTGCCCCTTGCAGGCGTTATGTGGCATCCGTATTCGACGGACAGTGGCACTATCTTATGTCAAAGCAACGGAAAGACTGCTTGCAGACAAGCAAAACATAATATTAAGAACTACTGGTATTTTGACGCACATAAACACACCTACTTCAAATAGCAAAGAAATTTCTGTTAAAATGTTATTCTTTCGCAGCACCTAAATCATTTCCCGCGGGGATTTTCCAAACTGCTTCTTATAGGCACGAAGAAAAGTGGAATAATTGTGAAAGCCGCAGGCAAAGCAGGCATCGGTTACTGCAGTGCCGGAGCTGATTAAATCCCTGGCAAAGAGAAGCCGCTTTGTGGAAAGATAATTTCCGATGGTATACCCGGTCTGCTCCTTAAAAGAATGCATCAGATAATAGCGGCTGGTAAAAAAGTGCTCTGCTAAAGAATCCACCGTAATATCTTCCGTCAGATGTTCATTCATATAGGTAAGAACCGACAGAATCTTTTCATTTGCCTGGAAGGAATCTTCATATTGCAGGGTGCCGGATAAGGCAGCCCGGTTTAAGTGAATCATAAATTCTAAGAAAAGCGTATTCTGGTAAATCTCATTGGCAAAGCTGTCTTCGGAAAAAGAGTGGACAAGCTCCATCATGGTATCTAAGAGCCGCCGTTCCTCCATGCCGGATAAATGCAGGACATTGGACGGCATGGCAGCGTCCGGAAGAAAGCACTGGTTTAAGAAAATAGTCTTATCGGATGATGTAACTGCAAAATCCGGAGAGACATAAATAATCATCCGCTCGTAGGGTGTGGTATCATGAATGACCGGGCGGTGGACTTCACCGGCACGGACAAGAACCAGATCCCCCGGGGTAAGCTGGTAGGATTTTCCTTCAATACAATAGGTGACATTGCCGCTTAGGAAAAAGAGCAGTTTATGAAAATCATGATAATGAAAGTCGTAGGCAGACATTTCGTGGTCAGTCAGGTGAAATATCTTAAAATCATGATGAAGATATCCGGTTTTCTCATATTTTTTCATAAAAATCACATCCTATATACAAAGTCAATCTAGGAACAGTATAAAGCACGATTTGCAATAAGGAAAGCATTATTTTACTATCAATTTCAATAAAATGTTGGTATAATAATTGATATATGAAAAAGGACAAGTGCATCAATAGACGGTTGTCCTGTTAGAAACGAAAATATCTGGTGGGTAATTAAGACGAAGAAAGGCGGTAACAATATGAAAAACTTCAGCAACTATACCGATTACAGTACAAAAGAGGATTTACATTTTGAATCCAAGGCAGTACATGGAGCATTAGGAACGGAACCATTAACCGGCGCAGTCAGCATGCCAATCTTTCAGGCAGCAACCTTCCGTCATCCGGAATTAGGACAGACAACAGGATTTGCCTATAGCCGTCTTGAGAATCCGACCAGACAGGAATTAGAGCGTACCATGGCAATTTTAGAGGGCGGTATCCAGGGATTTGCATTTTCCTCCGGACAGGCTGCAAATATGGCAGTATTTTCCTTATTAAATCCGGGTGAGCATGTAATTCTTTCCGATGATATTTATGGTGGAACCTTCCGTATCATTGGAGATGTATTTGGAAAATATGGAATCGAGCATACTTATGTAGATATGTCTGAATTAGACGAAGTAAAGGCAGCTATCCGCCCGAATACAAAAATGTTCTTCGTTGAGACACCGACCAATCCGATGATGAAGGTGGCAGACATTCATGCCATTTCTGAAATCGCAAAATCCATCGGAGCATTAACAGTGGTAGATAATACATTTTTAACACCGTATTTCCAGAAACCGCTGCAGTTGGGAGCTGACATTGTAACCCACAGTTCAACAAAATATCTGGGGGGACACAATGACACCATTTCCGGAATCGTCGTGGTAAAGGATAACAAAGAAATCGCAGATAAGATTCACATCCATATCAAATCCCATGGAAGCCAGCTGGCACCGTTAGACAGCTGGCTGGTATTAAGGGGAATCAAGACCCTTGCAGTCCGTATGGACCGTCACAATGAGAATGCCAGGAAGGTTGCAGAGTGGCTTCGTACACAGCCGAAGGTAAAGAAAGTATATTATGTTGGTTTTGAAGACCATAAGGATTACGAAGTAACCTGCCGCCAGACAACAGGATTTGGCGGAATGATTTCCTTTACCGTAGACAGCTATGAGACCGTTAAAAAGATTCTTAAAAATGTAGATATGATTATGTTTGCAGAGAGTCTTGGTGGAACAGAGACCTTAATCACATATCCGACCACACAGACTCATGAGGATACACCGCTTGATGTAAAAGAGAAGCTTGGTATTACAGACTGCTTCCTTCGTATGTCAGTAGGAATTGAAAATGTGGATGATATCATTGCAGATTTAGACCGGGCAATGAATGCTTAAGAAAAATAAAGGAAAGAGAAAGCAAGGAGAAAATAAATGAAATTTACAAAGATGCAGGCATTTGGAAACGATTATGTATATATCGATGCCATTCATCAGCATCTTGACAATCTGCCGGAGCTTGCGAGATTCGTAAGTGACCGGCATTTTGCCATTGGTTCTGACGGAATGGTATTGATTTGTCCGTCCGAAAAAGGGGATTTCCGGATGCGGATGTTTAACCCGGATGGAACAGAGGGCGAGATGTGTGGAAATGCATTGCGCAGCGTAGGAAAATATGTATACGACCACAGACTGACGGATAAAACAGACCTTGTAATTGAAACCTTAGGCGGCATGCAGCATCTGAACTTAACCGTAACGGACGGTCTGGTAAGCAATATCAGAGCAGATATCGGAGCACCGAGAATGTCTGCAAAAGTGATTCCGGTCAACACAAAGCTGGATGAATTTGTAGAGCAGCCGGTACAGGTACTGGATAAGACCTTCCATATTACGGCAGTATCCTGGGGCAACCCGCATTGTGCCATGTATGTAGACAGCGTGGCAGACCTTGATGTAGAAAAATACGGAAAAACCATTGAACATATGACAGAGCTTTTTACCAATAAGACCAATGTAACTTTTGTGGAATTTGTTCGCAGGGATTATGTGAAAATCCGGGAATGGGAAAGAGGAACCGGAGAGACTATCGGATGCGGAACCGGATGCTGTACTGCAGTGGTAGCCGGCGTATTAACCGGACGCTTAGACCGGAAAGTAACGGTAGAGCAGATTGGCGGACCGCTCTATATTGAGTGGGAGGAAGAAAGCGGACATATGTTTATGACCGGACCTTCCCATACGGTATTTGAATCGGAAATTGATGCAAGCCACATTATCGGAACAGCGGAATAATACATTAGGAGAGAAGTATGAAATTAGCAGAAATATGTGAAGAATTGACCTATACCTGCCTGCAGGGAGAGATGGAGAAAGAAATCAGTGATATTATCTATGATTCGAGAAAAGTAGAAAAAGACACCGTATTTGTCTGTATGGTAGGAGCTGTTGTAGACGGACATGACTTTGTTGAAGATGCGGTAAAGAAAGGTGCTGCTGCCCTTGTGGTAGAGCATGCAGTAGAAACTGATATTCCGGAGAACTGTACGGTTCTTCAGGTAGAAGATGCCCGTTATGCCCTGGCAATTATGTCGGCTGCTTTCTTTGGACACCCGGACAGAGAGCTTACCACCATTGGACTGACCGGAACCAAAGGAAAGACCACTACTACTTATATGATAAAGAGCGTTTTAGAAGAAGCCGGTAAGAAAGTCGGACTGATTGGAACCATCGGTGCCCTGATCGGCGAGGAGAAGCTTCCGGCAAAGAATACCACACCGGAATCTTATGAATTACATAAGATGTTCCGTGCCATGGTAGATGCCGGATGTGAATATGTAGTAATGGAAGTATCCTCCCAGGGACTTAAGATGCACCGCGTGGCAGGAATTGTATTTGATTATGGAATCTTTACCAACTTATCACCGGATCATATCGGACCAAATGAGCATGCTAGCTTTGAAGAATATCAGGAATGCAAGAGTCTCTTATTCCGTCAGTGCAAAGAGGGAATCGTAAATGCAGATGATGAGCACGTAGATGGAATTATCAAAAATCATACCTGTAAGCTTCATACCTTCTCCTGTAAGAAAGACGCAGACCTGATGGCGGGAGCTGTTGGATATCTGGATGAAGAGGGACAGATTGGAATGCATTTTACCACTACCGGCTGTATGAATGTTTATGCAGTGGTTCATATTCCGGGAAGCTTTTCAGTATACAATTCACTGGTAACCATGCTGACCTGTCATCTGGCAGGAATTTCCGATGAGGCAATTTTACGTGGACTGGATAAAGTAAAAGTCAGAGGCCGTGTGGAATTAGTTCCGGTTTCCAGAGATTTTACGGTAATTATAGACTATGCCCATAATGAAGTCAGCACAAGAAGCGTGCTTACCACATTAAAAGAGTATCATCCGAAACGTTTAATCTGTGTCTATGGTGGCGGTGGAAACCGTTCCAAGCTGCGCCGCTATGACATGGGAGAAGTGACAGGAGAACTGGCAGATTTAAGCGTGCTGACCTGTGATAATCCAAGAGATGAAGAAATCCGCGACATCAACAACGATATTAAGATTGGCCTTGCAAAGAGCAACGGAAAATATATCGAAATCGATGACCGCAAAGCAGCCATCAAATATTGTATCGAAAATGCCAAAAAGGGTGATATGATAGTGCTGCTTGGAAAAGGTCATGAAGATTATCAGGAAATTAAAGGTGTAAAATATCATTTTGATGAAAGAGAAGCCATTGCCGAAATCAAAAAAGAGTTAAATTTATAATTCACATATGTGAATTATACTGGAATATAAGAATTGCAATAAGTAACCGGAGTCATTGACTTATAATTGTGCCACCATTATAATAAAGATTATGTATCAGCAAAACAGGTGAAAGCCTGTGACGCAAAGCTATAGGGTCTTTGAAATGACAGCCAGTTGCAAGAAGGAAGCATCCGTGCATTGGCGGAAGCTTCCTTTTTTCGGTTATGCGGGAAATGCGCAAAGTGTGTTTCCTGTAGCCGTACGCAGGTAACGAGGGAAAGGAAACAAATATGCAGAAGTTTGATTATGAAGTATACACAGGAAATGATTTAGGAGCGGTATACTCACCGAAAATGACAAGATTTAAGGTCTGGGCACCAGAGGCAGAATCCGTGAAGCTGAACCTTTATAAACAGGGCGAAGGAGATAATCTCATAGATCAGCATATTATGAAGAAGTCAGCAAACGGTACTTACGTTTTTGAAAAACAGGGAGATTGTAATGGAATCTACTATACCTATACAGTAGTAAATCACGGGGAAGAGCAGGAGGCAGTAGATCCGTATACAAAAGCTGCCGGGGTAAACGGGCAGCGCGGTATGGTTATCAATCTGGCAAAGACAAACCCACAGGGCTTTGAAATGGATGGGTACCGGAATCCGGAGCATATCACAGATGCCATTATCTATGAAGGCAGTGTCAGGGATTTTACGATGGATGAATCCAGCGGCGTATTTCATAATGGAAAGTTCTTAGGCCTGACGGAAGCCAATACTACAAATCATTTTGGAGAAGCAACGGCACTTGATTATATTAGTGGCCTTGGTGTGACACATGTACAGATTCTTCCGGCATTTGATTTTGAGACTGTAGATGAGAAAAATCAGAAAGCACAGTATAACTGGGGATATGATCCGGATAATTATAATGTTCCGGAAGGTTCTTATGCAGTCAGCCCATATGATGGAGCAGTGCGGATTCAGGAAATGAAACAGATGGTGCTGGCTTTGCACAGCAGAGGAATCGGAGTGATTATGGATGTGGTCTTTAATCATACCTATCGAAGGGATGATTCCAACCTTCAGAAGATAGTGCCGGGTTATTATTATAGAAGTGATGAGACCGGATATACCAACGGCTCCGGCTGTGGCAATGAAGTGGCCAGTGACCGTCCGATGGTGCAGAAATTAATTGTAGATTCCTTGATTTACTGGGCAAAGGAATATCATATCGATGGATTTCGCTTTGATTTGATGGGCGTTCTGGATATTGATACGATGAATGTTATTGCAGAGCGGTTAAAAGAAATACGTCCGGATATCTACCTTTACGGAGAAGGCTGGAACGGTGGCCCATCTTCCCTGGCAGAGGAGAAACGTGCATTTAAAGCCAGTGCGAAAAAGATGCCGGGAATCGGCATGTTCAATGATGATATCCGTGATACCATAAAAGGAAGCGTATTCTATGATGATCATCTGGGCTTCGTTAATGGTGGTACCCATCTGGAAAATGCATTGCGCTATGGCATTACAGGAGCAGTCGCACATCCACAGGTAGATTATGATGCTTATGGCAGTAGGCCGTGGGCGAAAGAGCCGGGACAGAGTATTAATTATGTCTCCTGTCATGATAACTATACCCTGTGGGATAAATTATCCGTCTCCTGCCCGGAGGCATCGGAAGAAAAGAAGAAAGCCATGAACCGGTTGTGCGCAGCCATTGTATTTACTTCCCAGGGTGTGCCTTTTATCCAGGCAGGTGAAGAATTCCTCCGCAGCAAACCGCTGCCGGAGAAAAAAGGTTTTGCAGAAAACAGCTATAATATGCCGGATGCGGTAAACAGCATCAAGTGGGATAATATACATGAATATCCGGATATGATAGCATACTATAAGGGCTTGATGGCACTGCGGAAAGCCCATCCGGTATTCCGTATGCAGAGTGAAGCGGAAATGACACAGAATCTCTGCTTCTTATCAGATACACCGGAAAATGTTGTGGCATATCTTTTAAAAGGAAAAGGTGCAGATGATACACCAGAAAACATTTTGGTAATATTCAACGGAAATGATGAAGAGATTTT
>ERZ779943.510-NODE-510-length-10679-cov-1.80911_pt1 | contig 10679 bp, 9 predicted proteins | sample MGYA00511027_ERZ779943 | MGnify/ENA primary metagenome ERZ779943 (study PRJEB29588, sample SAMEA2144588) | human gut metagenome | biome: human gut; feature: human-associated habitat; material: faeces | place: Denmark | collected 2008/2010 ...
CAATTGCAATGATATAATCTGCTTTTGGTGGTGGTTCTTCTATGGATACATCAAAAGCAATTGGTATCATTATTGCAAATCCGGAATTTGAGGATGTCAGAAGCTTAGAGGGTGTAGCTCCGACAAAGAAGCCTTGTGTTCCGATTATTGCTGTACCGACAACAGCCGGAACTGCAGCAGAAGTTACCATTAACTATGTGATTACAGATGTAGAGCGTAAGAGAAAATTTGTATGTGTAGACCCGCATGATATGCCGGTTATCGCAGTAATTGACCCGGAGATGATGTCATCTATGCCAAAGGGACTGACAGCTTCCACCGGAATGGATGCACTGACACATGCCATTGAAGGATATACTACAAAGGCTGCATGGGAAATGACGGATATGTTTCATTTGAAAGCGATTGAAATTATCAGCAGATCTTTAAGAAGTGCAGTTGCCAATGAAAAAGAAGGCCGTGAAGGAATGGCATTAGGACAGTATATTGCAGGAATGGGATTTTCTAATGTAGGACTTGGAATTGCACATTCCATGGCACATACATTAGGCGCTGTATATGATACTCCACATGGAGTTGCCTGTGCAATGATGCTTCCAATCGTAATGGAATACAACGCAGAATGCACTGGTGAGAAATATCGTGAGATTGCAAGAGCAATGGGTGTAAAAGGCGTTGATGATATGTCTGTAGAAGAATACAGAAAGGCAGCCATTGATGCGGTACAGCAGTTATCTGTAGATGTTGGAATTCCAACAAAATTAGAGGCGTTAAAGGAAGAAGACTTAGAATTCCTTGCAGAATCCGCTTTTGCTGATGCCTGTGCACCGGGCAATCCAAAGGATACAAATGTAGAGGATTTGAAAGCTTTATTCCGTAAACTGATGTAATCAGAAACTTGGAAAATATATGATAGAAGAAAAGATAGCAGACTCCCGGAGTATCGGAAAAACGATGTTCCGGGAGTTCTTTATGAAAAATTTATTTGCGTCTGATAGGATGGAACCGTATAATGAAAATGGATTGATATTCAATAGAGCATACTTTGTGAAGGGTTTGAGAGAGGAATCGGAAACAAAGGAGGCTATTAATCTGAACAGCGAAATTACAAATGCAGTAAAAGCTGCAAGAAATCGGGCACAATATGATGAATGTGCCAAAAGACTCTTAGGACAAAAAAGTATTCTGGCGCATATTTTGGTGAATACTGTGGATGAATTTAAAGGTATGAATCCCAAGGATGTGATACCGTATATTGAAGGAGAACCACAGGTTGGTGTTGTGCCCATAGAACCGGGACTTACAAATGCAAGCGATATGGCAGGACATATTGGCGGATTTAATTCAGAAAATGCAGAAATAAATGAAGGAACGGTCAGGTTTGATATTGTTTTTTATGTGCGCATGAGAGATGGAATTTCTCAAATTATAGTAAATATTGAAGCTCAGAAGAACAAACCTGTTACATATAAAATATTGAACCGGGCGATATTCTATGTAAGCAGGCTTATTTCATCCCAAAAGGAACGTGATTTTTGGCATTCGGATTATGATGACATAAAACGGGTATTTAGTATCTGGATTTGCATGAATATGGATATGAATTCGCTGAGTTATATTCATCTGATGAAAGAAGATATCGTAAATGAATATGACTGGGAAGGAAATATAGACCTTTTGAATATTGTATTGCTTGGTGTAACAAATGAAGTTCCCAAAAGAGAGGAACGTTATGAGCTGCATCGGCTGATAAGCACACTTTTGTCAAATGAAATAGAAGCAGAAGAAAAATTAAATATGATAGAACTGGAATATCAGATTCCGGTAAGTGAAGAATTGAGAGAGGAAGTGAACCTGATGTGTAATCTGAGTGAAGGAATAGAAGAAAGAGCAGCAGAAAAGGCTGCAGAAAAGACATTAAGAGAAACAAACAAAAAAGTAATTACCAATATGCACAGGAAGGGCTATACCTTAGAACAGATAGCAGAGATTGTGGAAATTAAACCGGAGGAAGTAGGAAAAATCATAGAAGAAGAATCTATGTCAGTATAGAATAGAAAGAGGAAGTAGAAAAATGGCAGCACAATTAGCGTTTGCAAGTGATTATATGGAAGGAGCCCATCCGGCGATTCTAAAAAAGTTAGCGGAGACAAATCTGATAAAAAGTGCCGGATACGGACTGGATGAATATTCGGAAACTGCAAGGGAAAAGATTCGGAAGGCCTGCAATGCACCGGAGGCAGAGGTGCATTTTCTGGTGGGAGGAACGCAGACCAATGCCACGGTAATTGGTGCCCTGTTAGCATCCTATCAGGGAGTGATTGCGGCAGAGACTGGACATGTCAGTTCCCATGAGGCAGGAGCTATTGAAGCGGGTGGACATAAAGTGTTGACGATTCCGCAGACAGACGGAAAAATCAGCGCAGAAAAGGTAGAAGAAGTCTTAAATACATTTAAAGAGGATGGCAACCGTGATCATATGGTGATGCCGGGAATGGTATACATTTCCCAGCCGACAGAATATGGAACCTTATATAACCGGCAGGAATTAGAAGCATTGAGTAAAGTGTGCCGCAGCAATGGTGTTCCACTTTATTTAGATGGAGCAAGACTTGCTTATGCACTGGCATGCCCGGTGAATGATGTGACATTAGAAGATATTGCAGCATGCTGCGATGCCTTTTATATCGGAGGAACAAAATGCGGTGCATTGTTTGGAGAGGCGGTGGTATTTCCAAAGCCGGGGCTTATTCCGCATTTCTTCACCATTGTAAAACAGCATGGAGCACTGCTTGCCAAGGGACGGATACTTGGCATCCAGTTTGATGTCTTATTTGAAAATGATTTATATGAGCATATCGGAGAGCCGGCAATTGCAGCGGCAGATAAGATTCGGGAAGGCTTAAAGGAAAATGGAATCGAACTTTATCTGGATGCTCCCACCAATCAGGTCTTTTGCGTGGTAGAGAATGCATTTATGGAAAAGCTTGCGCAAAAAGTTGAATTCAGCTTCTGGGAGAAAAAGGATGAGACGCATACGGTAATTCGTTTTGCAACCAGTTGGGCAACGACAATGGAAGACGTGGATGAACTGATAAGATGGATTGAACAGAAGAAAAATAGAAATTAACAAAAATTGTCTGAAAATTTTAGCACTCACCTCTTGACAGTGCTAATAACACGTGCTATATTTATGCTTGGAAACAGAAATAACAGGAATTCGTTCATAGCACAGTGGGAAATGAGGTGAAAGATATGAACATTCAGAAATTTACACAGAAGTCAATGGAAGCAATCCAGGATTGCGAAAAATTAGCATATGAATATGGCAATCAGGAAATCGAGCAGGAACATCTTTTAGTGGCATTACTGCAGCAGGAAGATGGACTGATTTTAAAACTGATTGAGAAAATGGAAATCCAGAAGGAGCATTTTGTAGACAATGCAATCCGCCATCTGGAAGCAAGAACCAAGGTGTCCGGCGGCCAGGTTTATGTCGGTCAGGCATTGAATAAGGTATTGATTAGTGCAGAGGATGAGGCAAAGCAGATGGGAGATGATTATGTCTCCGTAGAGCATCTGTTTTTATCCTTGTTAAAATATCCGAACCCTGCATTAAAGGAAATTTTTAAGGAATATGGTATTACAAGAGACCGTTTCCTGCAGGCACTGTCGTGTGACCTCCGATAATCCGGAAGCTACTTATGATACCTTAAATAAATATGGTTATGATATGGTAGAGAGGGCGAGAGACCAGAAGCTGGATCCGGTCATCGGACGAGATGCAGAAATCCGGAATGTAGTGCGAATTTTGTCCCGTAAGACGAAAAACAATCCGGTACTGATTGGCGAACCCGGTGTAGGTAAAACCGCAGTTGTAGAGGGACTGGCACAACGGATTGTACGTGGTGATGTTCCGGAAGGATTAAAGGATAAGAAGCTCTTTGCACTGGATATGGGTGCATTGGTAGCCGGAGCAAAATACCGTGGTGAATTTGAGGAACGTCTGAAAGCAGTATTGGATGAAGTAAAGAAATCCGAAGGACAGATTATCCTCTTTATCGATGAGCTGCATACCATTGTAGGTGCCGGAAAGTCAGACGGTGCAATGGATGCCGGACAGCTTTTAAAACCAATGCTTGCCCGTGGAGAACTGCATTGTATCGGTGCTACCACATTGGATGAGTACCGGGAATACATTGAAAAGGATGCCGCATTGGAACGAAGATTCCAGCCGGTTATGGTAGACGAACCAACGGTAGAAGATACTATTTCTATCCTGCGTGGATTAAAGGAGAGGTATGAAGTATTCCATGGAGTAAAGATTACCGACAGTGCACTGGTTTCCGCAGCAGTGCTTTCGAACCGTTATATCTCAGACCGGTTCTTACCGGATAAGGCAATTGACCTGGTGGATGAAGCCTGTGCACTGATTAAGACAGAGCTTGATTCCATGCCGACCGAGTTAGACGAACTGAACCGTCGTGTCATGCAGTTAGAGATTGAAGAGACTGCATTGAAAAAAGAGGATGACCGTCTGAGCCAGGAGCGTTTAGCTGACTTACAGAAAGAGTTGGCAGAGCTTCGGAGTGAGTTCCAGAATAAGAAGGCACAGTGGGACAACGAGAAGAAATCCGTAGAGAAAGTCCAGAAGCTGCGTGAGGATTTGGAAAGCCTGAAAAATGAAATCCAGCAGGCAGAGCAGAGCTATGATTTAAATAAAGCGGCAGAATTAAAATATGGTAAGCTGCCGCAGTTACAGCAGCAGTTGGAAATTGAAGAAGAGAAAGTCAAAGGTGAAGATTTATCACTGGTACATGAAAGTGTCAGCGAAGAAGAAATCGCAAAGATTATCTCCCGCTGGACCGGAATCCCGGTAGCCAAACTGACTGAGAGCGAACGAAATAAGACACTGCACCTTGATGAAGAACTGCATAAACGTGTCATTGGACAGGACGAGGGCGTTACCAAGGTAACCGAAGCAATCATCCGTTCCAAAGCCGGAATCAAAGACCCGAGCAAGCCAATCGGTTCTTTCCTGTTCTTAGGACCAACCGGTGTAGGTAAGACAGAGCTTGCCAAAGCATTAGCAAGCTGCCTTTTCGATGATGAATCCAATATGGTCCGTCTCGATATGAGCGAGTATATGGAGAAATATTCCGTTTCCCGTCTGATTGGAGCACCTCCTGGATATGTAGGCTATGATGAAGGTGGTCAGCTGACGGAGGCAGTCCGCCGGAAACCGTATTCCGTAGTCCTCTTTGATGAGGTGGAAAAAGCACATCCGGATGTCTTTAATGTACTGCTTCAGGTACTGGATGACGGACGAATTACCGATTCCCAGGGACGTACCGTAGACTTTAAGAATACCATTATTATCATGACTTCTAACTTAGGCTCCATGCATCTGTTGGAGGGCATTGACGAAAATGGCGAGATTCGTCCGGAAGCAGAAGAAGCTGTCATGGAAGAACTGAAGGGTAACTTCCGGCCGGAATTTTTAAACCGTCTGGATGAAATCATTATGTTCAAGCCGCTGACCAAAGACAACATCGGCAACATTATCAAGTTACTGATGGAAGATCTGAATAAACGTCTTGCAGATCGTGAACTGAAAGTGGAACTGACCAAGGCTGCCGAGGATTATATTACCGAGAAAGGTTATGACCCGGTATATGGTGCAAGACCACTGAAACGTTTCCTGCAGAAATATGTGGAGACATTGGCAGCAAAATTGATTCTTGCAGATAAAGTCAGAGAGGGAGATACCATTCTTATCGACCTTACCGATGGAGAACTGACTGCCAGCGCAAAACCGGCGACCGCCTGAAATGGTTCAAGCCTGACATAATAAGAAATGCAGTTGCTGCATATATTGTCAGGAGAGCAGAAAAGTAACGGTGTAAAATGAGTCGAATCCGAAAAGCATTGATATGGATGAATCTGGCACTGGCGGTATTGGTAATTGCCGCCGGAGCCTGTCGGATCCGTGTCAATCATCTGGTAAATGCAGAGAGCATGAATATAAAGAAAACAAGTGGAATAAAAGAGGTTGCATTGACATTTGACGATGGACCAAGCCCAGAATGTACGAAAGATTTATTGGAAGGGCTGAAGGAGCGCAATGTCAAAGCAACCTTTTTTGTGATCGGAGAGAAAGCAGAGGCATATCCGGATTTGATAAAGAAAATTCAGGATGATGGGCATATCATAGGAAATCATTCCTATACCCATGTGAACCTTGGCATCTTATCGAAGAAAGATGCCTGTGAGCAGATTCGAAAGACCAATAATGCCATTTATCAGATTACCGGGGAATATCCGCAGTTTTTGCGTTCTCCTTTCGGAAGCACCCAGAAGAATCTGGACTGTCAGATGAATATGATAGAGGTGCTCTGGGATGTAGACCCAAGGGACTGGGAGGTGCAGAATAAGGAAAAAGTCGTCAATAAAGTAATGACGGATGTCAAAGATGGTGATATTATTTTATTACATGACGGTTATGACAGCAGTATGCTGGCAGCCTTTGAGATTATTGACCGGCTGCAGGCACAGGGTTATGAATTTGTAACGGTAGATAAGCTGATATTTGAGTTACCTTGAGAAAAAAGAATGTTTCAATGGATTTTTTGTGTGTTTTCACTGGAAAATCGAGAAAAAATACCAGAATAGACTTGTCAAAAGGCAAAAATTAAGGTATGGTATCTTAGGATGAAATGAATTATTTTAAAGCTCAAATGTCATTTTGAAACCAAAAAAGTATAAAAATGAAGAAAAATAAGAGTAAAAATGCAAGATTCGTTTTGAAATTATGCAAGGAGCAAAAATGGATTTATTTGATTACATGCGGGAACAGAATATGGAAAAAGAGTCTCCCCTTGCGGCAAGACTTCGTCCCACGACCTTAGACGAAGTAGTCGGGCAGGAACATATTATCGGAAAGGACAAGCTGTTATATCGTGCCATTAAAGCAGATAAGTTAAGTTCTATTCTTTTCTATGGACCGCCGGGAACAGGAAAGACCACGCTGGCAAAAGTGATTGCCAATACCACCAGTGCTGAATTCCTTCAGATGAATGCTACATCTGCAGGAAAGAAGGACATGGAGGAAGTGGTGCAGCAGGCAAAGAACAATCAGGGAATGTATGGAAAGAAAACGATTCTTTTCATCGACGAGATTCATCGTTTTAATAAAGGACAGCAGGACTACCTTCTGCCTTTTGTAGAAGACGGAACGATTATCCTGATTGGTGCCACAACGGAAAATCCATATTTTGAAGTCAATGGAGCTTTACTATCCCGTTCCATTATTTTTGAACTGCATGCACTGGAAAAAGAAGATATTAAGAAGCTTTTGGTGCGGGCAGTTACTGATAAGGAAAAAGGAATGGGTGCATATCAGGCAGTCATCGATGAGGATGCACTGGAATTCATGGCAGATGTAGCCAATGGAGATGCAAGGGCAGCCCTTACCGCCATTGGACTTGGAATCTTAACCACACCACGAAGCGAAGACGGACTTATCCATATTACAATCGATGTGGCACAGGAATGTATCCAGAAGCGTGTAGTGAAATATGATAAGGCAGGCGATAATCATTATGATACGATTTCTGCATTTATCAAAAGTATCCGTGGAACAGACCCGGATGCAGCCCTTTATTACCTTGCAAGAATGTTGTATGCAGGAGAAGATATCCGTTTCATCGCAAGAAGAATCATGATCAGCGCGGCAGAGGATGTTGGTACAGCAGACCCGATGGCATTGAATGTAGCGGTTTCTGCAGCACAGGCAGTAGAACGCATCGGTATGCCGGAGGCACAGATTATTCTTGCAGAAGCAGTTGCCTATGTGGCAAGTGCACCAAAGAGTAATGCATCCTATATGGGACTGAATCGCGCGATGGATGTGGTAGAACATACCAAAACGGCACCGATACCAAATCACTTAAAGGATGCACATTACAAATCCGCCGGAAAATTAGGACATGGTCTGGGTTATCTTTATTCCCATGATTACCCGCACCACTATGTCAGACAGCAGTATCTTCCGGATGGGCTGACGGATTCGGTATTTTACGAGCCGACTGACAATGGAAAAGAAAAAGAAATCGCCCAGTGGCTTCACTGGTTAAAAGAAAATGATGAATGATACAGGAGGAAGGAATAAGATGCAGTCTTATCAGGAAATGTCAAAAGAAGAATTGTATAAGGTAAAGGAAGGTCTTGAAAAAGAATATGCAAAATACAAGGGAATGGGTCTTTCTTTAAATATGGCAAGAGGAAAGCCGGCAGCAACCCAGCTCGACCTTGTCATGCCGATGCTGGATGTATTAAACAGCAGCAGTGAATTAATTGCAGAAGATGGTACAGATTGTAGAAATTATGGAGAATTAAAAGGAATTCCGGAAGCAAGAAAATTAATTGCAGATATGGTAGGAAGCACACCGGACCATGTCTTTGTATACGGTAATTCCAGCTTAAATGTTATGTACGATACCGTATCCCGTTCCTTTACCCATGGTGTCATGGGAAGTACACCATGGTGCAAACAGGATAAAGTAAAGTTCTTATGTCCGGTACCGGGTTATGACCGTCATTTCGGAGTAACAGAATTTTTCGGTGTAGAAATGGTAAATGTACCGATGACTTCCGAAGGACCGGATATGGATATGGTAGAGCGTCTGGTAAGCAGCGATGATTCCATTAAAGGAATCTGGTGTGTACCAAAATATTCCAATCCTCAGGGAATTACTTATTCCGATGAAACTGTCCGCCGTATGGCAGCATTAAAGCCGGCAGCAGAAGACTTCCGTATTTACTGGGACAATGCCTATGTAGTACATCATCTCTATGAAGATGAGCAGGATGACCTTTTAGATATCATCAGCGAGTGTGAGAAAGCCGGCAACCCGGATATGGTATACGAATTCTGCTCTACATCAAAGGTAAGCTTCCCGGGAAGCGGTATTGCAGCAATCGTAACTTCCAAGGCAAACCTTGACTTCATTGAAAAACAGTTTACGATGCAGACCATCGGACATGATAAGATTAATCAGCTTCGTCATGTACGTTATTTCAAAAATATTGACGGAATCAATGCACATATGATGAAACAGGCAGCAATTATGCGTCCGAAGTTTGAAATGGTAGAAAGAACATTGCAGGATGAATTAGGCGAGCTTGGAATCGGTTCTTGGATTAGCCCGAAGGGTGGATACTTCATCTGCTTTAATACTTTACCGGGATGTGCAAAGAGTGTTGTTGCCAAAGCAAAAGAAGCAGGCGTTGTTTTGACACCGGCAGGAGCACCTTTCCCTTATGGAAAAGACCCGGAGGATTCTGTTATCCGTATTGCACCAAGCTTCCCGACTATGGAAGAACTTGAGACAGCAACTAAAATTTTTGTACTTTGCGTCAAACTTGCAAGCGTAGAAAAACTGCTTGCAGAATAGAAAGAATCATATGAAACAGGAAAAAAGACAGGGAATTTTATTTATTATAGGAGCAGGCTTCTTCTTTGCGCTGATGACATTTTTTGTCCGGCTTTCAGGAGACCTGCCTACGATGGAAAAGGCTTTTTTCCGAAATGCAGTAGCTGCCGTTGTGGCAGGCAGCTTTTCTGCTCATCCGGGCAAAAGAGCCATTCTATGCACCAAAGAAAAGCTGGGGCGGACTCTTCATGCGAAGCTTCTGCGGAACGGTAGGATTAATCTGTAATTTCTATGCTATTGACCGGCTGAATATTGCAGATGCCAATATGTTAAATAAGTTATCGCCTTTCTTTGCAATTATTATGTCAACCTTTATCTTAAAGGAAAAGGCAAATAAAGTAGAATGGGGAGCAGTCGTGCTGGCATTTACCGGAGCACTGCTTGTCATTAAGCCATCCTTTGATATACAGTTTGTTTACGGACTGATTGGAGCACTGGGCGGACTGGGTGCAGGAATTGCTTATACCTATGTGCGTAAATTGGGGAAAATGGGAGTGAAGGGACCGGTTATCGTCCTTTGTTTTTCCCTCTTTTCCTGTGTTGTCACATTGCCGTTTTTTATCATCGGGTATAAGCCTATGAGCATGACACAGTTTGTCTGCCTTATGCTGGCTGGCGTATGTGCAGCAGGCGGACAGATCTGCATTACCACAGCATATACGAAAGCACCGGCAAAAGTGATATCTGTTTTTGATTACACCCAGATTGTCTTTGCGGCATTTCTTGGCATTCTGTTCCTGAATCAGATACCGGATGTCCTCAGTATTGCAGGCTATATTGTTATCATTGGAACTGCCATATTTAAGTGGCAGTATAATATGAAATACGACACCTAGAAAAGGGAACTGGAAAAGATATTTGAAAATGCACTTTTTTACGGTAATGCGTAAAAATACTGTTGCGTTGAATCAGGCTATCACTTATAATGATACTCAAAGTAAATTTATTGGGCGATTGCGAAATTGGATAACCAGTCTTTCAAATTTTTCTATAGAAAGGGCATTGGAGTCTGCACTGAAATCCCGTAGTTCTAAAAGGTATATTTTGCTTGATGCGATAAAAACAGTCTTTCCAATGTTTGACATCGTCGCTGCATTGTTCGTCAACTTCAGATGCATGATAAGGGCTGTTAGGGGCACTTAGAATTTCGTCTGTTCTTTGGCAACGCTGGCACAGGGACGTGCC
>ERZ779943.525-NODE-525-length-10479-cov-2.10984_pt1 | contig 10479 bp, 8 predicted proteins | sample MGYA00511027_ERZ779943 | MGnify/ENA primary metagenome ERZ779943 (study PRJEB29588, sample SAMEA2144588) | human gut metagenome | biome: human gut; feature: human-associated habitat; material: faeces | place: Denmark | collected 2008/2010 ...
ATTTAGTGAGCCTAAAATTGCACTAAAAGTAAGTGGCATTGCAATTATTATTATCTTCTTTACTATCTCTACTGTTCTTTCTTGCCTATGATATTTTGGCTTATTAAATTTTATATATCTTTCTTTTTTATTATATAAATATATTAAATATATAAAGCCAATAAAGGTGGCAATACTAGTTGCCAAATTTGCTCCAGCAGCCATTACAGCTGTAGTATCTTTATTCCCCATAAAAAAACATATTAACTCAACTATAGCAACGGTGCATATTGTTTTTGTAAATTGTTCTATTGTTTGAGACTGCGCCATTGGTTTCATATTTTCGTGCCCATTAAAATAGCCCCTTAAAACCGAAATTAACGAAACAAAGAAAATCGATGGTGCAAGTATTATTAGTGTTAACTTTGCTTCCGGAATTTGAAGCCATACATTTGCAATAAAATCACTTCCACAAAATAATAATGCTGAACCTGTAAAACCGACTACAGAGAAAAAGGCAAACGCTACTTTAAAAATTTTCTGTGCTCCCCTATTGTCTCCCACTGATAATTTTTCTGAAATAAGTTTTGCAACAGCATTTGGAACACCTATTGAAGAAATCGTTAACAGTAGTGCATAGATTTGGAATCCACTGTTATAAATAGCATTTCCAGCATCTCCAAAACCATTTTTATTTGTCAAATATAATTTATAAAATAAACCTAAAATTTTTATTAAAACTTGTGAAAACATCAAAGTAATAATTCCTTGCATGAAACTTTGCTTTTTTTCCTTAGACATATGTTCTCCTTCCCCTTATTTATAAAATATATTCAATAAACCAATTACTATACTTAATTTGTAAGTTTAATAAATTTTTAGCATAAAAAAGCTTATAAAATTGCTCAAAATACTTGTTTTTTTCTTCATTTTATAGGATAATAGATATGTATAAATTTTAATAAATGAAATAATTTGAAAGTGGTGAATCTTTTGAAAGCAATAGACAAATTTTTAAAATATCTAAAAACAGACAGAAATACTTTTCTAACATATGTACTAACTTTAATAAGTGCTTATTTAGTTGTAGACAGAATAGTAGAAATGCTTATGATGATTTTTACAGGAATGGCAGTTTCGTACTGGGGTCCAATTACATATACTCTAGCTCTTGCTTGCCCGGTATTTGCATTTCTATTTTCGTGTTCATCTAAGTTTGTTGACTCAGATGAATCTAAATTAGCACTATTTGATGTGTATTTAATCAGCATTTATATAATGATTGTATCTATGTTTACACAATTCACGAACCAATTTGGTTGGATGTTATTCTTATCAGTACCAAACTTTTCATACATCGCATCTAACTTTTATAATTTGATTAAACCAGCATTCTCCGCGGTTGCTCTGTACTTACCATTAACCACATTCTATCCTGTTATAAAATGGTTACTAATGACAGTACACGATACCAAAACAATATATGAATCAATTTACGATTATAAAGGAATTAGCCTTGCTGATAAATCTGCCTCTTGGGGTGCTTATACTTGTGAGATGTCTTTTGGAACAGATAAAGTAAATGGTAAAACAGTTAAAATAGCTGAAGAGAAAAGATTTTACCCTACACTAGTATGTGGTGTTTCTGGTGCTGGAAAAACATCTTTATTGTTTGAGCCAATGATTGCAAAAGATATCGATAAAAAATATTTCTTTAGGGAAATATCAAAGGAAATGGGATTTACTGCATTAAAAACTGAAATTGCTACTTTAAATTGCCCATACTCAAATGATTATATAAACGCTAATTTCAATTTAAATATGATAACACCAAAAGAAAATAAACTTAATGTTTATAATACATATATGAAAAAAATGATTATAGCTGGTTCTGGAAATAATTATATTTACAGAAATTTAGGTTTGACCTATATTTCTCCTGATATTGAGTCTATAAATCATATTAAAAAAGTACTAAAAGCACGTAACATGAAATTCAATTTAATAGATCCTAATGACTCATCTTCTGTTGGATTAAATCCTTTTGCTCTTGAAGATGCAACTCAAACGGCTGTTGCAATTTCTACTGTTTTAAAAGGATTATATTCTTCAAGCAATAGTAATTTAGATGTAGAGCTTGCATACAGAGTAAACGCTGCAAACCAAGCAATTGAAAATTTAGCAATATTATTGAAAGAAATATATCCTAGACTTCATGATGATGATTTACCAAATCTTGAAGATATGTTAAATTGTTTCACACATTTTGAATTAATCGAAGAATTATGTGAAGAAATGAAAAAAGACAATGAACTTGCAGAAAAATATTCTTCATTGCTAAATTATTTTGAAAGGAATTTCTATGCATCTGCTCCAAATAGAGAAGATACTGAAAAATTTATAACACATGCTACTGCACAATTAGATAGTTTACTAAGATATACTGGAGTTAAAAACATATTATGTAATAGAAGAAATTCTATAAACTTTGATAATGCATTAAAAAATGCCGACGTAACTCTTGTATGTACAAGACGTGGTGATTTAGGTCCAAACATTCATACAGCATTTGGTCTATTTTGTATATTGATGATGCAGTATTCTGTATTAAGACGTCCTGGAATAGAAAAAGATAGAGTTCCACATTTCTTATACATAGACGAATTTGCAGATTTTGTTGGAAATTCAACGGATTCATTGTTTACTTTATATAGAAAGTATAAAGTTTCAACAGTAGTTTCTATACAAAACTTAGGTCAATTAGATAAAGGTTCAAACAAGAAACATAGACAAATAATAACAGCTAATTGTTCTAATAAGTTCGTATTTGGAAATAACGCTCCTGAAGACAACGAGTGGTGGTCAAAAGAAATCGGTGACAAGAAAGATTGGTCATTTGGAAGTTCTTACGATACAGCTAAAGGCGAATATGACCCTAAACTTACTGGAATAAAATACGAAAATAAGATAAAATATCAACCTGGAAAAATCCAAGCTATGAAATTTAAGCAGGCTATGTATAAGCTAAGAAATTTAGGTGGAAAGAGCGATACTGGTGTAGTAAATCTAAGCTTCCTATCTGCAACATATTATGAGCCTAAGGCATCAAAAGAATATTCATTCGAGAAATATAATGCTGGTTATGATGCACATTCAGCAGAAGATAAGTATGAAGAAGAAAAAGCAAAAAAGAAAAAAGAAACATTAAAAAATTATCATTTTAATGATGATATTCCTGATGAAGTTGATCCAATAAAAACAGATACATCTGATTCAAAATATTTATTTGATAGTGAAGATGCAATTGTATTTAACTTTAAGAAACCAGATAATAAATAAATTTTAAGAACGAAGCAAAAATATCTATGCTTCGTTCTTTTTTTCATTAAAATAATATATTTAACTTCAAAGAAGACGAAGCATTTTTTGCTCCGTCTACATTTTCCATTCTTTTAGGCATTATTATTTATCCTAATAATTTTATATCTACATTTTCCATTTTATACTTATTAGTTACTGGGTCTAATTTAAATTCAGCTAAGCTGTGTTCTAGTGTGCTATCATTTTGGCGTAAATCTGTTGTGTAATATAGATTTAGTTTATCTATACCTAATCCATTTACAACAATTTCTCTAAATGTTTCCGCCATATGCTTTTCATCTTCACATAGTAAAATTAATTGTGGTATTGTTTTAAACCCAGAATCCATTGCTACAAAGTTTTCATAGAAGTCTTTATACAATTTCATTTTATCTGCAAGTTTTTTTTGCCAATCATCTTCTCTACGAATTACTTCAAAAATGAAATCTATTGATTTTCCATTCTTGCTTAGAGTAACTTTACCACCAGTAGCTTTAAATTGTTTTCCAAGTATTTTCGCATTCATAGGTACTTTTATTTGGAATGAATCAAAAGCTTGTACTTTTTCTTTATAAGAAATTAGAAGTTGATTGCTTGCTAATCTTTTCTTTATCATTGCAACTGGTTTTGTATTATCTGTTGGTTGCCATTTACATTCTACTCCTCTAGAATTTAATAAATATTTTCCCATTTTTTCTAGGCAGTATATTCTGTATATTCCCTTACCATCTTCTGAATTGAAATAATATCGTGTTAATATTTTTGATTTAACTAATTGTTCTAATTTATTGTTTAGTTTATCCTGTGATTTAAGTTCAAATTTTTCTTTTTCTAATAATTTAAACAACTGTCTAGATGTTATGAACTCATATTCATTAACAATTTCCATTATTCTAAAATGTAAATCATTTATATGACCTACGTTTATTTTTTGGATTATTTGGTTCATTGATACATAACCATCTTTTCCATCAAATACTTTAATTTCTCCTGGTCTTATCGCAAAAGGTGAGACTGTTGTTTTTATTTCTGAATCTTCTATCATTCTAATTCCCCCTATAATTTATAAAATACAATTTAGTACTCTACATTATCTATTTTTCCACACTTTGACCTATTTGTCAAGTTCTAATAGTCTTTTTACCTCGTTATCTGTTAAATATCTCCATTTTCCTATTTCTAGATTTTTTACATCCAAATCTGCAATTTTTCTTCTATGTAAAGCAAGTACTTTTCTACCTATTGCCTCACACATTTTTCTTACTTCCCTATTTTTGCCTTCATGAATGGTTATTTGTAATCTTGAAAAATTTTTCTCTTCATCTGTTTTTAGAATTTTTACTTTAGCTGGACTTGTAACAAATGTTTCCTCACTCTTTTCATCAACTGGTATTTCTACACCGTTTTTTAATTTTTCAACATCATCTTGAGTTACAATTCCTTTTACTGTTACAGTGTATGTTTTTTCCACTTCATGACTTGGATGTGTGATTTTATTTATGAAATCACCATCGTTTGTAAGCATTAATGCTCCAGATGTATACATATCTAATCTGCCCACAGGTAGTACTTTTTCTTTTATTTTTACTAAATCCAGCACTTTTGGTCTGTCAAACTGGTCTTTCACAGTAGTCACATAACCAATTGGTTTGTTAAGTAATATATATACATGTTTTTCTACCTTTTCAACTTTTTTACCATCAAATTCTATTATGTCTTTATCTGGATTTATTTTAGTTCCGAGTTCTGTTACAACTTTGCCATTTACTTTCACTCTGCCATCTAATATAAATTCTTCACATTTTCTTCTTGCTGCAATTCCGTTATTAGCCAGATATTTTTGTAATCTTTCTTCCACAATTTCACTCCTTTCTAATTTTACTAATTCTAACTTGAATCCAAAATACGATTAGATTATAAATTTTTTTATATTTTTGTATTATTTATTGTTTTACATACAATTAAGTTTAAGTTGATTTCATTTTTTATCAATTTCTCTATTTTTTAGCTTTTCTAGTACATCTTCAAAATATTCCGGTATTGGTGCTTCTAAGCTTAGCTCCTTGCCAGTTATTGGGTGTTTAAATTGTAAGTAACGTGCATGAAGCATTTGTCCTTGCACCCCAAATTCATTCTTACCATTAGAATACACTTCATCTCCTACCACAGGATGTCCTATATAAGACATATGTACTCTTATTTGATGAGTTCTTCCAGTATCTATTTTCAATTCTAATAAAGTATAATTATCATATCTTTTTAGCACTTTAAAGTGTGTTACAGCATTCCTCCCCTTAGGGTCAACAGCCATTTTCTTTCTGTCTTTTGTACTTCTTGCAATAGGTAAATCAATAGTAGCCTCATCTTCGGCAACAACGCCTCTAACTAATGCAATATATTTTTTAGTAACCTTTCTTTCTTGAATCTGCTTACTCATATTCATATGAGCCTCATCATTTTTGGCAACTATAAGAAGTCCGGATGTATCTTTATCTAATCTATGTACAATTCCTGGTCTTATTTCTCCACCTATTCCAGATAGACTATCTTTACACATTGCAAGAATTGCATTTACAAGCGTTCCATCTGGATTTCCATTAGCAGGGTGAACCACCATTCCCTTTGGCTTATTTACAACAATTATATCATTATCCTCATATACAACAGGCACAGGAATATCCTGTGCTTTTAATTCAACATCTTTTGCTTCTGGTATTTCTATGCTTATTACATCTCCTTCTTCAGGTTTATAAGAAGCTTTCTGCTTTTTTCCATTTACTAGAATTTTTTCCTCTTCTATAAGCCTTTGAGCAGTTGTTCTAGACAATTTACTTAATTTATCTGTTACATAAGAGTCTAGTCTTTTTTGATTATTCTCCTTTACAATTAATTCTTCCAATTTTATCTTCCTTTTCAATTAATCTCTTCCAATATTTCGTATTTTCTCTTCTATATTTTTCAAATCTGCTTTAATATTCAAAGTGTTCTTTACCATAAATATTAAGAATGAAATCCAGCCTATAATATATAGAATATATGCAATGTTTACCGAAGGCAATCTTCCTATTTTTATAAAATTTATAACCTCTCCATTCCAAATCTTATCTATGCAATTACTTATTCCTCCGCCTAATATTACGGCAAGTGAATATTTCACTTTTGTGGACATATATTTGCTTTGTTCTTTTAAAAACTTGATTATAACTGTAAACACAACACAGTCAGATAATATAGAAATAATAACGTCAGCAATCTTTATCTCTTCACTTTTTTTGATTAACGTAATTATTCCAACGTCTTGCTTTACAAAATTTATTACCAATATTTTGCTAACTTGGTCAATTAAAATTATTGCAATAATAATTAAAATGGTTATGCTTAATTTAAATTTCTTCTTTTCCGTCATTTTTAGTCTCTTTCATATATTACAAACTTTTTATCCGAATATAATTCTTTATATCTGTCACTTCTTGATAAGAATATATTCAGCTTTGAATTCTTATATAAAATTACATGAGTAATTCCATAAGTATTAAATGTATTTTCATAATATTTAGATATATTTGAAGTATTTATATAATCTGAAAAAATATCTTGTCCTTCATATTTTCCTTTTACTCCATTAAATTCAGGTGCATATAAATCTGCTCTTGAATCTATAAAAACAGGAATTCCTTCAAATAATAGATAACTTCCGTAATTGTATTCATTAAATAATTTAATTGAATTTACATCCAAATTTTCTTTAATATATTTTGCTGCATCAACTGGATATGTTGATGGATTTACAAATTTATCATCTAATTTTGGTTTTATTTCTATTACAGATAGTAGTACAATTAGTAAAACAACTGCAATAGTTCCAAGTGATGATACTGCAATATCTTCGAATTCTTTTAATCCCTTTGAGTCATATTTCATAAACAACTGTGTTATTAATGTTGCTAAAACAGCACTTCCGAGCAATACAAGCATAGATTCTTGCCTTCTAGTCATAAACATTAATAATGTTAAACCTGCAAACATGAATAAATCTTTTAATCTTATTTTTGTATCTGTAAAAATCAATAATGCTAATGTTGCAGTTAGTACAACCAACATTTCTTTATTATTTATTAGTGTTAATGGCAAATGTTCACTTATACTCTTAGTTGTATTTCCTTTCATTGTCTTGTATAAGTATGTATATGGTGTATCTCCTAACGGTGTTAATAACCCTGTTAGAACACATATAGCCATTATTAATATAAGCCATTTTGCATTTTTATTTTTGTTATATCTTATTTTATATGGTTCTTTTCTTTTTGCTTCTCTATTTTTTAATATTTTTGCATTCTTTTCTTCAAATTTTTCTTTTGCTGTTATTACTTTTTTTAATTTTTCATCTAATATTTTTTTATTTTCTTCTATTGCTTCTTTTTCTATTTTCTTATTGTAATTTTTTATTTTTATATCATAATATTTTTTTCTTATTCTGTACACTGGCTGAGCATCAATTACAGTAAATATTAAATATTCTGCAATATATGGCAAAAATATTACAAAGAAAAATGGCCATACAGCACAATGCTGTAGATATAACTATAATTCCAATAGCATAGCCTACCTTTTTCTTTTCTAAGAAATTTTCTATTAATAAAATTGTAAGTTCAAGCAATATAAATGTTACAAGTTGTGCTCTTGCTGCTATATAATCTTTTATCAAGAACATTCCACCAATTGTAATTGCAAACGAGATTAGTTTGTTTTTAGATATTTTATAGTTTGTACAATACATTAGAATACCTAATATACACGCAAATACTATTGTTGATATAAAAATTCCTAAAAATCCTCCTAAATTATATATCAAATAAATCATTACATCATAAGCCCAATGAGGATATGTATATGGTAACTCATGCCATGAAAATGGGTCTTGCATATCCACAGTTTTAGTATTAATTATGTGTTCACCTATTTTTATCGTATAATACGTATCATTTTGCATTGTTACAGGACAAATTGATGCACAAAAAATTATAATGCAAAAAATTGCAAGTATATGAAATTTTATATTCTTAACTTTTTGTGAATCTTCTTTTTTTGCTTTTTCCTTTACCTCTTTTTTCTCAGATGTTTTCATTAATTAATTTCCTTCCTCGCTTTATTTGAATGCACATACAGCAAAATTGATTTATAATTTCGTTTAATCTATTTTCTGTGTTGTTGTTAATTTTACATGCTAATTATACCAGTTTCTAGAGCAAAGAGCAATACAAAATACAATAAAAAAGAAAGTTGATATATTGAATTTTTCTTCAATATTTTCAACTTTCTTTTGTTATTTTTAGTTCTTATTCTATTTTAATTGTTTTGCAACTTCTTCAGCAAAGTTTTCTTCTTTTTTCTCTATTCCTTCACCTTTTTCAAGTCTTGCAAATCTAACAACTTCTGCATTCTTTTCTTTTAATAATTGGCTAACTTTTTTGTCCATATCTTTAACAAATTCTTGGTCTACTAAGCAGATATCTGAATAGAATTTTCCAATTCTTCCTTGTACCATTTTTTCAGCTATAGCTTCTGGCTTTCCTTCATTCATAGCTTGAACTTTTAGTATTTCCATTTCTTTGTCTACTCTTTCTTGTGGAACTTGTTCTCTGTTTAAGAATTCTGGCTTAGAAGCAGCTATTTGCATACAAATGTCTTTTGTTAATTCTGCATCTGCATTCTTCATTTCTACTAATACAGCTATTTTTCCAGCTCCATGAACATATTGTCCTAATGTTCCATCTGTTGTCTCGTATCTAACAAATCTTCTTATTGTTATGTTTTCTCCGATTGTAGCTATTTTATTTATTAAAGCTTCTTTAACAGTTTTTTCTGGATCTGCTATGAATTTTTCTTCTAATAAAGCTTCAACATCAGCTGGGTTATTTAAAGCAACTTGCTTTACAATATCATTAACAAATTGTTTGAATTCTGCATTCTCTGCTACGAAATCTGTCTCAGCATTAACTTCAGCTATAGCACCTACTTTTCCATCTTCTGAAATGTAGCTACCTACTAATCCTTCTGCAGCAACTCTAGATGCCTTTTTAGCAGCTTTTGTTATTCCTCTTTCACGTAATAGTTCCATTGCTTTTTCAATGTCACCATCTGTTTCTGTTAAAACTTTCTTGCATTCCATCATTCCTGCACCTGTTTTTTCTCTTAATTCCTTTACTTGGCTTGCTGTTATCATTTTATATCCTCCTTATTTTTCGCCCATTAGGGACGCCCCTTTTTTGGCAATTTAATTTTTTTTAATGTCTACCCCATCAATTTTACTAGAGTCAAACATTAAAGGATAGGGCAGCCGCCCTACCCCTTTGGTATTGTTTATTAATTATTTTTATAAACTATAAATTATTCAGCATCGCTAGCTGCTTCAACTACTTCTTCCATATCTGTTGGAGTTGTAGCTTCTTCTGTCTCCATAGCATCTTCAGAATCTGATGTAACTTCTAGAGTTTCTCCTTGTCTACCTTCGATTACTGCATTAGCCATTGTATCAGCTATTAATTTAACTGCTCTTATAGCATCATCATTTCCTGGGATAACGTAATCAACATCATCTGGGTTGCAGTTTGTGTCGATTAATCCTATTGTAGGAATATTTAATTTTTTAGCTTCTAATATAGCATTTCTTTCTTTTTTAGGATCTACTATGAATAAAACTCCAGGCATTTCTTTCATGTTTTTGATTCCACCTAGATTTTTCTCTAGTTTATCCATTTCTTTCTTTAAAAGAATAACTTCTTTCTTAGGTAATACTTCGAAAGTTCCGTCTTCTTCCATTTTTTCTAATTGATTTAATCTTTCAATTCTCTTTTCGATTGTAGCAAAGTTTGTAAGCATTCCACCTAACCATCTTTGGTTAACGTAGTACATACCACATTTTTCAGCTGCTTCTTTCATGCAGTCTTGAGCTTGTTTCTTTGTTCCTACAAATAGAACTGTTTTTCCTTCTTCAGCTTGCTCTTTTAAGAAAGCATAAGCCTCGTCTAATTTTTTTGATGTTTTTTGTAAATCGATGATGTGAATTCCGTTTCTAGCTTGGAATATATATTCAGCCATTCTAGGATCCCATCTTCTTGTTTGATGTCCAAAATGAACACC
>ERZ779943.529-NODE-529-length-10408-cov-2.21994_pt1 | contig 10408 bp, 9 predicted proteins | sample MGYA00511027_ERZ779943 | MGnify/ENA primary metagenome ERZ779943 (study PRJEB29588, sample SAMEA2144588) | human gut metagenome | biome: human gut; feature: human-associated habitat; material: faeces | place: Denmark | collected 2008/2010 ...
AGTTATTCACGGCCACAGCGGCGACGCTCTCGGCTACGGCATGAGAGACGGCAATATCTATATCAAAGATAATGTTGCCTGCCGCGGCGGAATTCATATGAAGGAATTTGAGCAAATGAAGCCGGTTATTGTAATCGGTCAAAATGCAGGCTCGTTTCTCGGCGAATATATGGCAGGCGGCACTATTGTGCTGCTCGGTCTGAATGTTCCGCGCGGCGAAAAGCTTTTCGGCACACATTGCGCATCCGGTATGCACGGCGGCAAAATCATCGTCAGGGGCAAATTCCCAAAAGAAAATCTTTCGCCCAATATTGAAGTTTGCGAGCTGACGCCGGAGGATGAAAAAGAGCTTAAAGCATATGTTAAGCAATATTGCAAATATTTCGGTGCGGATTACGGCGAAATAATCGGCGGCGAATTTAAAAAGTTGGTTCCCGCCACTTCAAGACCGTATGCAAATCTTTACACGCCGAACTAATTGTTGTATAATCATATAACGATATAAGAGAGGGATACCGCCGCCGTGCCATTCGGCTGCCGTGCACGGTGATATTCGGTAAATATTCGGCAGCCGGAAAGGCCTTTTTATAAATATGTTTAACAGTCTTCACGAAGAATGCGGTGTATTCGGAATATTTGAAAATAAAACCACCTATGTGGCTCGCTCAACCTATTTGGGGCTATATGCGCTTCAGCACAGAGGGCAGGAAAGCTGCGGCATCGCCGTTAATGACGACGGCGTTTTCTCCCATTATAGGGGCGACGGCCTTGTGCCAGAGGTTTTCACAAAGGAAAAGCTTGACGGGCTCGGCAAGGGCAACATGGCAATCGGCCATGTGCGCTATTCCACCACGGGCGGCGGAGATAATCCGAATAATGTGCAGCCGCTTGTTATTCGCCATATAAAAGGTAATTTGGCATTGGCTCATAACGGAAATCTTGTTAATGCGGCAGAGCTGAGAAAGGCATTTGAGCTTGGCGGCGCAATTTTCCACGGCACTTCGGATACGGAATCAATCGCATATGCCATCGTGCAGGAGCGCCTTGTGTGCAAAAGCACCGAGGAAGCGGTTTCCAGAGTTATGAATCACCTAAACGGTGCTTATTCATGCGTTGTGATGACTGCCACAAAGCTTATCGGCTTTAGGGATCCCATGGGCTTTCGCCCGCTTTGCATAGGCAAAACGGATGACGGCGCTTATGTTATCGCCTCCGAATCCTGCGCGCTTGATACAATCGGCGCTAAATTTATCAGGGATATTGCGCCCGGCGAAATTGTAACCGTCAGCACGGATGGTGTTTCGTCGGATACAAGCCATTGCGGCAAATGCAAGGGCGGAATGTGCGTGTTTGAATATATCTATTTTGCAAGGCCGGATTCCGTTATAGAGGGATCTTCCGTTCAGCAGGCAAGAATGCGCGCAGGGGAGTTCTTGGCTAAGGAAAGCCCGGTTGATGCGGATATTGTAATCGGTGTTCCGGATTCGGGTCTTGATGCTGCCCTCGGCTATTCAAAGGAAAGCGGAATTCCTTACGGCGTTGGTTTCATTAAAAATAAGTATATCGGCAGAAGCTTTATTCAGCCCAGCCAGGATCAGCGCGAGGATGCTGTGCGCATAAAGCTTAATGTTGTGCGCCCGAATATAGAGGGCAAAAGAGTTATTATGATTGATGACTCAATAGTAAGAGGCACAACCTGCGCCAGAATTGTGGCTTTGCTTCGCGAGGCGGGCGCAAAGGAAGTTCATATGCGTGTTTCCTCGCCGCCGTTTAAATATCCCTGCTATTTCGGCACGGATGTTGACAGCCAGGAAAATCTTATCGCCTGCAAATATAACAGTGTGGAGGATATCGCAAAAATAATCGGCGTTGATTCGCTTGCCTATCTTTCAATTGATGCCACCCATAAGCTTGCCGAGCAATCACACCTTAATTATTGTGACGGTTGCTTCACAGGCAATTATCCTATTGAGGTGCCAAAGGAGCAGCCTAAGGATAAGTTTGAAACTAAGTTAAACAGATTTTCCGCATATTATCAGGTTTTGGATTGATTTTATTATAAAGTACTTGACTATTTGCCGAAAATATAGTAAATTATATGGGCGGAAAAGATTCCGCCCAATATATGCAGATGTGTCCGAGCTGGCCGAAGGAGCACGATTGGAAATCGTGTAAACGGCGATAACCGTTTCAAGGGTTCAAATCCCTTCATCTGCGCCAAAAAAGTCTTAAATTCCTTTGCTTTATGCGGAATTTAAGGCTTTTTCTTTTTGCTCTGATATTGCGGCTTTTTCTTTTTTTGCAGCAAGCTTTAAGCCGATTTGAAGCCGATTTGTAGCCAACAATATAGCATAATAAGCGTGTGCATTGTTAGGTGCATACGCTTATTTTTATAGTGCAGTATAAAATAATGCCCTCGGAAAACCGAGGGCATCATTTTTTTAAAGGAGTAATTATTCATCGGCGTTATGCCGAGAGTACTTATTTTTTCTTCGGCGCACCGCAGGCTTTGCAGCCGCAAGAGGAGCAATCGCCCCCGCAGGAGCTTTTGCCGGATTTCTTATCTTTAACAAGGCTTCTTATGATAAGCGCCACGATTAAAACAAGAACCGCGATAATAATAATTGTTAAGTAATTAGCCTTTAAAAAGCTTAACATAAAATTCACCTTCTTAAAAAGCGGCAATCAATTATTTTGTTGCCTTTGCTTTAACGGTAAGTTCGTTATTATCATACTTATTCTTTCTGACAAGCATGTAAACGATTACGGCGATTGCTGCGATTGCAACGATGAGACCGAATACATTGCCGTTGCCCATGAACATGGAGCCGATCTGGTTTACGATGAGGGCGATTACATATGCAAAGCCGCACTGATAACCGATTGCGAACCAAGTCCATTTAGCGTTATTCATCTCTCTCTTAATTGCGCCGATAGCTGCAAAGCAGGGTGCGCAAAGAAGGTTGAAGATAAGGAACGAATAGCCTGTTACGCCGTTGAATACGCTGCCGAGTGTTGTGTAAACATTGGCATCGCCTGCGCCGTAGAGGATACCCATTGTGCCAACGATGTTTTCTTTTGCAACAAGGCCTGTGATGGATGCAACAACTGCCTGCCAGTTGCCCCAGCCGAGGGGCTTAAAGAGCCAAGCAAGTGCGCCGCCGATTGTGGCAAGGATTGAGGAATCAATTTGATCCTCGCTGAGCATTCCGAAATGGCCGTCAACAACGCCGAAGTAAGTTGTGAACCAAACAAAGATTGTGGAAAGGGTGATGATTGTGCCGGCTTTCTTGATGAAAGACCAACCGCGCTCCCAGGTTGAGCGAAGAACGGTGCCGACTGTGGGCCAGTGGTAAGCCGGAAGCTCCATAACGAAGGGAGCCGGGTCGCCGGAGAATCTTTTTGTTTTCTTGAGCATGATACCGGAAATGATGATTGCGGCCATGCCGATGAAGTAAGCAGATGTGGAAACGATTGCCGAGCCGCCGAAGATTGCGCCTGCGATCATTGCGATAAAGGGAACCTTAGCGCCGCAGGGGATAAAGGTGGTGGTCATAATCGTCATTCGGCGATCGCGCTCGTTTTCAATTGTTCTTGAAGCCATAACGCCGGGGATGCCGCAGCCCGTGCCGATAAGCATCGGGATGAAGGATTTACCGGAAAGGCCGAATTTTCTGAAAATTCTGTCAAGCACAAATGCAATTCTGGACATATAGCCGCAAGCCTCAAGGAATGCAAGCATAAGGAACAGAACAAGCATCTGCGGAACGAAGCCGAGAACCGCGCCCACGCCGGCAACGATACCGTCAAGAATAAGGCCGGAAAGCCAATCGGGTGAGCTTGCTTTATCAAGCAAATCGCCGAGGAGTGCGGGAATACCGGGCACCCAAGTGCCATATGTGGAAGTATCGGGAGCGCCGTATGCTTCTTTGTAATCCGTGTTTTCATATTGAGCGATGGCGTCCTCAAGGTCTGCCTTGGTTGCGCCGGGATGCTCTGTTGTTTCAAGTGTTTCTTCATCTTCCGTTTCATAAGTTACACTTGCGTCTGCGGGAGTTGCGGCATCAAGCTGAGCCAAAGCGGCTTCTGCCGTTGCGTCGCTGTAATCCTCGCTTTCGATATCGATTGCATTTGCGATATCGTCTGTGCCGTATTCTGCGATGAAAGCGTCAAGAATTTGGTCTGTGTCGCCGTAATCCTCGGCAGCCTCCTCATATTGAGCCGTGCCTCTGCCGAAAAGGTGCCAGCCGTCGCCGAACACGCCGTCGTTCACCCAGTCTGTGCAAGCCGCGCCGACTGTTACCATTGAAATGTAGTAAACAAGAAACATGATAACGGCAAATATCGGAAGACCGAGCCATCTGTTTGTTACGATTCTGTCGATTTTATCGGATGTTGAAAGCTTGCCCTTAAGGTTGTTTACATAGCAGGAATCGATGATTGAAGCAATGTATTCATAGCGTTCGTTTGTGATGATGCTTTCGCTGTCGTCGTCAAATTCTGCTTCCGCTTTCTTCACGATGTCGTCAACATTCGGCAGGTTGGAATCCATCTCGCCGATTTTATCATCGCGCTCAAAAAGCTTGATAGCATAAAATCTTTTTTGATTTTCGGCAACGGAAAGCTTTGCTTCGATTTCGTTAAGATAAGCTTCAACCTTTTCGTTGAACTTGTGCTTAATAACGCTGGTGCCGTCCTGCGCAGCGGCGATAACGGCCTGTGCGGCTTCCTTAACGCCTGTGCCTTTAAGAGCGGAAATCTCAACAACCTTGCAGCCGAGCTCCTCGGAAAGCCTGTCGATGTTGATCTTGCTTCCGTTTTTCTTAACAACATCCATCATGTTGATTGCAACAATAACCGGCACGCCAAGCTCAAGAGCCTGGGTTGTAAGATAAAGGTTTCTTTCAAGGTTTGTGCCGTCAACTATGTTAAGAATTGCGTCCGGCTTTTCGTCAAGCACATAGTTTCTTGCAACAACTTCTTCAAGTGTGTAGGGTGAAAGGCTGTAAATACCGGGTAAGTCCGTAAGAGTAACGGATTTATCGATTTTTAATTTACCTTCTTTTTTTTCAACCGTAACGCCGGGCCAGTTGCCGACGAATTGGTTAGAACCTGTGAGCGCATTGAAAAGGGTGGTTTTGCCGCTGTTTGGGTTACCTACAAGCGCTATTTTCAAAGACATGTATTTTCCTCCTTCATAAATCGGCGGCGCACTTCGTTAGCAAGGCCTAACAATTATTAGCTTAGCCTAACATTTATTAGCACCGCCTAACCGTTATGTAAAAAAATAATGGTTTTTCGCAAACAGAGGCTTATTCAACCTCGATGTTTGCGGCATCCTCCTTACGAAGCGAAAGCTCGTAGTTTCTGACGGTTACTTCGATCGGGTCGCCGAGAGGGGCAACCTTGCGTACATAGATTTGAGCGCCTCTCGTGATGCCCATATCCATGATTCTTCTTTTCAGCGCGCCGGTGCCGTTTATTTTTTTAACGGTAACGGTTGAGCCGATTTTGGCTTCCTTTAAAGTCATTGAAACTCCTCCTAAAATTAAAAATAATCAAACAATTATTTTATTTGCAATTGCTTTGCTTATGGCAATGCGGGTGCCTTTAACATTAACAATCAAATTCCCGTTCAGGCTTGTAACAACCTCCACATCCGCACCCTCAACAAAGCCGAGATTTTCAAGGTGGTGGCGTTGTTCGTCTTTGCCGGTAACCTTTTGAATTGTTTTCTTTTCTCCGTAATCTGCCATAGAGAGAAACATATAAACATCTCCTTCAGTTTTCACCGAAACGATTTCGCGCGGTTAGAAAAGACTAACGCAAACGCAAAAATAAAAGTTAGTACCAACTAACCGTGAATAAAATATAACATATATAAAAATGCTTGTCAACATAAATTTTAAATTTTTATTTCCTATTTAAGAATTTTTTTATTTTTTCGGGCGGCAAAAAAGCCCGCAGAAAATCGTGCGGGCTTTGATATTATTTTTGTTCATTTCGGCATATACATGGAGCCTACGATTTTGTTTGCGGTGTTTTGCGGCAGTATTTTTGCAAGAAAGCAGAAAAGCTTATATTTCGTGCCAACCGTCACAATCACAGGAGGCTTCTTCTTTTGTGCAACTTTCATAACAGCTGCGGCTATTTCTTCGGGTTTCATACCGTGAATTTCGTCGTTTTCCATAACAGAAACTGATTTTGAAATCATGCCGCCGTAAACATCATCTCCGGCAAAATCCTTTTGTCTTGCGGCGGTAAAGCCCGTTTTAACATCGCCCAGGCGCACCGCGCAAACGCTTATTCCGAAGGCTTTTAATTCGTTTGCGAGTGCGCAGGTCAGCGATTCGATTGCCGATTTCGTTGCCGAATAAAATGATTGAAAGGGGATGGAAAATATTGCTGCGGCGGATGAGGTGAATATGATTCTGCCCTTGCTTTTGCGCAGCATCGGAAGCGCCGCTTTGGTAACGGCAACATGCGCAAAGAAATTCAGCTCAAATTGGCTGCGGATTTCGCTCATTTCCATAAATTCCGCGCAGCCCGAAACGCCGAAGCCGGCATTGTTAATAAGCAAATCAACACCTTCTATTTGCGAAAAAGCGGCGTCAATATCCTCCTGCTTTGTGATATCGCAGCGAAGGCTTTTAACGCCCTTGATGTCACACGGAGTGCGCGAAAGGCAGATAACCTGCCAGCCTTTTGCGGCAAAAAGCCTTGCCGTTTCTTTTCCTATTCCGCTTGAAGCGCCCGTTATTACGGCAACCATAATGATTTTTAATCCTTTCGTCTTATAAATATGTTTTAAATATAATACCATATTTTAATTCTGATTTAAAGAAATTTGCCGCCTAAAAAGCAAAAAATAAAAGCGCACGAAAAAATCGTGCGCCTTAATAATGCCGGTTAGGCTTCAATTACTGCTCAACGGGATAAACGGAAACCTTTTTGCGGTCCTTACCCATTTTTTCAAATCTAACGGTGCCGTCAACAAGAGCATAAAGAGTATCGTCTGAGCCGATACCAACATTGTTGCCGGGATGGATGTGAGTTCCTCTCTGGCGGTAAAGAATGTTGCCTGCGAGAACGAACTGACCGTCTGCTCTTTTGGCGCCGAGGCGCTTTGATTCGGAATCACGGCCGTTCTTAGTTGAACCCATACCTTTTTTATGAGCAAAAAGCTGTAAATTTAACTTAAGCATTACTACACCTCCGATATAATCACTTTAATGTTTTTGGGATAATCCTTTTGAAGCTCGGTTAAATGAAGCACCAAGCCGCAAAGAATATCCTGTGCGGCAATCGGGTTTTCTTTAATGCTCAGGCTTAAATAGCCGTCGCTCTGCTCGGCTGTTGCCGAAAGCTTTATAACCTCGGTTATTGTGTTTGCCGCCATATAGCAGGCGCTTGAAACGAAAGCGCAAATAATGTCTTGCCCCGATTCTGCGCTGCCGGAATGGCCTTCCACACAAAAGCCTGTGTATAAATCGCCCGATTTAAAGAATTTTGCGTTAATCATCAATTAAGCGTTGATGGCTGTGATTTCAACCTTTGTATAGGGCTGACGATGACCCATCTTGCGCTTTTCGTTCTTTTTGGGCTTGTAAGTAAATACTGTGATTTTCTTGCCTTTGCCGTTCTTAAGAACCTTTGCGTTAACGGTAGCCTTTGCGCAATCCTTGCCTGCTTTAATGCCTTTTCCGTCATTAACGGCAACAACATTATCGAAAGTTACTTCGGCATCTGCCTCTGCGCCAAGCTTTTCAACATAAAGCACATCGCCTTCGGAAACCTTGTATTGCTTACCACCGGTTACGATAACAGCGTACATTGAATTTACCTTCCTTTATTAAGACTCGCTACAACGGGCGGCGAAATCCGCGCTTATAGGGCGATTGCTCGCCACTGCCTGTAATAAGCGGCGTAAAAAGTATATAACAATTATAAAATAAAGTCAAGCACTAAATTTGCTTTTTGACGAAATATTAAAATTTTAAAGCTTTTTAATATGCTTGTAAGGCGAAATACTTATGCTTTTTTGTGCTGCACTTAACTGTTATATAAATTTATGCTTTACAAATTCGTTTGCTTGTGTTATAATTTCCTCGCTGAATACGAATTACTCGGATTCGGGTGTAAGCGCTTTTGCGATTTCACCTTCCCGTTTCTGTGTTTTTCGCCGATCGGCTAATATTTTTAAAGAGGTGAAATTAAATGACACAGGCTGAAAAGCAAGCTATTATGAAAGAGTATGCTACTCACGAGGGCGATACAGGTTCTCCGGAGGTTCAGATTGCCGTTCTTACCACAAGAATCAACGAGCTCACAGCTCACCTTAAGGTTCATAAGAAAGACAATCATTCCCGCAGAGGTCTGCTTAAGATGGTTGGTCACAGAAGAAATCTTCTTGCTTACCTTTATAAGACAGATATCGAAAGATACCGTGCACTTGTTGCAAAGCTCGGCATCCGTGACACTCTGGACAGATAATCTTTTTTGCAGACGGCAGTGCGAAATATGCCGTCTGCTTTTTATCTTTAAAAACACCCCAAAGGGGCTTTAATCAAACCGTAAGGAGGGGCGTAAATAGTAGTAAATTGAGCAGGCAAGCGCATTGCAGGCTGAATTTATTACTATTGCACCTCCTTTGGAATATAAAAAATAAAAGTGAGGTAAATTTATGTTTTTCAAGAATTTCAAAAAATGGGAAACCGAATTTGCAGGCCGCAAATTCTCTCTTGAAACAGGAAAAATGGCAGGCCTTGCAAATGCCGCTTTCCTTGCACGCTACGGCGAAACGGAAGTGCTTTGCACGGTAACTGCATCTGCAAAGCCCAGAGAGGGCGTTGATTTCTTCCCCCTCTCCGTTGATTATGAAGAAAAAATGTATGCAGTGGGCAAAATCCCCGGCTCATTCCTCCGCCGTGAGGGCAGAGCAGGCGAAAAGGCTATTCTTACAAGCCGCTGCATAGACAGACCTATTCGCCCTCTTTTCCCCAAGGATTTAAGAAATGATTGCTCCGTTGTTGCAACAGTTATGTCTGTTGATCCTGATTGCTCACCCGAGGTTACTGCCGCAATCGGTGTTTCCGCTGCAATCGCAGTTTCCGATATCCCGTGGGACGGCCCGATTTCTTCCGTAAATGTGGGCCTTGTTGACGGCGAAATAGTTCTTAACCCCACACTTGAGCAAAGAGAAAAAACCGATCTTACTCTTACCGTTGCTTCCACGGCAGATCTTGTTGCCATGATCGAAGCCGGCGGTAACGAAATTCCGGATGATGTTATGTTTGACGCCATCATGGCAGGCCATGAGGAAAACAAAAAGATGGTTAAGTTCATTCAGGGCATCGTTGATGAAATCGGCAAGCCGAAGTTTGCTTATGAATCCTCCAATCCCGATCCGGAAATTCTTAAAGAAATTGAAGATTTCTGCATTGAGGATGTTAAAAAAGCACTCGATACCGATGATAAGCTCGTTCGCGACGAAGCTTTGCTTCCGATTTATGCGGCGGTTCATGAAAAATTTGACGAAAAATTCGAGGGCTGCGAAGCTAAAATCGATGAAATTATGTATCTTGTTCAAAAGCATGTTGTTCGTGCTTGGCTTAAAGATGAGCATAAGCGTGTAGACGGCAGAGGCATTGATGAAATCCGCCCGCTTAATGCTGAAATTGATTTGCTTGACAGAGTTCACGGCTCAGGCCTTTTCACAAGAGGTCAAACTCAGGTTCTTTCAATAACAACCCTTGGCCCCATGAGCGATTGCCAGCAGCTTGACGGCCTTGATGAGCAGCAGGAAAAAAGATATATTCATCACTATAACTTCCCGTCCTACAGCGTTGGCGAAACCAAGCCCTCAAGAGGCCCCGGCAGAAGAGAAATCGGCCACGGCGCTCTTGCAGAAAAGGCTCTTCTTCCCGTTATCCCAAGCGTTGATGAATTCCCGTATTGCATTCGTGTTGTATCCGAAGTTCTCTCCTCAAACGGCTCCACATCTCAGGGCTCCGTTTGCGGCTCAACTCTTTCTCTTATGGCAGCAGGTGTTCCGATTAAGGCTCCCGTTGCAGGCATCAGTTGCGGCCTTATCACAGGTGATCAGGGCGTTTACGGCGATTTCATGACTATGGTTGATATCCAGGGTCTTGAAGATTTCTACGGCGATATGGACTTTAAGGTTGCCGGCACAAAAGACGGCATTACCGCCATTCAGATGGATCTTAAAGTGCACGGCCTTACTCCCGAAATTATTAAGGAAGCTTTTGCAAAAACTCATAAGGCAAGAAATTATATTCTTGATGAAATCATGCTTCCCGTTATCAGCGAGCCTCGTAAAGAGCTTTCAAAGTATGCTCCCAAGATGGTTACTCTTGCTATCAATCCCGACAAAATCGGCGATGTAATC
>ERZ779943.535-NODE-535-length-10370-cov-2.22201_pt1 | contig 10370 bp, 9 predicted proteins | sample MGYA00511027_ERZ779943 | MGnify/ENA primary metagenome ERZ779943 (study PRJEB29588, sample SAMEA2144588) | human gut metagenome | biome: human gut; feature: human-associated habitat; material: faeces | place: Denmark | collected 2008/2010 ...
TGCAGCTCGTGCCGCTCCTCCGCCGGCGCATATTCGGTTGTCATCAGCATACTGAGCATGGGCTTTTTTCTCCTGTCATCCGTGTAATGCACGGAAAGGGCGTTTTATTGCATTTGGACTTAAAAACTTTTTTGATCAAGCTCCGCTGAGCACCTCGTAAACACGGATCAGTGCTGCGACCTCGCAGGCAAACCGATTTGTCAGCGCCTTCTCCTCCCACCATGTTCTCTGCGGCGTTGTGTAATGCCCTACGCTGACCGCCGCCTGCGGCGTGGGCAGCGGCACCGGCCGCAGCAAGAAGGAGGCGGAGCAGTCCGCCGCCCGCAGCGCCCCGGAGCAACTGAAGAAGAGAGAAAAAAGAACACACCCGCACGGGACGGCAAGGGATGCTGGAGATATGACGCAGGATGCGCTCAGCTGGACTCCAAGTCACACAATAGTCATCAAACCAAAGCGGAACTTTTATCACCTACCGCATATAAAAACCGTCTCAAGCGATATGTTTGAGACGGTTTTTGGTACGCCCGACTGGATTCGAACCAGCGGCCTTTAGAGTCGGAGTCTAACGCTCTATCCATCTGAGCTACGGGCGCATATCATATTCTGTTTTATCAACTTACAGCTTCACTACTATACCACCTTCCCGGCGCAAAGTAAAGAAAATTTTTCTCTTCACTTTGTTAAAAAAGTTGACAACTTCGCATACTTGTTGTAGAATAGCCACAATACATCGAGCGCTGTGCGCCGCATTCCACACAAAAGAAGGTTTTTCTATGAAGAAGCAAAAAATCTCCGATGCTGTCATTCATCGTCTTCCCCGGTACTATCGGTATCTGGACGATCTGTACAACAAAGGCGTGGTGCGTATCAGCTCCAACTCTCTGGGCGCCAAAATGGACATCACCGCCTCCCAGATTCGGCAGGACCTGAGCTGCTTTGGTGAGTTCGGCCAGCAGGGCTACGGCTACAATGTGCCGGAGCTGCACACTAAAATCGGCGAAATTTTGGGTGTGCACGAAGAGCGCAAAACAGTTCTTATAGGAGCAGGCAACCTCGGAAAAGCCGTGTGCAACAAAATTTTCGGTGTAAACAGCGGCTTTAAGCTTATAGGCATTTTTGATAAAAACGAGGCTATCTGCGGAAATATGATTAAAGGTATTCCGATAAGAAACATTGATCACCTTGAAAATTTCTGCATAGACAACAAACCGATTTGCGCCGTTATCTGCATTCCTTCCAACGATATGAGAGAGCTTACACAGCTGCTGATTAACCAAGGCGTTAAAAGCTTTTGGAATTTCAGCAACTATGATATTGCGATGGCACATCCCGGTGTGCTTGTTGAAAATGTGCATTTAACCGACAGCCTTATGACTCTCGGCTATCTTACCTCAGCGGAGGAATAACCTTGATTAAAATCAGTACCAAAGAAATAGTTGATGTTTTAAAATACGACGACGGCAAAGCCGTGCTTGTTGAAAAACAGCCGCTTTTAAACACAACTCAATTCAAGGCACGATACAGTGTTATAGACTTTGAAAACAAAACCAAAGAGGTTTTAACAAAGAATGCCTATCTGTTTAAAAAATTCGGCTCGGCTTACACTAAAATAAGCGAGATTATTCCGAATTTTGTGCAATGCGACGCCGCTGTGCTTTATGACAGGCGCGTGCTTGCCGTTTATCCGAACGGCGAAGCGGGTATATTTGATCGCGAAGGCGAACTTGTGTGGAGCGGCTATTTCAAATATCATGATAATGCGGTTTGCTCTCTTGCGCTTGACGGCAAATATTTTTGGTGCATCTGCCCTGCCGAAAGCTGCGCAATCAGATATTCCTGCCAAAACATGCAGGTGGATTTGCGAATCGGCGGGAAAGACACAACCACATTCGATTCGCCGATACACATTTCCGTTGGCGATGGAGATATATTCGTTTGCAGCTCCGGCAACAAGGTGCGCAAAATAAGCGGAATGGATTTAACCGTTTCCGATTATTTAACCTTTGAGGAGAGCGTAAAGCGATATTATAAATTCGGCAAATACGCCATTGCCGTGCTTGCAAGCGGAACTTATCTGCTTGAGGACAATAAATAAATTTTATGCAGCCAGGGCAAAGCCTTGGCTGCATTTTTTTCGGCTGGGGGGGGTTTTCAGTGCATGCCGTTATTTTACTTTACCAACCGGCACACATGGATTCCCCGCCGCAACAACACCGCTCGGAATATTTCCGAAAACAACGCTGCCTGCGCAAATGACACTTCCCTTTCCGATTTTAGCACCGGGCATAATTTTAACATCGCCGCAAATATATACATCGTTTTCTATTATAACGGGCTTTGAAACGGGACTGCCCGGATTTTCCGGCATAAAGCCAAAGGTATATACGCTGCAAAAAGGTCCTATATAGCAGCCGGAGCCTATGATTATTTTATCATAATCGCAAAAGCAAGCATTATATCCTATAAAAGAATTACTTTCTATAAAGCAATTTGAGCCGAAATCACAATAAAAAGGCGGCATAATTTCAATTTCATTTTTCGCATTGGGAAGCAACAAAGAAATGATTTTATTTTTTGCCGCCGCATTGCCGGGCGGCGTGTGATTCAGTGCAAAACACAGTTCACGGGTTTTTGCTTTATTTTTGCTTTGGTTTTCACTGAAAATATCGGCAAATCCGACATTGCATTTTTCTGTTTTCATTATATCACCCAAAAAATAAGTATAATAATAAATATATGCACATTATTCAATTATCATTCCGAAAAGTTGAAACAGTTTCTACAATGCGTTATATTTAATTATATATTCATACATATGTAATTATTTATTCATATTATAGCTTAAAATATAGACATAAAAAGTGTTATGCACAACTTTTTGCGGCGGTGTAAACCAAAGTTGCGCATATGTAAACCAAAGTTTATGGATACTGCATTTGAAGTAAGCTTAGTTCAAACACTTAAGGAGACGAGATATATGGCAATTTACAGAACGGACCATTTCGGAATAGCAAGAAAAATTGTTTCAAACATGACTGCACAAAGCTGGGAAGAAATCCCCCATGTTTCCACCGAATATGAAGCCGATGTTACCGATTTGATGGCGGAGCTGAAAGAGATAAATAAAAAAGCAAAAAGCAAAGAAGAAAAAATCACGGTAAACACCGTTATGATGAAGGTTATTTGTGAGGGCATCAAGGCGGCGCCTAAAATGAACACCACACTTGATTTTAAAAGAAAACTCGTGAGAGGCTCACTGCATTATCATGACCAAATCGATATCTCCATGCCCGTTGTGCTTAAAGACGGTGAGATGATGACAGTTAATTTGCACAATATGGGCAACAAAACCCTGCCGGAAATGAGTGCCGCCGTGGCAGACACAATGCGCCGTGCAGACAACAGCGATATGAACCAAGTTATGTATGATGTTTCACTTTCAAATACTTTGCAAGGGCTTAAAGACGGGAAAATTTCACAAACAATTTACAGATTGTTAGGCTCAAAGCTGCCGGGCGTTCACATGGTTCATTCCCTTTCGGGTGCAGAAAAGAAAGCATACTATTCAATTCCCGTTAAGGACAGGCTCACAACACATGACATAGAGCAAGGCACAACAACGATTTCAAACTTCGGCTCGATTTACAGAGAGCAAAAAGGCATGTGCACCCTGCTTGAGATTATTCCGCCGCAAACAACGGCTTTTGCAGTAAACGCGGTGCAGGACAAGCCGATTGTTGTTAAAGGCGAAAACGGTGAGAAGCACATTGAAATTCGCCAAATTTTGCCGATTACCGTGGCAATAGACCACAGAGCACTTGATTACGGCGACTGCATACCGTTTTTCAAAAAGCTGGATGAAATCTTTAAAAATCCGAAAATTCTGCACAGCTGGATGTGAAATGCTTCCGGTGAAAGCGCGCTGACCGAAAAAGGCAATCTGCATTTGGTTGACAACGCAAACTGATTTTTAAGCAGAGCAACTATATAATTTTTCAAGAAAAAGGGCCGATGTGAATTTAACACATCGACCCTTTAAAAATGCAACAAAATAATATTATACATTTATTTCATCAAGCATTTCACGAATAATATTACACGAGAGAGCAAATTTTTGCTTTTCATTTTCGTTAAGCTTAATTTCAAATATCTCGCGCACGCCAAATCTGTTTATCAAAGCGGGAGCGCCTATATAAATTCCGTTTTCGCCGTATTCCCCACACAGATATGCGGAAACGGTAAAAATCGAATTTTCGTCATTCAGCACGGCCCTCACAAGCCTTGCGAGCACCATTCCGATGCCGTAATATGTGGCACGCTTTGCCTTGATGATTTTATAGGCGGACTGCTTAACATCGGCAGCGATTTTTTCAAGCTCGTTCATTGCCGCAGAATCGCCGTTTATAAATTCGGAAACAGGAATCAGCGAAAGCATCGCACTGCTCCACGCCACAAATTCCGAATCGCCGTGCTCCCCTATCACATAGGCATGCACATTGCGGGGATTCATTTTGAAATAATCGCTCAGCATAAACCGCAGGCGTGCCGTATCAAGCGTTGTGCCGGAGCCTATAACCCTTTCGTGCGGAAAGCCGGATAAACCGCGCACAACTTCCGTCATCACATCCACGGGATTGCTTGCAACAAGAAAAACACCGTTAAACCCGCTGTTCACAACGGGGCAAACAACGGTTTTAAACACCTCGTAATTCTTTTGCAGCAAATCGCGGCGCGTTTCGTTGCCGACCTGCGGAACTCCCGCGCAGATAACAACAACATCCATATCTCCGCAATCGCAATAATTGCCCGAGTAGATTTTCATGCTGCTCGGTGCGAACGGCAAGCCGTGCGAAAGATCAGCGGCTTCGCCCCACGCGCGCTCCTTGTTTATATCTATAAGCAGCAATTCATCGCAAATATTCTGATTGAGAGCGGCGTAAGCAAAGCTCATTCCCACCATGCCGACGCCGATTACAGCAACCTTTTTACTGTCCTCTGCCATAATGCACATCCCCAAATATAATAACACGGTTATTATACCCTCTCTTCGGCGGAAAATGCATTTAACGACCGAGCAAAAAATTATTTAAAGAAAAGCGGCAGCTTTTGCAGGAAGAAAATATCATCCCTGTCTGCTGCGTCACCCTCGGCAAGAGGAGCGCAACAGCCCACAATTTCTGCGCCGAAAGCGTTTGCTACTTCGCAGGAGGCTTTCATTGAGCCGCCCGTGGAAATAACATCGTCAACAATCAAAACGCGCTTACCATGCATTTGATCGCCGTCCTCATGACCGAGATAAAGCGATTGCTTAGCCTGCGTTGTGAGTGATTGATCTATGACCTCAACAGGATTATCCATATAAACCTTAACACTTTTTCTGATAACGATATATTTTTTACCGCTGAGCCTGCTCATTTCGTAAGCAAGCGGAATGCTTTTAGCCTCGGGAGTGAGAATATAATCAAACTCGGGGGCTTTTTCAAGAAGCGCCTCGGCGCATTTTTCGGTTAATTCAACATCGCCGAACATAATAAACGCCGCAATATCCATTTTATCGGAAACGGGAAATTTTTTTAATTTCCTTTTAAGACCGGCTATTTCAAGTGTATATGTATCATTACTCATAATATTTTTTCTCCCATTTTAACGCCACCGACAACATGAAAATGCAAATGCATAACCGATTGGCCCGCGTCCTCACCGCAATTGCTTATAACTCTGTAGGATTCAATACCCTCGTTTTTGGCAATTTCGGGAATTTTTTCAAAAATGCGGGCAACATATTTGCTGTTTTCCGCAGTAACGGCATTAACATTATCAATATGAGCCTTGGGCACAACAAGAAAATGAACGGGCGCAACGGGGTTGATATCCCTGAATGCATAAATCATATCATCTTCATAAATCTTTGTGCTCGGAATATTACCGTTTATTATTTCGCAAAAAAGACACATAATTAAATCCTCTGCTTTTCCTGCCGCAAATTACCGTACACGCCGGCGCAAATGCGGCAAATTTATAACCGACGAAACTCTGCCGACCCGATTTCGGAATGCGGATTATCCAAACACGCTTAATCGAATCGGCAAAAAATATACTATTTATTCCGCAAAGCCCTCAACAATGCTTTTTGCGGCCGCAAGCGCATCATCAAGCTTTGAAATATCCTTTGCGCCTGCCATGGCGGAATCGGGGCGACCGCCGCCGCCGCCGTTTGCAAGCTTGGCGATTTTCTTAACAAGATTGCCTGCCTTAACGCCCTTTGCGATAGCCTCCTTGCCGCAAACGGCAACGATGGAAGCCTTATCGCCGATTGCACCGGCAACTACGCCCACAACATTTTCGCCCTTTGCTTTAAGGTCGTCGCCCATTGAGCGAAGCGCATCCGGAGAAGAACCGTCTACCCTTGCAACATAAAGCTCAAGGCCGCAAACGGAAATCGGCTTTGAAAAAGCATCTGCGCTGCGAAGCTTTGCAAGCTCTGCGTTGAGATTTTTAATTTCTTTTTCTTTATCCTTCAGCTCGTTCATCAAAGCGTTTACACGCTCCTGAATTTCGTTTTCGCCTGTTTTAAGAGCCGCGGAAACGCCTTTAACAAGCGCTTCGTTCACATCGAGATATGCAAGAAGCCCTGCACCCGTTACTGCTGTAATGCGCCTTACGCCGGCAGCAACCGAGGATTCGGAAACAATTTTGAAAAGCCCGATTTGACCGCTGTTTGAAACATGGGTGCCGCCGCAGAACTCGGTTGAAAAATCGCCTGCGCGAACAACGCGAACGATATCGCCGAATTTTTCGCCGAACAGCATCATGGCGCCAAGCTTTTTAGCTTCTTCAATAGGCATTTCAGTCATTGTAACCGGAACTGATTTAAGAATAAAATCATTAACAAGAAGCTCCACCATTTTAATTTCCTCGGTTGTGAGAGGATTAAAATGCGTGAAGTCAAATCTTACCTCAGTGGCATTTACAAGCTGACCTGCCTGCTCAACATGGGTGCCGAGAACACGGCGAAGTGCCGCTTGCAGCAAGTGAGCAGCAGTGTGGTTACGCATAATGGAGTTTCTGCGTTCTGCATTGATTGAAGCTTTTACGCTGTCGCCGACGGAAATTATGCCTCTTGCAACATTGCCCGAATGGAGGAATATGCCCTCGGCATTTTTGGTGGTGTCCGCAACGATAAAAGCGTTATCACCTGATTTGATTACGCCGCTGTCGCCGACCTGACCGCCCGAAAGCGCATAAAACGGAGTTTTATCAAGCACAACCGTGCCGTTTTCGTCTGCGCCGAGCATATCGCAAAGCTCGCCCTTTGAATTAACGATTGCAACAACCTTTGCATCGCATTCAAAGTCTGTGTAGCCCGCAAATTCGGTTGCATCCGCATCGATTTTAACGGAAGTGTTTTTCCACGCGTCTGCGCCTGCGTCCTTACGTGCGGCGCGTGCGGTGGATTTTTGATTTGCAAGCAAGGCATTGAATTTATCTTCGTCAACGGTTATGCCGCGTTCTTCAAGAATATCCTTGGTAAGGTCAAGCGGGAAGCCGTAAGTATCGTTAAGCTTAAACGCATCCTCGCCCGAGAACACATTGCCGTCCATCTTATCAACATATTCTTCAAGAAGTGCAAGGCCCGCGTCAATCGTTTTGCCGAAGGATTCTTCCTCGGCAAGGATAACTTTGCGGATAAGCTCTCTTTTACCGTCCAGATAATCATATTCGGAAAGGTTTTCGTCAATAACGGTGTCAACAACTTTATAAAGGAAAGGATCTGTTACGCCGAGCAATCTGCCGTGGCGGCAGGCGCGGCGGATAAGGCGGCGAAGCACATATCCCCTGCCGCTGTTTGAGGGAATAACGCCGTCGCCGATCATGAATACAGAGGAGCGAATATGGTCTGTTATAACGCGAAGCGAAACATCCTTTTTCTCATCCTCATGATATTTAACTCCTGCAATTTCGGAGACTTTTTTCATTATATTTTGAACGGTGTCAACCTCGAAAAGATTATCAACACCCTGCATAATGCAGGCAAGCCTTTCAAGGCCCATACCCGTGTCGATATTCTTGTGTTTAAGCTCCGTATAATTACCGTTGCCGTCGTTTTCAAACTGGCTGAAAACATTGTTCCAAAATTCCACATATCTGTCGCACTCACAGCCGGGACCGCAGGTGGGGCTGCCGCAACCATATTTTTCGCCGCGGTCAAAATAAATTTCGCTGCACGGGCCGCAGGGACCTTGGCCGTGTTCCCAGAAATTATCTTCCTTGCCGAGCCTTACGATATGAGATGGGTCAACGCCGACTTCTTTTGTCCATATATCAAAGGTTTCATCGTCGTTTTCATAAATTGTTACCCAGAGCTTATCTGTGGGCATTTCAAGCACTTTTGTGCAAAATTCCCAAGCCCAAGAAGTGGCTTCATGCTTAAAATAATCGCCGAAGCTGAAGTTGCCGAGCATTTCAAAATAAGTACCGTGGCGATCAGTTTTGCCGACTCTTTCAATATCCGGCGTGCGGATACATTTTTGGCAGGTGGTAACTCTTGTGCGCGGCGGCTTTTCCTCGCCTGTGAAATATTTTTTCATGGGTGCCATACCGGAATTGATAAGCAGCAAGCTGTTATCGTTATGCGGTATCAAAGAATAGCTCGGAAGGCGCAAATGACCCTTGCTTTCGAAAAAGGAAAGATACTTTTCTCTTAAATCATTTAAAGATGTCCATTCCATTGAATTATACTTCCTCTATATAAACTAAACTGAATTCAGATATATCATTTAAAAATATATACTGCTAAACAAAATTTCAAGGGCAACCGAAAAAATAGTTGCCCTTAAAAAAACAAGATTAAAGCTTATCAACAAGCTTTTTAAGCTCTACAATTTCTTCCTTTGTAAAGGTTAAACCCTTGCTCATTTTGGAGTGATCCGGCGACCAATCTCTTACATCGATTTTGGGATCACGACCGTTCCAGGAAATCATGTTTACCTCTCTTGTCCATCCTCTGGCGGTTTCGGAGATAACACCGATATGCTCGGTAATCTCATACTTGATTTCAGGCATTGAAGCTCCTCCTTTTCTTAATATTTTGAAGTAAATAATCAGTAAATACTGTTAGTTCACAAATTATTTTTTAAGGTTTTCAACGATTTCTTTTGTGTCTTTTGCAATCATGAGTTCTTCATCAGTTGCAAGCACAAAAACTCTTACCTTATCATCCGGCATTGTAAGCTCGGCTTCCTTGCCCTTAACAGCCTTTTGGTTTATCGATTGATTGATATTAACACCAAGATAACCGAGATAAGAACAAACCTTTGCGCGAAGCCAAAATCCGTTTTCGCCGATTCCGCCGGTGAAAACAATGGCATCAACACCGTTCATTGCGGCAACATAAGAGCCGATATATTTTGCGATTTGATAAGCCTGCATTTCATGGGCAAGAATAGCTCTTTCATCGCCCTCATTTTGCTTGGCAACGATATCGCGGTCGTCCGAATAACCGCCTGAAATTGCGCTTACACCAGATTGCTTATTAAGGATGTTTTCAACTTCCTTGGGAGTGAGCTCAAGCTTTTCCTGAAGATATGTTACAACGGATGGGTCTATACCGCCGGAGCGTGTGCCCATCATAAAGCCGTCAAGCGGGGTGAAGCCCATTGAGGTATCGAAAACCTTGCCGAATTTAATGGCTGCGATTGAAGAGCCGTTGCCGAGGTGGCAGGTAATCATTTTAAGCTTTTCAAGCGGCACACCCATGCGTTGTGCGCATCTTTGGCTGATATATTTGTGTGATGTGCCGTGGAAGCCGTAACGGCGAATTCCGTATTTTTCAAAATACTCATACGGCAAAGCATACATATAAGCCATAGGAGGCATGGTGCTGTGGAAAGCAGTGTCAAACACGGCAACCTGAGGAACCTTTGGACCGAGCAATTCAAGGCAAGCTTTATAGCCCTGAAGGTTAGCCGGATTGTGAAGCGGAGCAAGCGGAATCATTTTTTCAACATCCTCAACAACCTGCTCTGTAAACTTCACACTTTTTGTATATTTTTCACCGCCCTGAACAACACGGTGACCAACCGCATCAATCTCATCAAGAGAATCAAGCACTTTAAGCTCACTTTGAGTCATGAGCTCCATGACAGTATTAAATGCATCAATGTGAGACGGAATTTCCTTATCATAAACAAGGCTTTCACCGTTTGCCTTATAGATGATATTCTTTTCGCCGCCTTCAATCGGTAGGCCGATTCTTTCAATAGTTCCCTTGCAAATAACAGATTCATCATCCATATTTATAAGCTGAAACTTTAAAGAAGAGCTGCCGCAGTTGATAACAAGAATTTTCATAATAATATCCTCCGCGTCTT
>ERZ779943.541-NODE-541-length-10276-cov-2.52578_pt1 | contig 10276 bp, 6 predicted proteins | sample MGYA00511027_ERZ779943 | MGnify/ENA primary metagenome ERZ779943 (study PRJEB29588, sample SAMEA2144588) | human gut metagenome | biome: human gut; feature: human-associated habitat; material: faeces | place: Denmark | collected 2008/2010 ...
TTATATATTGGATCTGGTAAAACATCTCTTTTTGCTATAAATCCTTTTCTTGGCACTTTTCTTCCCTCCTTATAAAATTGATACTAATTTATTACCTAGTATCTTCGGTACTCTAAAAAGTTTAATACTAAGCCTTCGGCTTTTCTTCTTAAAACATTTCTAGTTTAGTGCTATATATCTATGCTAAATTTAAGAACCTTAAATTAGTAAGTTATATGCACCTTCTAAGTATTTTGAATTTTTATTTTTTAGGGCGTTTAGCTCCATACTTAGATCTTCCTTGCATTCTGTCTTTAACACCTGCTGTATCTAAAGTTCCTCTTATAATGTGGTATCTAACACCTGGAAGGTCTTTTACTCTTCCTCCTCTTATAAGAACAACACTGTGTTCTTGTAAATTGTGTCCGATTCCTGGAATATAAGATGTTACTTCGTATCCGTTTGAAAGCTTAACTCTGGCAACTTTTCTTAAAGCTGAGTTTGGTTTCTTAGGTGTAACAGTTTTTACTACAGTACATACACCTCTTTTTTGTGGAATTGTATCCATGTTGTAAAGCTGGTGATGTTGATTTTGTTGTAGTAGTTTTTCTTCCTTTTCTTACTAATTGATTAATTGTTGGCACTTAAATTTCACCTCCTAATTTTAATTTGCTAGCACAATAAAATAAAGCTATTTATACTAGCTTTATTATTTTACCATATCATGCCACTAAAGTCAATGAATTATTATGAAATTTTTCCAGTTTCCGTAAGGGTAAATCGTATATTTTTTTAAAATTCAGAATAAAATATTAATGTATATTTATTACTAAAATTTACTTGACAAAGTTCATGAAAAAATTATATAATAAATATATAAAAATCGTGGTGTTTCACTACCATTAAACGAGAAAGTTATAAGTCGGGTGTTTCACAGCCTTAAAAATGAGAAAGTTATAAATCGGGTGTTTCACTACCATTAAATGCGAAAGTTAAAATCAAGAGAAGACATCGGCAAGATTCTTCTCTTATTTTTTAGGAGGTAAGTATGAAATTAAATTTATACAGTGTTAGTGATAAATACATAAAATATTTAAGACAATTTGATGAAAGAATCTACGACAATAAAGAAGATATAAGAACTCAAACCAGAAAATATTTAGGAATTGTATTGACAGTAAACGATTTTAATTATTATATTCCAATGTCATCTCCTAAAAAGTCAGATTACATTGATTATGAAAAAAAGATTATTAGAAAAGACACAAAAACAATAATTAGAATTTATAATAGTGATAGACTTTATGGAACTTTAAGAATAAGTAATATGATACCTGTTCCAATTACAGAATTAGAACCATATGTAATTAGCAATGAACGTAATAAAAAATACAAAGAAGTAATTTTAGGTGAATTAAGATATATAAACAACAATTCAGAGAAAATCATGAAAAATGCTGAGATTGTATATAAACAAAAACTAAAAAACGAAGAAATCGGTTACATAAAAAATACAGTAAACTTCAAATTGCTAGAAGAAAAATTGAAGGAATGGAATAAGAGCCTATAAATAATAAAAGCTGCACGCATGTAGCAACTATGATTATATTATTATGTAGATATAATAATATAATCATAGATACTTTCTAATTTTCTCATAGAGATATTATATTTGCTGATTTATTAGCATTTCTCCCATATCTTCAAATCTATTTAGCACAATTTTAAAGTAATCTTTCCAATCTCGTTTTTGTACTTCATTTACATTCACTATATCTATGTTTTCTAATATTTTTCCATTTAGTTTTACCGTTAGTGTTCCCATTACATTCCATTGTTCTACCGGAGCCTTTGCTTCTGTTAATGCATTAATTGAGTATTCAATTTTATCATTATCGCAGATTGGTATTATTGCTTTTTCTATTGCACCTAATGCTAATTTAGGATTACTTGTTTTTCCCTTTATTATTAAAATTCTTTTCTCATTTATATTTTTCCATTTATTAAATTCTTTTATTATTTGTTCTTCCAAATTGCACATTTTGTATTTTGAAAAGGTATATTCTATTAGATTCACACTATCTTTTGTTCTGTCTTTTTTGGTATCTGCTCCCAAAACTATTGTAATTATATCCATGTTATTTCTTTTGGTTTCCGTTACTAAGCATCGCCCCGCATTGTTTGTAAAGCCTGTTTTTACACCCACCACACCGTTTAGTACACCTAATAATTCGTTAGTGTTGTTTATTTGCCTTGACTGATTATTTATGTATATCGTTGTTGATTTTGTTCCAACTATTTTTGCAAAAGTCTCATTATCCATTGCATAATCTGTAAGTTTTGCAAGCTCTAACGCAGTAGTATAATGGTTTGCATCATCTAGTCCATGAGGTGTTACAAAATGTGTATTTGTAAGTCCAAGTTCAATGGCCTTCTCATTCATTAATTCCGCAAATCCTTTTACACTCCCACCAACATGTTCTGCTAATGCTACGGCAGCATCGTTTCCCGACCTTAGCATAAGTCCGTATAACAAATCTCTTACACTAGCCTTGTCTCCTCTTTTTAGTCCTAACCTTGAGCCACCTGTTCCACCTGCTTTTGCACTTACAGTTACTTTTTCATTTAAATCTGCTTTTTCTAATATGACTATTGTAGTCATTATCTTTGTTGTGGACGCCATGGCAGATTTAACATCTTCATTTTTTCCTATTATCATACTTTTTGAGATTCTATCGTAAACAATATATCTTCTAGAATTTGTTTTTGGTAATTCACTCACATTTGAGGCTGTAACTTCTATTGTATCTTCAAAATCGACCTCGTTATCCACATCATCTGCACAAACAGTGGAAAAATTAAGTAAAATTAGCAGAAAAATAAGTATACTATATAATATTTTTTTCATTATTGTCTCCCTTAGAATCACATAATTTAGAAAATTATAACTTTTATCTCATTATTAATAGATATTTATTTTCCTCAAATTTATTACTGCTTTTTACTTTCTACAAAAATAAAACACCCAAAATTGAAGCATTTCGTTGCCCATTTTTGGATATTATTAATTATATTTTTAGTTTTATGAAACTTTATATTTAACTGCTATTATGGTGTTTCTCCCACCCACCTCCCTAGCTCATTGTTTTTTCATTCATCTTCTCTACTTACTTAAATTCCAAGCATTATTCGTTTTCTCTCCTGTTAGGAGACTAGATGATAGAGAAACTACGGGGCGAAGACGATAGTTATTGTAGCTAGTGTTGCCGTACGAGCTGAACATGCTAACACCGTAAGTATTAGTGTTAGCAATGCGCAAACCGAAGTAAGCAATGTCTGAGTTAGTAATGACACAGCGCGAAGCCACCCAGTACCATGATGAATTGCCTAATACACTTCCTACATCTCCATAATTTATTGCATTTATTGTTATATCATAACGTGTTTGCGTTACTGTTAATGGATTTCCGGTTCCTGATGTGTTATCAGTTGTTGGCTCTGTTGTTGCTATTGCTTTACTCTCTTCATATGGGTCATTTCCTTTACTTATATCTGGTTGTGCTATTTGCTTCTGCTACATTTACTCCTGCTCCCTTTTGTCCTGCATATAAGCTTGGATATTTTGTGTTACTTGTATATGTTTTTGTTGTTCCATATTTTGCTGTATCACTATTATATTTATATGCATTTCTTGCTGCTATTCCTGCTGCTGTTAAGTGCTTTTCCATGTCTAATAGATTTATACTACGTGCATTTACTCCTAGACTCTTATTACTATATTGTGCTTTACAGATTTCATTCATTAAGTATGGTCCATTGTTATATCCTAATAGATTACTAAAATATACATCTGTTCCTGTTGGATTCTCACTTATTAAATCTACTGTTCCGTTTGCTTCATCTATATTTAATATTCTCCACTTTAATCCTGTTGTTTGTGGTATTCCATCTGTTGGGTTGCTACTTGACCCACATGTTGCTGATGTTAATACATAATTCTCGGCTGTATCATATGTGTAATTTACGTAATCTCCTATTTTATATTTTGATAAGTCTACTTTTGGCTTTTCTCCTAATGCATTATTCATTTCTTCTGTTAATGCATTCATTCCTTTTAAGTCGTTTTGGCTTGCTTCTGCAGATTTTGTTTCTGCTTCTTTTGCTTTTGCTATTATTCCATTGTTTCCTAGCACCAAGTTTATACTTACTCCTGCAAGTATTAACAAAACAACTATGGTAACTACTAGAGCTATTAACGTTATTCCGCTTTTGTGTTTTGTTATTTTTTTCTCGTGTATTTTTCATATTTTTCTTACTTTCCTCTCTTTCTTTTTCTCTCATTTGTTGAGCTCCTTTCTTAGCTTTTCCATGTGCTTTTTCTGCACAAAAATATTATTTTTTTTATTATACTTTATTTGCTATGTATATTTCAACTATTTCTTTCATTTGTAAACTAAATGTAATTTTTCTATAGCTTGTCTTTTTTATTCGAAAAATATTTAAGTTTAAAAACATTAATTTTTTATTTTATTGATGTTTTCTAATTCTCTCCCACGCATCATTTTCTAAAGACCTTTCTGCTCTTTCTTCATGTTCTTCAGCACGCTCTGCAGATTGTTCCTCCGCCTGTTCTTCTCTAATTAATTCTACTTTGTCAGCATAACAATCAGCTTCTCTTTCTGCAAATTGTTTTTTGTATTCATCTGGTGCAATATTTAACGTTTCTGCTTCTTTTGCAAGAGTTGTGATCGTTCCGTCATGTAAAGTTATTTCTTGGTCCATATCAATTTCAACATCATTATTGGGGTTATCATCAACATTTCTTAACTTAGTTTCAGATGTTTCTCCAAGTTGATGTTCTGTTTTATCTATTGTTTCTTTTAATTCAGCATCGGTTGTTCTGCTGTCATTCATAAACTCCTGAACCTCTCTTGTAGTAGGCTTTTGTGTTGATGAATTCACAGTACTTCCTATATATTTATTTTCGTTTGGACTACGTCTTATATATGTAGTTTCAATTATTCCATATTGTCCAATAGTAACCGAAAAACCTTCTCTTTGATTAGGCATTGTAAACAATGCTGATGTTTGTTGTTCTTTTACTTGTGAACCGTCTCTATTTATAGAATATATCGATTTTCCAGTATTTACTCCTTGTCTTTCTTCCAAACCTTGAACTGGTTCCATCTTTCCATCTTGTGTCATTCCCCAGAACGAATAAAGCGAATTTCCACGCGTTTGACTATTTGCAGATACTACAAAAATTTTAGAATATTTCCCTGTAACATTTGCTATATCTTCAAAACTTTTCTGGTCTGTAATTCTTTCGTGCGGATTAATTTCAGAGCAAGATTTAATATCATCTTTAGTAATTCCTGACTGCCTTGCAATTTGTTCCATGCTTTCTACTTCATTTTCAGGTTCTTGTTCATTCTCTGCCTCTTGGAAATTCTCTTTTTTTGTCATTCCTTGCCCAGCTACTTCATTTTGTTTTGCATTTTCAAGCTCTTCTTTGCTTAATTTAAAATCTTCAACTTCTTGTTTTGAGTTTATATTTGGGAGTTTTTCACTTACCACTTGTATTTGTGGCAATTCATAATGTTTACCACTCATAGAATGCAAAAGTGCATATATTGAAGGGTTCAAAGACTTCATTTGCTCTAAGTATTCGTTAGAAAATTCTATATTTGAATTTTCATCTATCATCGCAATAGGAGTTCCATTTTGATATAACAAAATTCTATTTCCATAAAATTTTTCTGGCTCCTTTATGTTTACTGGATATATATCTTGCAGTCCATACATTATTGGGCTTTTTTCACTTTGCAGCACAATCTGTTTATAATATGATATTTCATCAACAGTATTTTTCTCTCCATCTTGGTATGCTTTATATAAAATTAGCATGTTTTCTTTTATAATATCTTTTTCAGATTTATTTGGTGTTTTATTTTCTTCCATAGAAATTTTCTCCTTTTTCCTTTATTGGCATAAGAACCATACACCATAGTCTAAAGTGCCATTTCATAACCTTATTATATATCAAAATTATAGTTATGTCATTACTTTAATGCATTTTTATATTTTAGTTAAGAATAAATCTGAAAATTTCCAGTCTTTACTCAATACTTTATACCTCTCTATAAAAATTAAAGCAACCAATTTATTAGATTGATTGCTTTTTATAAAAATTATCCATTCTTTAAATAATCTATGTTACCCATTGTTTCTGCAGCTTCAGCTTTTGCTCTTGCCTTATATTTTTTAGCAGTATCTGCATCAATTGGGCCATTTGTTCTTTCACTCATGTTTCTTTCAAGTTTGCTTGCCAAACGATTTTGTGCTTTGGCAATTTTCTCGTCGTTTTCGAAAGTTGAATCACTGTATTTGCTTGCTAATTGCATAGTTGCTACAGTTTTATTGTAGTTAGCTCCATGTCTTTCTGCATTTCCAACGCCTCTAGGATTCTTCTCATCAAGTTGTTTTTGTAACTTAACCGCCCTATCCAACATTTTAGCATCTGTAACACCTGAGTCATAAGACAATTCTGCTCTTTGTCTTAATTGTGCATCAAGTTCAGATTTCTTAATAGAAGGATTCTTTTCAATAAGTCTATTTCTATTTTCCTGGTTTGACATGTACGATCTTATATAATCGTTTCTTTTTCTTTCAGGGCCAGTTCCTCTAATTGCATCATCAAGGAATCTTCCCACAGCATTGTTTCCAACAATTGTATTTCCAACAGCACTGTTTAATCTACCACCTGTTGCATAACCAGCTGTTAATCCTGCACCTAAACCTTTAAGTGTATCACTCATGTCTCCTCCAACAATACCAACTCCAAGTCCTAACGCACCCATTGTTGTCATCATAGCTGCTCTACCTGCAAGTTTAGCTCCAGTTTTACCAACACCCTTTGCAATACCAGACCAACCACCAGCACTTTGGACTCTGCTATTTATAGCTGAACCTATGTTTCCTTTAGCACTATTTGCTTTTGCTCTAATTGCTGCAAATGGATTTTCTTCCGAATTATTGTTGTCTGCATTTTGATTTTGTTGTCCATTTTCAGGCATAGCAGGGTTTTCTCCAGACTGCATTTCTGGATTTTCCAGTCCATTGCCTTGTTGTTCATTGTCTGGTACTTCTCTAAATTGTACTCCATCAATTACACCATCATCACTCACATGTACGCCATTGCTATCTGTTTCTTCATTGTTTTCATTTCCCGTTGCATTAGCAGAAGCAGCTCCTGCTGCAGCTCCAATACCAGCTGCTGTAGCCGTTTGTGCAGCATTTTCTACTCCATTTTCCATAGCATCTCCAGCTAGTGTATCCATAGCATTTGGCTTATTAGGATTATCAAGTCTTATGCCTTTTTCTCCTTTAGGGCCATCTCCTCCGCCTTTCTTAGGTTGTGGCGGACCTTTTCTAAGCATATTAAACGCTTGTGAAGCAAGTGCTCCACCTGCAAACCCACCAAGTGTAGATTCTGTGTTTCCTTTTATTCCAAACATCTGCTTTACTATCTTTTCTGCAGGTACTATAAAAGCTAGCGCAACTATTGCATATAGCAAATTGTTTGCCGCAACAGATAATGCAGATGATACAAATACTGTGTACAAAAGCATATGCATTGGCTGTAATAAAGCATAAAACATGTATTCTTTAAACCAGTAATTAAATGCTTGTGCTTTTCCATCTCTTATCTTATCTAATGGGTATGTTAGAGCAACTAATGGTGCAATCATTGTAAAAAATGCAAGCATTAGTAATCTTTTTAAATACACAAATGCAAAATATACTGTGTAAACAGTTAAAGCAATATATAAGATCGAATATCCAATTTTTAAAGTACCACCTTGGTAATCCGCCTTCATTCTTGCCACGCCAGTAAAATTGCTAGAGAAGCATACCTCAGTTCCCGAATCTTTAAATGTAGTTGTACCGTCTGTTTCGGTTAAACGAATATTAACCTCCTTTATCCTTCCTTGATTTGTTCTATCTCCGGCTAGTACATCTGTTACGGTTTCACTCATAGTCATTGTAAATGCCATAATATAATGTAAGAAGAATATTAAACATAATGCAACTACCCAGTCTACAAAAAATTGTTTATATTTTGCCTTATCTCCTGCACTAGAACTTATAACAATTCTAATGCCAATATATAATAATGCTGATAAAAGCCCTACTATAGCTATATTTCTCAAAGCCACATACCATGTTGCAACAGTATCTCTCAATTGTTCCACAATTGATTTTTCACTTCCACCAAGTTCCTGATTATGGTCTCCTTCAGTTTTAAAAAAGTTAGCATCAAGAGCCGATACATTCCCAGCAAAAATTTCCGCAGGTGTAAGTTTTATATTCGGGATTCCATATTTCCCTGTTGCAGTTTCAATATATTCTTCTGCAATATCAACTTGTGGTACTCCAGATACCGGCTTATTTTCATTCAATACCTGTATCATTTTTGAATGTTCGAATACGCCTGAATTTAAGAAAACATCCGATTTATCTCCTATTATATTACGTTGCAATAGATAATTTACCCCATCTCCTATTCCTTGAATAAGAGCAGCAATTGGGCTTAACAGAAGTCCTCCAATTCCGTCCTTAGTTGAACCTTCCAAGTCCGAATTAACCCCATAATTATATGATGTATCTACACTCGCATACCCATCATCATCTACTTGTATGTTATATTTTGTTTTTTCTTCTTCAGTAGGTTTGATCTTAACGTCACTTATTGTATAAGCTGTGTTATCATACGTTTCTTTATTTACATATAAAGTTTTCTCATCGTTTGCATGATTTTTCAACATTTCAATAGCTTGCTCCGCAGTTATATTCCATGCACTGCATAATTTCTTTACTGCTGGACTAGTATCCTTGTTATATAAATCTTGCTTTGTATCAGTTCCACCAATTGATAAATCCTGATACTCCTTAATCGACATCCAGCTCTCAACTGCCCAAACTTTCCCACTCATAATAAAGTTGCACATTATCATTATTATAATAATTGCCATAATCTTTTGTATTGACTTTTTGTTTATTATCTTATGCATTACTTCCTCCCTCTATTATGATTTTCTTTGATTATTTTCCATCATCTTGTTTAAGTTTGTTTCAACAAACTCAAACTCTTTTGCAGTTGGTGTTATTTGCAATATTGCAGTATCTCCTCCAACTTTCAATAATCCTTCTCCTTTGTTGCAGGTTACTAGAAATCCTGCTTCACCTTCGCTAAGTTTAAATACTTCTTTTAGGTATTGAATTTCAGATTTATCTTGTGCTAGTAATAGCTTTGTGTCTGATGATGTTAAAACTGCTTGTACTTCTGGTTTCTCGTAGAAATCTTGGAATCTCTGAGAAATTATTGCAAGCGATACGTTTCTTTTTCTCGCACGTCTAGCCATTGTGTTTAAGAAGTCTACAGCTTCTGGGTATGGCAATAACATCCATGCCTCATCAACTAGAACTCTCTTCTTAGCAGCTTTTCTTCTATCTTCACTGTTTTTCTTAACGTATTTTTCCCATATCCAAGAAAGTAATATTTGTTGTGCAAGTGGTCTTGCAAATCTTTCTTCTAGTTGTGATATGTCTAGGTTTATAAATAATGTGCCATCTAATAAGTCAAATGTTGATTGTCCATCAAAGTATGCCATTTGACCATCATATTCTCTTATGTATTGTTTCATAACTTTTAACAAATAACTGTAGTGAAATCTGTAATCTTGGTTTGTATTGCTTTCTGCATTTCTTTGTAAACGCTTATACCATGACCCAATTGTTGGCATTTTCTTTCTTGCTCTTCCTAATATGTCTCCGTTGCCTCTTCCAGCTGCTTCATATAAGCTCATTGGGTCACTTGTTATTCCATATGCTGCATACTCTTGTGCAACAGATTCCGCAATTATCTGCTTTGTTACCTCATTAATATCTTGGCTTCTTGTACTACCTCTTGCCATTGTAAGTAGCGCTTGTGTAACGTCCTCTACTTTGTTTTCTACGTTTAATACAGCTCTTTCTCTTCCTGTTATTTCATCTTTTACAACTTCGGTTTCTATATCAAAAACATTTATAACTGTTTTTGAGTTAGGGCTTAGTACAACGTTTATTCCGCCTAAACTTTCTGCAACTATGCTATACTCACCTTCGGCATCTAGTGCTAAGCTTTGTATTCCCATAAGTACTGCAGACCTTGATATTAAAGTCTTCATTGTTACAGATTTACCGGCACCAGACTTAGCAAATATAACCATGTTATAGTTTGTAAGTGAGCTATGGA
>ERZ779943.544-NODE-544-length-10259-cov-2.07007_pt1 | contig 10259 bp, 8 predicted proteins | sample MGYA00511027_ERZ779943 | MGnify/ENA primary metagenome ERZ779943 (study PRJEB29588, sample SAMEA2144588) | human gut metagenome | biome: human gut; feature: human-associated habitat; material: faeces | place: Denmark | collected 2008/2010 ...
CTCACCCGCCGACAATAAGCGAAATAGCACCTACAGCGGCAATAAATGCGGTAAGAATTGAAATGATAGTATCTACAAGCTCAACATAGGTTGCCATATCCTGAGCCGTATAAATCGAATTTGCATAATTGCCGTGAGCCGCTTTAAGATAGTTTACGGTAGCATTGCCGATTGCCTCGTTATTTGCCGTGCTTTCGCCGATAACAAAAACCGAGGAAACAACAGGATCACTGCCGGTAAGCTGAGTAAGCGTGGTGCACGGCATAAAAAGCGCAATCGTTAAATTATCGCCCGTTTGAAACATTTCACCGAGCGAGCTGTTGCCGCCGACGCTGTTTACAAGCGAATCAATATCCGCTACGCCTACAACCTTAACCTTCATTGCGCTGCCGGAAGAAGAAAGGGTTAAATATTGCCCTGTTACATCTTCATAGCCGAAAGCCATTTTTGCACTTTCCGTGCCGATAATCGCAATCGGCGAAGCGGCACTGTATTCCTCGTCGGTAAAGAAACGGCCGTACTTAGTGCCGTCCTGCAACACAAATTGAGCATCGGAGTTTACACCGATCATCATAACGGTTGCTTCTTTTTCATTAACATCAATGGTGGACTTTGCAAAGCCCATCATCATAGGCGAGCAGCGATCAACGCCGCTTACCTTTTTCTTGATATTTGCAACATCATCAAGTGTTATATAATCATTATCGGTTGCCTGAGTTGTATCAACCGAAACAAGCACGGCATTTGAGCCCATATCCTCAATAAGAGAAACTATATAATCCCTTGCACCTGTGCCGGCGCTGACAATCATAATAACCGAGCCGACGCCGATTATAATGCCGAGCATCGTTAACAAAGAGCGCATCCAATTAGCTTTTATGCACTTGATGGCAATTTTTAAGCTTTCAGAAATATTCATAATGCACTCCGATTATTTAACTTTTACTTCAAATGTGTCCTCTTTATAATCAGAGGAAGGTGTGGAAACAATTTTGTCGCCCGCTTTAATTCCGCTTTTAACCTCATAAGCGGAATCGGAAACGGCACCTGTTTCAATAAGAGTTTTAGAAACCGTTTTATCCTCTTCATTATAGAGATATACATATGTGCCTGTTTTCTGAAGCACAATCGATTCGATCGGAACGGTAACAATATTTTGATGATCACCTACCGCGATAGTTACATCCGCGTCAAAGCCTGCGATAATGTTTTCATCGGGATTATCAACACTTACCTGAACTTCAACACCGGCACCGCTGCTTGTGAGGCTTGAAAGGCCGCTGATACCTGCCATAGAGCCAACAGAATCAAGAATTGAGCCTGATGAGCCGCCTGTTGCAACAGGAGCCTTGGAGATGATTTCACCGCTGTAAGTTCCGTATGCCGAATTGATTGTTGCCGGCATACCAACCTTAACCTTATGTATATCATATTCGCCGAGTGAAAGTGTAACAACCATTGAATCAAGATTTTCAAGGGTAATGCCCGATGCAAGAAGACTTGTGGTTTCACCGGGATAAATATCGCAAGCGGTAATGGTGCCGTCAAATGCAGCTGTCCAGCCTGCTTCAAGCTCTGCATTTGCATCATCAACGGCATCCAGCGCGCTTTTGGCGGAATCCATAACCTGCTTTTTTGCATAAACGGTATCATCGGAGGCTTCAAGCTGAAATACCTTTTGCTGAGCATAAAGGGCAGCCAAATTAAGCTGTGCCGTTGCGAGCTGAACATTCGGGCTGCTTGCGATTGAAGAGCCTACTGCCGACCAATCTATATTTTTAACGGCAGCTTCAATCATATCAACCGCAACGCCGCTTTCGATTATAAGCTTAGTTTCGTCGATAATACCCTCTTTGATTGCCTTGGCAACGGCATCGCCAACTGCCTGAGCTATCCTTTCGGGATCAAGATTGCCGTTTTCAAGCTGATTTGCAATTTCCTGCATAACAACACGAACAAGTGCGTTGGTTGTTTCTATATCATTGGAAAGTCTGTTAAGAGTGTTAACAAGATCCGTAAGAGCTTGCACAAGGCCTTCAACGGTTGCCGGATAAGTTACCGGCTCGGTTGTAGTTGTTGTGGTGGCGCTTGTGGGAGCTGTTGTAGGCCTTGTTGTAGTTGGTCTTGTAGTTGTGGTGGTTGACGGGAAAGTGATTGTAACTCTGCTTGTTGCCTGAGTTACCGCTTCCCTTTCAAGCTTCTCGAGCTGCTTTTGAGCATCTTCGATTTGGCTGTTAACATCAGCAAGATTTTTCTTTGCTGTTTTTTGATCGGAAACAGATTGCTTGTAGCTTTTTTTAGCTTGCTGATAAGTGCTGCTGAGCTGCTTGCGCTGGGAATCAAGAGCGCTTGTGTCAAATGTGGCAAGCTTATCGCCGGCGGTTACTTTATCGCCAACCTTAACGAAAACCTCTTTAACCGTTGCAACAGCACCAACCTTATACTCTTTGGTTGTGCCTGCCGAAACCGTGCCCGTTGCGCTGACAGATTCGCTGATTTCACCTGTGCCGATTGTCGTGAGCGAAACGGTTTCTTTCTTATTTGATTTTGCCGAAACTCCGATAACCGTACCTATTATAGCAATAACCAAAACTATGGAAATTGCGGCAATAATCTTTTTCTTGTTGCTTTTCTTTACAGTAGCCATTTCATATACCTCTATATATAATATAATCACTGTTAAAAAGGGGCATAAAAAGCCTGTGCCGCCTTTAATGCCCCTTTAGTATAATTCCAATTTGTATAGATGTCAACAACTATTTGTAAATATTTCAAATTTTAATCAACAGTTCACAATTGATGCTTTTTACAAAGCGTAAATATAAGTGAAATTATTTATTAAGAGCTGCCAAAGCCTTTTTGCCTATATCGTGCCTAAAGTGCATATTATCAAAATGGATTTCATCAAGTGCTGAATAAGCCTTATCAAGAGCCTGCTGCAAATCGGAGCCGAGTGCCGTTACGCCGAGCACTCTTCCTCCGGAGGTTACAAGCTTACCGTCTTTGATTGCAGTGCCTGCATGATAAACAATAACGCCGTCTTTTTGGCCGTTTTCAAGGCCCGTTATTTCAATTCCCTTAGGATAAGATTTAGGATAGCCGCCGGATGCCGCTATAACGCAAGCGCAAGCTTCATCTGCCCATTCTATATCAAGCTCTGCAAGAGTGCCGCTGTTGATTGCCTCAAAAATATCAATTATATCCGTTTTAAGGCGAGGAAGCACAACCTGAGTTTCGGGATCGCCGAAGCGGCAATTGTATTCAATCACCTTAGGCCCCTTGGGAGTAAGCATAAGACCGAAATAAAGGCAGCCCTTAAAGGTGCGCCCTTCTTTATTCATTGCATCAATTGTAGGAAGAAAGATTTTTTCCATACACTCCTTTGCAATATCGGCAGTGTAATACGGATTCGGAGAAACAGTGCCCATGCCGCCTGTGTTAAGGCCTTTATCTCCATCCAGCGCGCGCTTATGGTCCATTGAAGAAACCATGGGCTTAACGCACTTACCATCCGTAAACGCAAGCACGGAAACCTCGGGACCGGTAAGAAATTCTTCAACAACAACATGATTGCCGCTTTCGCCGAAGATTTTATCCTCCATAATCTCATGAACGCCCTTTTCGGCTTCTTCAAGATTTTCGGGAATTATAACGCCCTTGCCGAGCGCAAGACCGTCTGCCTTGATAACCGCGGGGAATTCGTTCTTTTCCTTTATATATGTAAGCACATCGCAGGGGTTATCAAAAACCTTATATTCCGCGGTGGGAATATTATATTTAAGCATAAGATTTTTTGAGAAAACCTTTGAGCCCTCAATAATCGCCGCGGCCGCATTCGGACCGAAGGTGGCAAAGCCCTCTGCGTTAAGCGCATCAACCATTCCCGCAACAAGCGGATCGTCGGGAGCAACAACCACCAAATCGGCGGCGAGCTTTTTTGCCAGCTCCACAACGCCGGGAATATCCGTTGCCGAAACGGGAAAGCATTGTGCATCATACGATATGCCGCCGTTTCCCGGGCAACAATATACATTTGAAACCCTTTCGGATTCCTTGATTTTTCTTATCAGGGCGTGCTCTCTTCCGCCGCCGCCAACAACAAGCACATTCATATTTTATAAGCCTTTCTTTTTTCGGCAAAGCCGATTTAAAATCCCGGCGGTGCCGAGAAACGAGCGAATCGCCGCCCGTAATTATTTGTTTTTATTAACTATTCTTGATTCTTCCGCACCCGTTTCCATATCGATATAGCGGGTGAAAAGCGAAACCTTGTTGTCCGCATTAAGCGAATTCCAAATCATATCCGTAAATTCGTCTATTGACTGATCGCCGATTTCAACGGGAGTAGGTTCACCCTCAAACGAAGGGATAGGATCGCCGTCACACTTATAAGTGTGAATAAAATGGCCGAGGCCTGCATATGCGGGATATTCATAAAAGAATCTGAGGCACTGCGGCACGCCCATATTTGATTTAAGAATTGAAAGCACATAATCGCCATTAGGCTTAACGACACCGGAAATTCTGGGAGTGTAATTAGGCGCATCAGGCTCAAATTCGCGGGTTAAAAGCGCATGGCGATAGCAATGGCCCTCTTTCATGCAATCATAAATCGTATCGGTTTGATCACCGTTTGTAACGATGGTTTTACCGTCGCACTTTAAAACGGGGTTATAAATTATTAGGCTGGGATCAACCATTTTTGATTCGTCAAAAGCTTTTGTGCGAATACCGCCTCTTTCGTTTTTCTCAAAAATACGGTTGCGGCTGTTTTCACTTCTGCCCATAATGAAATAAGCTATAACGGCTTTTTTGTTATCCGCACTTCTGCCGAGGATAATTCCCCTGCCGGGATATGAATTTGAAGAAAGCTCTTGCGATATTTTTTTAATTTCCATAGTAATTCCCTACCTTTGATTTATTTTAATTTTCACTGCCGAAAAGCGGCAAAAAGAGCAAAGCATATGCATCTTTGCGCGATTTGCAATTATTATTCGATAATCGTTTTATTTCCCTCAATCTTTATTTTGCCCATGCAAAACAGGGATACTGCTTTTGGCAGAATTTCCCATTCGGCAAGGCGCATAACACGGTATTGCAGAATTCCGGGAGTGTCGCCCTGTTCAATCGGAACGGCCTTTTGCAGGATTATTGCACCGCCGTCCGTGATTTCATTCACAAAATGTGCCGTGGCACCCGTTACTTTCATTCCGCTTGCAAGCACTTTAAGGCCGTAAAAGCCATCGCCGCAAAAAAGCGGAATAAGACTGGGATGAATGTTTATTATTTTATTTCTGTATTTTTCAACAAGCTCGCTGCCCAAAATCGAAAGAAACCCGGCAAGCACAATAAGATCTATATTCCTGTTTTCAAGCTCTTTCAAAACTGCTATATCATAAGCCTCTTTGGAATCATATTCTTTTCTTGAAACTACGGCGCTTTCAATGCCCGCCTTTTCGGCGCGCTTTAAAGCATATGCACCGCTGTTTGAAGCAAGCACAAAGGTGATTTTTCCGTTTTGAAGCTCTCCCCTGCTTTGCGCGTCAATAAGCGCCTGCAAATTTGTGCCTCCGCCCGAAACAAACACGGCTATATTCAGCATAATTCAACACCTTTTTCGCCGGCCTTAATTTCGCCGATAACGGCAGCCTGCTCGCCGTTTGCATTAAGAATTTCAACGGCTTTATCCGCATTTTCAGCGTCAACCGCGATAACAAGACCGGTGCCCATATTAAATGTGTTATACATATCTCTTTCGGGAATGTTGCCAACCTTTTCAATAAGTTCAAATATAGGCTTTTTAAAGCATTTATCCTTTTCAATAACCGCAGTGAAGCCGTCATTCAGCATACGGGGCACATTTTCGTAAAAGCCGCCGCCCGTGATATGGGAAATGGCGTTTACGCGCACCTCATCCATCAAAGCAAGAAGCGGCTTAACATAAATTCTTGTGGGAGTAAGAAGCTCTTCGCCGAGCGGCTTATCAAGCTCATCATATGTTGAAAGAATTGTTTTTTCGTTTATATCAAACACCTTGCGAACAAGGGAAAAGCCGTTTGAATGAACGCCCGAAGAAGCAACGCCGATAAGCGCATCGCCCGCTTTAAGATTTTCGCCGGAAACAAGCTTATTCTTTTCGCCGATACCTACCGTGAAGCCTGCAAGGTCATATTCTTCATCGGGCATAAGGCCGGGATGCTCTGCGGTTTCGCCGCCCACAAGCGCACAGCCTGCCTGAACGCAGCCGTCTGCCACGCCCTTAACGATTTCGGCGATTTTTTCGGGATAGTTTTTGCCGCAGGCAATATAATCGAGGAAGAAAAGAGGCTTTGCACCGCTGCACGCAACATCGTTCACGCACATTGCAACACAGTCTATACCGATAGTGTCGTGCTTATCCATCAAAAAAGCGAGTTTAAGCTTTGTGCCTACTCCGTCCGTTCCGCTGACGAGCACGGGATTTTTATAATCCTTTGCGCCGATTTCAAACATACCGCCGAAGCCGCCGATTGAGCCGATAACGCCGGGAATATTTGTTTTTTTAACATGGGATTTGATAAGCTCCACGGATTCATAGCCCGCCGTAACATCAACGCCGGCTGCCGCGTAGCTTTCGCTGAAACTTTTTTCCATATAATCACTTTGCCTTTCCTGCCACATATTGTTAAATCACTTTACCCGATGTGGCAAACGAGGAGTGATGCTATATTTGATTTAATTTAATCCTATTTTCACAAACAAAATCAGATTTCTTTGATTTTTTCCTGCATCGCCTTATCCTTTTCGATAACTGCATTTTCCATATCCTTGCGCATATCGGCAAGCTTTTTGGCAAGTGCGTCATCGCCCACTGCCAAAATTTCCGCAGCAAGAAGAGCCGCATTTTTGGCTGCATTTACACCGACTGTTGCAACGGGGATTCCGGGCGGCATCATAACGGTTGCAAGCATTGCGTCCATACCGTCCAGCACTTTGGCGGAGCAAGGAATTCCGATAACGGGCAAGGTTGTTGAAGCAGCAAGCACGCCGCCCAAATGCGCCGCCATACCTGCAGCCGCGCTAATAACGCCGAAACCGTTTTTCGCCGCATTTTCGGCAAAATCCTGAGCCTGTTTGGGAGTTCTGTGTGCACTCATAACACGAACCTCTGTTTCAATGCCAAGCTCCTTAAGCTGCTTAACAGCAGGAGTTACGATGGGCAAATCACTGTCCGAGCCCATAATAAGAGCAACTTTTTTCATATGATACACTGCCTTTCCGCCGCCTTTATAAATCTTTTGCACCGCAGGCGGCATAGTCGAATGCAAAATACGCTGATTATGTGCGCAACGCGGCATATGCCGCATTTTTATGAGTAATATTTTACCTTATAGAATATAAATTTTCAATAGAAATTCCAAAATCAATTCATCAATATTAGCGGCGTTTTACACCCTGTTTTTAATCATAATACACAAAAGGGAAAGCACCCGACGGTGCTTTCCCCGATAATGTGTTGTTAAATTGATTTAAGAAGCGAGGGAAGGCGTGTGAGCGCGCCGCCGAGGCGCCAAAAGATTGCATTAAAGCCTACAAAGCTTGATTCGTCGTCGTTGAGCATTTTAAGAAGGCCCTCTGCCATTTTCGGCGAGAACACGCCCATGCTCATCTGAACAAAGTTTCTGATCGGGATTTGAGTTGCCATTGCGGCAAGCATTTTACCGTCGCCGTTTTCGGCAGAGCCCATATTGGACATAATCTTTTCGATAAGCCTGCACAGCTTACCGCCCCACTTTGTATGCCTTGCATCATTCAGGCAGCAATAGAGATCGATTTTTGCATTCTTATCTCTTTCGCGTGCGGGAAGCTCACTGCCGTAAACAGCACCCCACTGCTTATCGTCAACATCCTTGATATCGGCTGTGTAATAGGATGGCGCAATATCCCTGTAATCGGGAACTTCAGCCTCAACCGTGGAGGTAACATTAACGCTTGCTTTAAGCTTTTCATCGCGGCTTGAAGCTGCGGCAATAATTTCAAATTCGCCGCTTTCAACATGCCAATCGCCAAGCTTAACATTATAATAAGCAAACGCGCGCTTACCAAGCTCAAGAGTAATTTCTTTTTCTTCGCCTGCTTTAAGGAATACCTTAGTGAATGCGCGAAGCTCTTTTTTCGGTCTGAAGATGGTGGATTCTTTATCGGCAACATAAATCTGCACGATTTCGGCACCGTCAACATCACCGGCATTTTTAACTTTAAGCGAAACCTTAAGAGTATCCGTATCCTTAATATCGCTTGCGGAAAGCTTCATATCGCTGTATTCAAATGTTGTGTAGGAAAGACCGTAGCCAAACGGGAAAAGAACCTCTTTTTCGGCTGTGTCATAATATCTGTAGCCGATATAAACGCTTTCTTTATGTTCTGAAATAACAGGGCCACCGGGATAATTGCCGAAGGTGGGGTTATCTTCATACTTAACAGGATATGTTTCTGCCGTTTTACCGCTGGGATTAACTGCGCCGGTAAGAATATTTGCAACGGCGCTGCCGCTTGCCTGACCGCCGAGTCCGGAGTTAAGGAGACCCTTAACTTCATCAAGCCACGGAATATAAACAACAGAACCGCCTGCAAGCACAACAACGGTGTTTGCATTTGCTTTTGCTATTTCGGAAACAAGCTTATTGTGGTTTTCGGGCATATTGATATTTTCTCTGTCGTAGCCCTCACCCTCAAATTCCTCGGTAAGACCAACGAAAACAACGGCAACATCAGCTGCCTTTGCAGCTGCAACAGCTTCCGAAACAAGCTGAGCATCCGACTTTCTGTCTTTATCCTTTTTGCCGGGAGCGGATTTATAGTAGCCCTGCGCATATGTAACATCTGCACCGAGCTTAACAAGCTCATCATAAGCGTTATCAAGCTTCGTGGGATTGATAACGGAAGAGCCGGCGCCCTGGAAGCGTGGCGATTTCGCCATTTCGCCGATAACGGCAATCTTTTGTCCTTTTTTAAGAGGCAGAATTTTATCGTCATTTTTAAGGAGCACCATTGAGCCTTCCGCAATCTTGCGGGAAAGAGCATGGTGAGCCTCAACATCGAATTTATAACCGTTGTTTTGCTCAAGAGCGGGCTTGGATTTGAGAATAAGATCAACAACATTGTCAACGCGCTTATCGAGGATTGCCTCCGTTTACCGCCGCGATAATTCTTTTTGTATTGAGTGGGCCCGAAGAAGGCATTTCAAGATCGGTGCCGTATTTAAGGCCGGGAACTCTGTCTACCGAAGCGCCCCAGTCCGTTACGAGCAGACCCTTAAAGCCCCATTCGTCTCTGAGCACTTTTTCCTGGAGCCATTCGTTTTGAGAAGCGTAAACGCCGTTAATGCGGTTATAAGAGTTCATAACCGTCCACGGCTGAGATTCCTTAACCGCGATTTCAAATGCGGGGAAATAGATTTCGCGCATTGTGCGTTCATCAATTACTTCGCTGAGCACCATACGGAAAGCCTCCTGCGAGTTGCAGGCAAAGTGCTTAAGTGAGTTGCCGACGCCCTTTGATTGGCAGCCGTTGATAAGGCTTGCGCTCATCTTGCCGGCAAGAAGCGGATCCTCGGAAAAATATTCAAAGTTTCTGCCGCAAACCGGAGAACGCTTAATATTTGTGCCGGGTCCGAGAATAACGGAAACCTTTTCCTGCAGGCACTCCTCGGCAAGGGCTTCACCCTCTTCGCGAAGAAGATTTTCGTCCCAAGAGCAGGCGGATGTTGCCGCCGGGGGCATACAGGTGGCGGGAACGGAATTGCCGAGGCCGATTCCGCTTGAAGCCTTTTTATCGGTGTTTTGCTTACGCAGTCCGTGAGGGCCGTCTGTTATCATGATTTTGGGAAGTCCGAGCTCGGGCGCCTCTTCAAGGTGCCAATAATCGAAGCCGGAAACAAATTTAGCCTTTTGCTCAAGGCTCATTTTACTTACAATTTCAGGATACTTCATTCTTTTTCCTCCGATAAAAAAGGGAATTTGCGCAAGAATGCGCCATTCCCGAGTTTATATTTCGTTTATATTATATATGAAACGGTAAATATATACAAGCACAAAATCAGGCACGCCGGCACAATTGTGCACATTCACAAAAACGCATGAGTAATTATTGTAACATATCACAAAAAAAGAGCCGTATCAAAATAATGATACAGCCCGATTTTAAAAATATTTATTTTATGTACTTAATAAGCTCAAGTGCGGCACCCACATCGCCGTCAACCTTAAGCTTACCGGTGG
>ERZ779943.560-NODE-560-length-10071-cov-2.29583_pt1 | contig 10071 bp, 7 predicted proteins | sample MGYA00511027_ERZ779943 | MGnify/ENA primary metagenome ERZ779943 (study PRJEB29588, sample SAMEA2144588) | human gut metagenome | biome: human gut; feature: human-associated habitat; material: faeces | place: Denmark | collected 2008/2010 ...
AACCGAAACAACACATTTTTCAAAATATATTTTATTAAACAGGAAAGAGTATGAAAAATCATTTACTTGGATTGATAGTTCTCCAATCGATGTGTATAATAATGCTGAAGTTGTTTTTGTTATGGATGATACAGGGAGCATGAAGACAAATGATAAATCTTTTAAACGTCTTTCAGCAGCAAAGAGTATGATAGAAAATCTACCGGATTCCTGTAAGATAGGTATAGTACGATTTAGTAATGAATCTAAGAAACTAACAAAGAAGCTTGTGACAAATAAAACAGAAGCCGAAAAATATCTTACTACCGATTATTTTTCTTCGAGTGGCAGTACAGAAATGTATAAAGCGGTAAAAAATACATTTTCACTATATGAGTCAAGTGATATAAAAACACTTAAGATCATGATAGTGCTTACGGATAGTGCTTCAAAAAATTTAGAAGAGCATGATGTAACCGTACAGCAGGCAAAAGAAAAAGATATCCGAATATATACCATTGGGCTTGGAACTGCAACAAATTATTTTAAAAAATATCTAAAACCATTGGCTGAAGATACAGATGGAGCATTTTATATGGCAACGGATGCTACGAAGATAAAGGATGTATTTGAAAAATGTAATCAAAGAATTGATTTACAGATGGATAGTGATGGAGATGGATTATGTGATTATGCAGAAGATAATTTGACTTTGTTTAACGGGGTAAAAATAACAACGGATAGATACAAAGCTGATAGTGATGAGGATGGATTAAGCGATGGCGAAGAAATACTTGTAACAAGACCACAATATTGCGATAATGGGAAAAAAATGAGACTTGTATTATTGGGGAAATCAAATCCATGTAGTAGTGATAGTGATGGAGATGGACTGAATGATGGAAGAGTATCGTTTAAAAATGGAAATATTATTGCACCGAAAGATCCAGATCCTAATAATGCAAATGAACCGATGGGATTATGGAATGCGCATATTGACCAACAGAAAGTAAGAGTAAGCAGAAAATATGAATTTGAACATGATTATTCAAAGAAACAGCTGCAAAAATATATAAATAATGGAATGAAGAAAGGAACCACCAAGAAGACGGTACACCAAATTGTCGAATGGGCATTGGATATGAGAAATACCGTAAACCAAAATGAAAAAAAGATTAAGTGCTTTGCAAAGTTTTTAAAAAGATTTACAAGTGGAAAGGAAGCAACGGAGGCGGGGGCAGCTATTTTAAATTTTGTAAAAGATACAGATGATGAGGCATATCATTCCCAGGTAGAAACTTGGCAAAGAAGTTTTGGATATAATGTGTTTTATGATGAAGTATTCCGGATTGGAACAAAGATGAATGAAAAAGATTTTCCATTCAAAGTAGGAAATGAAGAGTATGCGCTTTGGATGTGGAAAGGGAATTACTGGAATTTGCATAGTGGAGCAGAAATAGGGTTGTACAAATATGATAGAACCCATGCTGGAACAAAACATTATGATGCCATTGATTTTGAAGTACCAATGCGTTTGAGTTTGTATCGATATTCTAACAATGGGAAGCAGATCGATACGATATTTAACTGGTATCCATATGGTGGTCAATGGTGGATTACAGGATTTAGTGGAGATAATTCTCAATTCAGAAATACAAATTGTAATAACATGGCAGCTATTGGGTATGTTGATTTATCAAAACATATAGATATATATAAAGGGATTAGGAATGCTGGCAGAAATTATAAAGGGGATAGAAAGACCGCGAATAATAAGTATTTGATTTTTGATGATAAAAATTATTTGATTTGGATATATTGGTACGAAGGAATTAAATAAATAATGCCCAAAAAACATTTATAATAATACTGGTAATGGAACTATGTACTGCTCTGGATAATGGAAGGATGGTAGGAAAATGATGAAAAAAAAAATGATCGTAAATGACATTTTATGTTTATTCAGTTGTTTTTTTTTGATGGGATGTAATGCAATTAAAGAAGATAATACAAAGGTATACGTTGATTCTTATAGCCAAACAGCTCTGCAACAGGCTGACATCATTATGGATGGCATTCAGTCAGAAAATTGCGAAGAAATAGCAGATATTTTTTGCACTTATATCAAAAAAAATCATCCGGAGCTGCAAACAGATATAAAAGCATGGATGAAATATATTGATGGCAATATTATATCTTATGATCCGCCAACAACAGAAAGAGGATCGTTAAATACCGGGGAATCAGGAGTGGAAATGTTGGTTATGGAAGCTGATATTGATAATGTGAAGACGGATACCGGAAAAACTTACTGCATAGGTATGGGGTCATATTCTGTATTTAAAAATCATTCAGATTGCGTAGGAGTGACAGATTTATTAATTCGTGATTTGGATGCAGAAAAAGAAAACAAAGAGGATTCGCAAGTTAGAGTGGAATATGATGATATATGGACGATAGAATATGGAAAATGAAATAAAGCGGTTAGAAAAAAATAGAAGTGTCACGATAGTAGTAATGCTGGTAATCATGCTGGCAATCGTATTGAGTGCATGCACAGTTTCGGCAGGTGGGGAACCGCATGTAAAATCCAAAAGTGAAAAAGCAATTGAGCAGGCAAAAACAATACTACAGGGGATAAAATCCGGTGATGCAGAGAAAATAGCAGATCAGTTTAGTCCGATTGCGAAAGAAAAACATCCGGAATTAGAAAATGATATCAAAAAATGGATGGGTTTTTTAGACGGAGAAATTATATCCTATGGTGAACCTGTTCGTGATTTTGGGGATGCAACATGGGATGAAGATGGATATATTATATGGGGAGGAAGTATAGAAATTGATAATGTAAAAACCGATACAGGGAAAACATATGAGATTGTTTATGGGGTGTATGCTACAGTAAGGGATCATCCAGAATATGAAGGGGTGACAGATTTACTTGTAATTGATACCAAAAAACAAGAAAAGGCAAATATGGAAGATAAAGACATAGATCTTTCTGATGCGCAGAAAAGCGTGGGCTATGATGATGTTTATTGGGAGTGGTAGACAAAGGAACAGTAGGAGAAAAAGTTATGGCGTTTGTGACAATGATTTTTGCATACATGGTAATAGCTGGAGTAATTGCAATGGTGATTGCCGGGACAATCAGCACGATAGGTCTTATTGTCTTGATTATATCGTTGATTCGACGGCACAGGGCTAAAGTCCGGGGAGAAACGCCAAAAAAATTTGGTTTGATTACAGGGTGGATTTTGTTTTTGCTGCCAATATTTGTAGTTATTAGTTTTATAGTCTATTGGTTTGTTTGAATATTGAGTTGGTGGAAGTGGAGATAATGTTAGATCAAATAATTAAAAATTGTCTGGATCAAATGCAGGAAAAAAATCTGATTATGGAAGACAACAGGGAATATTATCAGTATGCTATGGAACTATTGGTAGAAGAAAGTTTGACAGTTGGAACAATACTTGTGGTAATTATATGTATGCAGGAATTTGTGAATGGGGTGATTTTTCTTATTTCATTTTTGGCTTTACGAAGAAGAACTGGTGGTTTTCATATGAAGACGTTTAAAGCATGCTACGTGGCAACCATCGGGACATTTATAGGTGTTTTGCTTGTGAAAAATATTATGTATACATATTCAAAATTGTTGCTTGTTTTTACCTGTATAGCGGCTAGTTATCTTTTGATTGTAGGTACGATGAATCATCCTAATATAGATATGGATAAAATAGAATTGTTGGCAAGTAAAAAATGTGCCAGAATGGTATGTATAATAGAATTGTTAATGATTATAGTTGGAATGCAAATTAGAAATTTTGAAGAAATTTCTATAATGATATCATTGGCAATTATATTATGCTCTGTTTCTATGAAACTTGCGCAGCTTGTGAGACAAAAAATATAACATTGCGGAGAAAATAATGGGAATTGTATTAACTAAGTTAGTGCGATTCCCATTATCTGATAGTTTGTGAAAACTAAGGAATGCCGTGTATGGAATGAGAGAGCAACTAATTAACCGTGGTTAGAGCCGCATACTTGATTTATGGAAGTTTTAAAGCCTTTCTGTGGGAAATGATAGTACATCATCATCAATAATAATTAACGGATACATTAATTGTTGTCTGGTCAAAAATTCCCTTTGTATTTAAAATGATTTTCTGTGTAGCATCGTTAAGCAACAGATTTGTATCTTCCACACAGCGGTTTTCGACAGTATAGACATGTCTGCCGATATGGAACGGATCAAAGGTGCAGACAAAGATTACAAAACTCTGTTTTAACTGTGTGTTCAATGTTGTAAACTGTATTGGAATCGTCCTCAACATAGACATCTAGTCGGATGCTTTTGGCATCGAGAGAAAGATTGATCGTTTTCTGGTCTTGTGGGTACTCAATGCGCGAAATCTTAATATTCAGTATTGTTTCCCAAAACGGTTTGCAGTACTTTGGATTGCGCATGATAATGCCAAACATAAAATCATCACTAATGGTAAGAACTTCGAACTTTTTGCTCATATGCATCTTCTTCTCCTTTGTAGTGGTGGAGAGGAAAAGGTGTCATATAGAGGCTGTTTTTCTATCAGAATTGTTACATGGAAGTCTCCAGCTTTCAATATCTGAATAGTTACAAAACAATAATAAAATAACAACTGAATCTTTGTTCTGCACGAAATTTCTCTCCAATATCTAATTAGTACACATGGAAAAATGGATGAAATATCCAATGAAATGCAGTCAAATATAAAAAGACTGCACATTCGATATGTGTAAAGAAAATATAGTATGTGGAAGGCATATATACAATAGGAAAATAGAGCTAAAAACAGATAGCGGATGATAAATATCCGCTATCTGTTTTTTTAGGAAAGAAATGTATGCAGTTCGTTCAGGCGTGCATCAAAGTCGGAAATCCCCAGATCATACAACTCCTGTTCTAACTTTTCATCACGCGCGTAGGTACTCATCTTTAATTCTTTCGAAGGTGCAAAGACAAGCGCTTTTCCAGCGGATTCCTGTTTTTTTACATCGGCAATATTCTGACGGTACATCAGATGCCGGTTGTCAAGTGCTGCAATTGTCTGCGGATATTTACGCAGGGCATGCCGGTAAATGTGCCGGAAGCCTTCCGGTTGCTTTACAAAGCTGCGCGGTTTGCTCAAGATCACGACTACACGGTCGCATCCTTTTGCAAATGCGCGCATAATCGGAACAGAATCGGATAATCCGCCATCAAAATATGTCTGATCTTTAAAAGAAATCGGACGACACATCACAGGCAGGGCACAGCTTGCCATGATGGCACGGTAGTCATCCTGTTTCATATCATCTTTGGTAAAATACACCGGTTTTCCGGTTGCAGCATCGGTTGCAACAAGCTCGAACTCGGCCGGATTTTCCACGATGGCAGGATAATCGATCGGGTCAGCTCCATCGGAGTTGGTCAGTGTCTGATAAATATACTGAAGACCGAAAAACTGTCCGGTGCGTAGCAGATTTTTGACGCCCATATAACCAGGTTCGTTCAGATGGTCTACATAAAAACGAAGATTGCGCCCGCGTTGTCCGGCGAGATAGCTTGCTGTGTTTGCAGATCCGGCCGATACGCCGATGCAGTAATCGAATGTAATGTGTTCATCTAAAAAGCGGTCAAGAATGCCTGCGCTGTAGGCACATTTCATGCCGCCGCCTTCTACTACAAGTCCTGTCTTCATGTCTGGGATACTCCTTTTGCCTGAAATTAGCATTATTGTAGCACTTTTTTTCTTTTTGTCAAATTTTTAACAATATGTGTTTGTTTTTCTGCAACCGTTTAAGTGGTGCCGGGACATTTGAAAAAAAGTGATTGGCTGACAATTCCTTAGAATGGGGACAGCCCGGAAGGCAGAGATATTGGATTTTTTGATATGAGATATGATTTGACGAATGGGGAGATTGAGGAAGGTATGGGATAATATTTAAAAATAATAATATCCTTTCGTGAAGAAAGTTTCATAAAAGCTAAGAAAGTTTTCAATAAAGTTGTGGAATTTGTTTCTCATGGAAGTTCATCTCCTTTCTGTTTACGTTGTCATTATAAAACACGAAAGGGAATATTACTTGCCAAAATAAAAAAATAAATGGACAAAAATTGCAAAAAGCAGAGATTCCAATCCTCTGCTTTTTGCATTTTTTTATATGTTTTTACGATATTCAGAAGGTGACAGTCCTTTTGCCTTTTGAAAAATGCGGCTGAAATACAGTGGATTATCATATCCGACAATTTGTGCGATCTCATTGATATTGTATTGTGTATTTTGAAGCAATGCTTCGGCATTATATATTCTTTTTTGTAGAATGAATTGCTTTGGCGTGATTCCGGCATATAATCTGAAATTACGGATAAACCAACTGGCACTGACATGATTTTGTTCGGCATAGTCATCAATGCTGATTGGTTCATTGTAATGTTCACTGAAATAAGAAATTGCTTTGTCTATTTCCTCAGCAGCATGGGAGTTCACTGTGTTGACAGAAAATTTAAAGTGGCGTTGTAGTTTTATAAAAATTTGTCTTAAATACATTTCAAGCATTTCAGAATAGCTATCCTGACACATTTGTAATTCTTTTATCATGGCACGGAAAAGATACTGATATTCCGAACCGGAACCACAGTGGAACACCCTTTTATCATTTGTCAATCCATAGGAACGGAGCAGATTGGTGACATTGTTTCCTGTAAAATGAACCCAGTAAACCTCCGTCTGGTCTTTGGCATAGTATTCATATTTCTGGGGTTCTCTTGGGCGGTATAAAACCATATGACCAGCATGAACAATCGTTTCTTCCTCATCGTTGTCAAAATGAAAATGAGCTTTCCCGGCAGCAATAAAGATCAACTGAAAATCAACTCTGCCACGTGGTCTCCAGGTGGGAAGTTTAGGGTGCGTATATAACTTGTAAGTCCCACACATGGTTACGACAAGTGGCTTGGATTTATCTTTTCTGTCAATTGTTGAGTTATTCAGATATGCATTATTGGTATACATTTGAGACCCCCATATGATAATTGAAAATGTTCATGAAATAATACTCTGAAATACATAAATTTATGTTTGGCTCATGATGCAATTTTATCATTTTATGCATGTCTTGTCTATTTAGATTTTAAACGTTTGAAATAATGGTATTTTTTGTATAAATTAACGTGCTGGAAAATGAAAGCCAATAAAAGTACATGTCAAAAATAACAAAAGAAGGGAATAAAGAAAATGGTTTTTGTTAATTATACTGTTTTGTGCATGTTTTGTGTAATTTATGATATGGTTTTTTGACATCAGTTTTTATATACTATCTATAAGAAAGTTGTGGGAACAAAAATAAGGATCATCGAAAGGAGCAGTTTCACATGGAAGAAAAGAAATACCTGAAATGGTATAACAAGGTGGGGTATGGAACCGGAGATCTGGCAGGAAATGTCGTGTATGCATTTCTTTCCTCATTTGTAATGTTGTATCTGACAAATACGGTAGGGTTAAATCCGGGAGTTGTCGGAACATTGATCATGGTATCAAAATTATTCGACGGTGTCAGTGATATGTTTTTTGGTACATTGATTGACAAAACAAAGAGCAGACTTGGAAAAGCAAGACCGTGGATGCTTTATGCATATATTGGCTGTGCGGTAACGCTTGTGGCGAACTTTGCAATACCGGAAAGTCTTGGAAAAACAGCACAGTATGCATGGTTTTTTATTGCATATACTTTGCTGAATGCAGTATTTTTTACTGCAAACAATATTGCCTATGCATCACTGGTTACGTTTTGTACAAAAAATAGCAAAGAACGGGTAGAAATGGGATCGTTCCGTTTTATTTTTGCGTTTTTAACAAGTCTGATCATTCAATCTATCACCGTTCAGTTTGTAAGAATGGCAGGCGGTGGAGCTGCTGCATGGAGAACCGTAGCAATCATATACGCAGTAATCGGACTGATTGTAAACACAATTTCCGTATTCTCAATCAAAGAACTTCCGGAGGAAGAATTAAAGGCAGGCAGAGAACAGACAGAAGAAAAATATGGTTTGATTGAAGCTGCAAAACTTTTATTTTCCAATAAATATTATCTTATGATTTGTGTTACTTATATTTGTCAGCAGATCTATTCTGCTATGTTAAATATGGGTATTTACTATATGATTTATATTTTGAAAAATGAAAATTTATATTCGGTCTTTTCCTGGGCAATTAATATCCCTGTCATCATTGCAATGTGTATTACACCTATGCTTGTGGAAAAGATGAAGGGATTATATCGAATGAATCTTGCAGGATACATTCTTGGAACAGCCGGCCGTGGCGGCGTTATTTTTGCAGGCTATATGGGAAGTGTTCCGCTGATGCTTGCTTTTACCGCAATCGCAGCACTTGGAATGGCACCATGGCAGGGAGATATGGGAGCTGTTGTGGCAAGCTGTTCAGAATACACATACCTGACAAAACATAAACACATTGATGGAACCATGTATTCCTGTACATCCTTTGGAACCAAAATCGGGGGTGGAATCGGAGTTGCCCTCTGCGGGTGGCTGCTTGATGCAAGCGGATTTGTCAAGGAAGCGGCCGTGCAGCCTGCATCCTGCATGAATATGCTTCACATTATGTATTTATGGATTCCAATGATCCTGTCATTAGTCATTACATTTATTATGTCAGAAATGAATGTGGAAGCAGCGAACCGGCGACTTAGAGAACAGATGGAGGAGTGTTGACGTGGAATATAGTGGAATGAAAGAAATTGTATGGGGTGTATGGAAAGAGAGGGAAAATATGAACGCTGATATGAAATGGCTGGACAATCCGGAAGTGTTTAAGGTAAATCAATTGGAATCACATAGTGATCATTGTTATTATCTGGATTATTCAGACATGAAAAAAGAAAAAAATCCATTATTACAGTCATTAAATGGTCAATGGGAGTTTGCTTACAGCAAAAATGTGATGGAAAGACCTGTTGATTTTTATAAGGAAACATTTGATGCATCAGGATTTGATAAAATTATGGTTCCAGGACATATCGAACTGGCTGGATATGATAAAATCCGTTACATCAACACGATGTATCCGTGGGAAGGAAAAGAGTACCACAGAGGAGCCTATAGCATGGAGGCAACCGGAGCAGAAGAAGGAATGTTTTCAGAGGCACAGTACAATCCGGTAGGCTCTTATATCAAATACTTTGATTTGGACAGGAGTATGTGTGGAAAAAGAATCCATATCTGCTTCGAAGGTGTAGAAGAAGCTATGTATCTGTGGCTGAATGGTCAGTTTATAGGGTATGCCGAAGACAGCTTTACACCTTCTGAGTTTGATCTGACACCATATATTAAGGAAAAAGGAAATGTTCTGGCAGTGCAGGTACATAAGATGAGCACGGCGGCATTTTTAGAGGATCAGGACTTTTTCAGATTTTTTGGAATTTTCAGAAATGTTACTTTGAAGGCAATTCCGGATGTTCATCTGGAGGATGTATGGTTTAAACCTGTGTTAAATCAAGATAATGAAAGCGGAAGCGTATCTGTCAGCATGAAGGTATCTGCTACTGACAGTCAGAATGTAACTGCTGGCTTTATTTTAAAAGACAGAGAAGAAAATATATTAGTTGAGAAGTCATTACAGTTAAATAAAGAAAACAACCATTTGGAAGGCACGATTTGTGTTGACTTGGAAAGTGTCAGGCTGTGGGATAATCATAATCCATATTTATACCATGCTTATGTTGAGCTTAAAGCAGAGGATGGTTCACTGGCCGAGGTAATTCCTTATGATATCGGTTTCAGAAGAATAGAGATTATAGATAAAGTAGTCTATTTGAATGGAAAACGTCTTGTTATCACGGGAGTAAACCGTCATGAGTGGAATGCAAGAACGGGAAGATGCATTGGTATAGAAGATATGAAGGCAGATATATCATGTATGTTAAGAAACAATATTAATTCTGTGCGTACCTGTCACTATCCTGACCAGATACCATGGTACTATATGTGCGACAATGCAGGTATTTATGTGATGGCAGAAACAAATTTGGAAAGCCATGGTTCGT